>Ga0209737_10000934_pt1 | contig 21997 bp, 21 predicted proteins | sample TergutCu122P3_FD_187284 | JGI IMG/M metagenome (GOLD analysis project Ga0209737, IMG submission 187284) | Cubitermes ugandensis P3 segment gut microbial communities from Kakamega Forest, Kenya - Cu122 P3 (SPAdes) (version 2) | ecosystem: Host-associated > Arthropoda: Insects > Digestive system...
CTGCGCCACAATGCCAATCTGCGCCATGAGTGATTTCATCGTAACATCCCTTATATCCGTATCGTCAATAAGAATCGCGCCGTCCGTAACATCATAGAAGCGGGGAATAAGATTTACAAGGGTTGTTTTTCCTCCTCCGCTCATGCCGACAAAAGCGACGGCTTCTCCGGCGCGGATATCAAGATTGATGTTCTTCAAAACAAGTTCATCACCATAGGAAAAACTGACATTCCGGAAGGAAATTCCCTTTTGGATGGGAGGCAGGGGTTTGGCGTGTTCCTTGTCCTGTATCTCCGGGACATGATCAACGACATCAAAAACTCTGGTTGCCGCCGCAATGCCCTGCTGAATGTCATTGTTGACAGTGGCTATTTTCCTCATGGGATCATAGAGCATAAGGAGGGCGGCGATAAAGGAAAAAAAGTTGCCTGCCGTGGAATGTCCCTGAAGAACCTGATAGCCGCCATAAAATATGATAAAGGCAATGGCCAGACCGCCCAAAAATTCCATAATAGGGCTGGTCAGAGCTTTGATGACGGCAATCCGCATATGAAGGCGGAATAGTTGCTCATTTTCCTTCTGGAAGCGCTTCTTTTCATGGGCTTCCATACCAAAAGCCTTGACAATGCGGCTTCCGGAAATGGTTTCCTGGAGAAGGGAAGTAAGCCCCCCCATGGTCACCTGGGTTTTTGTCGTTGCTTTTCTTATCCGCCGGCCAAGGGCAACAATGGGATATGCCGCCAAAGGGAAAATAACCATGGCAATGAGAGCCAACTGCCAATCACGATAAAACGCCACGGAAATAAGCGCCACAAGGGCAATAGGCTCCTTGGCCATACTTGCCACATCATACGACACCGCGCCGTGAACGAGCTGAACATCATTGGTCACCCGGGAAATGAGGATGCCCGTAGGATTTTTGGTAAAGAAGGAAAGTGTCTGCTTCTGGATACTGGCGTAAAGAGCCGTCCTAAGATCAGCAACAATACGATTGCCGATGAGACTCATCAAAACGCTCTGTCCAAATGTGGCAACTCCTTTGACAAAAAAAATGACGATTACAGCAAGAGAAATCAAATAGAGGCTGCCCTCCTTAGGATTAATGAAAACGTCATCTACGGCGGGTTTTATCAAAAAAGCCAGGGCTGCCGGGGCGACTCCGACGAGGATCATACAGACCAATGCCAGAAGGAATTTGGGAAGCTGTCCCTTGGCCAGCATTAAAAGACGTTTGAAGATATCCATTACTTATCCTGTCGCAGCATTTGCCATGCCAATTCCGCCGTTCGCCCGGAGGCCCCCGGTTTCCCCAGAGATTTCTTTATGGCGGTTAAATCACTAATCATTCTAGCTCTGACGGTTTGATCTGTAAACATCTGCGTTACTTCATGGGCAACACGTTCTCCGGAAAAATCTTTCTGCATCAGTTCGGGGACAATGGTTTTTCCGGCAATGATATTGGGCAAACCCATATGCTTCGCTTTGACCACGAGCTTTCCTAAAAAATAGGTAAAAGGGGATGTCTTGTAAACAATCACCATGGGTTTGGCAAAAAGAGCCGTTTCCAGGGTTGCCGTTCCAGAGGCGACAATTACCGCATCGGCTACAGAAAGCATTTCATAGGTCTTTCCCGCCACAACCTGGACAGGGACAGAAGAAGCGGCAAGGTGATCCTGAATCTCGCCCATGGACAGGGTATGGGCTACGGGAAGAACAAAGCGCATTCCGGGAAAACGCTGGAGAAGAATGCCGGCGGCCCTCATCATTTCCGGAAGCAGCTTTTGTATCTCGCTTTTTCTGCTCCCCGGCAGCAAGGCAACGATTTGTTCCGCCTCCGCAAGGTTTATCTCTCTTTTTATCTCTTCCGGCGTCTGACGAATTTGCACTTCGTCAAGGAGGGGATGTCCCACAAAGGTTCCCTTGACTCCCGCTTTACGGTAGAGTTCTTCTTCAAAGGGAAGAATCAAGGCAATGTGATCAACTACCTGTTTTATGGTCTTAATGCGTCCCTCTCGCCAGGCCCAGACTTTGGGACTGATATAATAAAAAACGGCAATTCCTCTTTTGCGGGCTTCCTTCGCCAGGACAAGATTAAAACCAGGGTAATCAATAAGAATCACCAGATCGGGGCGTTCGCTTTCAAGTTTCCTTTTAAGCTCATTCATGATTTTTCTGATAAACCATAAACGCGAAATGACTTCCGTTAACCCCATAACAGCCATGTCTGCGGCATTGGCTACGAGTTGCATTCCTTCCTTTGCCATTTTATCGCCGCCAATGCCGTAAAAAAACAGAGGAGCATCGCGCCTTTCCTTCATGGCCTTCATCAGATGAGCGCCGTGGTTATCACCAGACGCCTCTCCCGCAACAATCATGACTTTAAACACTTTTTTTTACCACTATTGCCGGCATACTCCCCTCTCAGATTCCTCAATGAAGGTGATGAATTGCTGAATCTCGGGAGAAGGGGGGATTTCGCTCTTGATCTTCTCAATGGCATCTTTTTTCAGCAATGCCATACGAAACATGATGCGGTATGCTTTTTTCAGATACTGAATGGTTTCCTCGGAAAACGCTCGCCGCCGAAGCCCTATCTGATTCAGGCCGTGGAGCCTTGCATAATTTCCCGAAGCTATGGTGAAGGGGGGAATATCCTTGTTAACGGCGGAAGCGCCGCCGATAATGCAATGGGCGCCGATACGGGTAAATTGATGAACGCCCGTCAAGCCGCCAATAATGGCATAATCGTCTACATGAATATGTCCCGCAAGATTGGCGGAATTAGCCAGAATCACATGATTACCCAGAGAACAGTTGTGCGCCACATGAGAATAGGCCATGAGAAGGTTATAATTTCCTATTCTGGTAACGCCAATATCAGAAACAGTGGCGCGGTTGATGGTGACGAACTCACGAATGGTATTGTGGTGACCAATGGTAACTTTTGTTTTTTCGCCCTTATACTTCAGATCCTGGGGATCGCCGCCGATGGAGGCAAATTGATCAATTTTACAGGATTCTCCTATTTCCGTTAATCGCTCTATGACAACATGGGGACCAATGACCGTATTTTTCCCGATACAAACATCGGGGCCGATAATTGAATAGGGGCCGACAACGACGCCCTCTTCCAATTGCGCATCCGGCGATATGATCGCCGTGGGATGTATATTCATCTAAAAATTTCCTTTAATTTTGTTTTCCAGCTCTTCTATCTTTTTCTGCATCAGGCGAAGATCTTTTTTCATGTCGGGCAGTCTTGCCGTTAACGCCGCAACACGCAGCCAGTACCGATGGGGCAAATGGGGTGAACCGGATACCGTTTCTCCGGCGGAAACATCCTCGTGAACGCCGGATTGGGCGCTGACCACCACATGATCTCCCAAATTAATGTGACCGGCCAGACCTGTCTGACCCGCAAGAATAACTCCCTTACCTAATTTCGTACTCCCCGAAATGCCGGCGAGGGCGGCAATAACCGAATATTCTCCCACAACAACGTTATGGGCGATCTGCACCAGGTTGTCTATTTTGGCGCCTTTTTGTATCCACGTCCGTCCCAGAGTACCCCGGTCAATAGTTGTATTCGCGCCGATTTCGACATCATCATCAATCCGGACATAACCAACTTGAGGTATTTTGTCATTCCCGACGCCGGGCCTGGCAAAACCAAATCCATCGCTGCCGACAACAACGCCCGCATGAAGGATGACTCGTTTGCCAATCACACTTCGACTGTAAACGGCGACATTCGGATAGATAACAGTATCTTCGCCAATTACCACATCCTCGCCAATATATACCCCGGGATATAACACAACGCCTGAGGCAACCTTTGCCCCTTTGGCAATGGTCACACCGTGATAAACAGCGGCCTTTTCAGATACCTCCGCCCGGTCATCAATCCAAGCCTCCGGCGAAATGCCAACGCCAGAACGATCTTCTTGCGGATAAAAGACGGCAAGTAATTTCCCCAGACAAACGTAAGGGTCCTTGACGACAATAAGATTTTTCCCGGGCACCTCCGTTCCCGAAGGAACGAGAATGGCGGAGGCGTCGGTCGTCTTAAGCCATTTTACGTATTTGGGATTGGCCAAAAATGTCAGGTCTCCCTTTTGGGCCTCATCAAGAGTACGAATATTTTCAATCTCTGCCGTATCGTCACCGACAACAACGCCTTCCAGAAAATCGGCAATTTCTCTGATCGTTTTTTTCACACGTAACTCTGCAATATCGCTATTTTTTCTTTGGTTTGTAAGTGCGGTTGAACTCCGCCAGTATCCTCGCCGTAAGATCGTTTGTCTGATCCCAATAGTCAATGGGAATAGCCGAAACATTAATGATCATCGTGTATTTTTCCTTGTCCCCGATGGAGTTAACGATTCTCATAATCTCCGGATAAATGGTTGTCGTGATCTCCTGCTGTTTCTCCTGAAGCTGTTCATTGGAGCTATTAACAAGCATCTGATATTCGCGTATTTTTGTCTGATAGTTCGCTTCTTTTTCTCTTAATACTTCCGGTTTCATCAAGCTGGCCTGTTTTTCCAGTTCTTCTCTCAGTTTGCGCAGTTCATTTTCCCTGCTTGTAATCGCTGCCTGGCTTTTTTCCGCCATACTTCTGATTTCATCAAGAACCCTCTTCCCTTCAACAGATTCTTTCATCAGGCGTTCCATGCTGAAGAATCCTATTTTCCCCGATGCAAAAGCCGCTGATCCGGAAAAAACAAATACAAGGATAAAAACCACTGCCAGACACAAACCATATGTTTTTTTCATCATTCCAATCCTCCAAATTCTCATCTAATTTAGCCTGCCGTCCTACATAAACATACCGATGGAAAATTCCCATCGCGAAGGTGATTCACCGTCTTTCCTGTCAAGGACATAACCCCATTCAAGGCGCAAAGGACCGATGGGTGAATACCAGCGAATTCCAAGGCCGGCAGTCCTTCTCATATCGCCTAAATCGTAACCGCCATTCCAGGCATTACCGGTATCGAAAAATACTACGCCCTTCATACCCGCAGCCGGAATAAGGGGGAAAATGTAGTCAAGATTGAAATTTAACATCGTTGTCCCGCCCTTAACATCATCGGAGTCGGGATATTTGGGGCCAATCTTGCGTAAGCCGCGGAGGGAATTCATTCCTCCAAGAACAAATCGCTCGTAGTCCGGCAACTCTCTGCTGTTACCTGTTTCCTGGATATAACCGATCCTGCCGCGAGGGGATATAACCATATCAAAGGGAAGGGGGAAGAACCAGGCCGATGTAAACGTATATTTTATGAATTGCGCATCTCCCATGAAGGGCCCGCCTACAAATTCCACTGACGCTGTATTCTTGGATCCTTTGGAGGGAAACATATTATCGTTAGTTGAGTCACGCACCAGGGTCAGCGTCACGCCGCTTATAACTGTTCTCCCTTCCTCATTTTTAATATCCTGAGAGGCATAGGGAGAAACGTTGCGGATATCATCATCGCTGAGACGATAACCTATATAACCAAAAAAACGCTCCCACAGGGGATAACCCAATGTAATTCCGAATCCTTGGGAATCCAGATCATACTCATCATACTCACGGCTCGTATGCCAAAGATCAGTTTTCAACCAGAGGGGAATATCAAACAGCCAGGGCTCTACAAAAGAAAGTTCCACATTGGTAACCTTGGTGCCCAGAGTACCTTTCAGACTAAGAGACTGTCCCCGGCCAAAAAGATTTTGCTGGCTGATCTGAGCCGTCACCACTGCAGAATCAACGGCGCTGTATCCGGCGCCGACGCTGAACATACCCGTTGGCTTTTCCTTAACGCGGATCGTTACGTCCGTCAGGGTATCATCCGGGCCTCTTTCCGCCTGAAAGTCAACTTCTTCAAAATAGCGAAGCCTGGTAATGTCATCATAGCTTCTTTTCATATTGGTCCTGCTGTAGAGGTCCCCTTCAACAATGGATAACTGGCGGCGAATAACTTTATCCCGCGTTTTATCATTGCCGAAAATATTGATACGGTTAAAATAAACCTGCTGGTTGGTGGTTATCTGATATGTTATGTCCACCAGCTTTTCCTGTTCATGAATTTGGGTGAGAGGCTCTACTTCCGCATTGGCAAACCCTTCGTCATTGCAGGCCTGGGTTAAGTAATCAATATCGGCGACAATGGCGCTGCGGTCAAAAATATTTCCCGGACGTTTTTTCAAGCCGGCCATAAGCTTATTTTGCCCAACCTCCAGAGAGTCGCCGGTAATATCTAATTTGCCGACACGGTACTGTCGCCCTTCAACAACGGGAATCTTTATGTAAATACCCTTTTTGTCGTGGCTAATATCAGCTTCTCCCAGTTGGGCATTAAGAAAGCCGTTATTCAGATAAAAAACTCTTATCTTATTGATATCCTGCTTTAACAGTTCTCTCTTCAGGAGGCCGGAATCCGTCATGAAGGAAAAGGGACCTTTCGTCTTTGTCGTCATGAGCTTTCTCAGCTCTCTGTTCGTAAAAGACTGATTTCCTTCAAACGAAATCTGGCGGATATGCACGCGGCGATTTTCTCTGATGTTGATGACAACGCGGACGTCTTTTTCCTCAATGATTTCTTCCTTTACCTCTACGTCATAGTATCCCTTGCTGTCATAAAGCATCCTGATCTTTTCCAGATCCTCCATCAGCCTTTCCGTATTCAGGGTTTGACGGGCTTTGATGGTCAGGAGTCCTTCAATATCTCCCGTTTTGACAGCCTTGTTTCCCTTGATGATGATTTCTGAAACGAGCGCCTTTTCCTGCAGCAGAAAAACGACTACTTTCCCCTCGGGAACATCTTCCACGCTAACCTGAACGTCGTCGAAGTAACCCATTCCATAGATGGAGCGAATATCCTCGGAAATAATCTCGGTTTGAAAAATACCGCCCCGCTCTGTTTTGATTTTCTGTTCAATGGCGGCGGCGCCTATTCTTCTGTTACCTTTGAACTCAATGCGGGCGATCCGCTGAATAACGCCGAGCCTTGCCAGAATGGTTGTCTTAACTTGTTGTATGGCTGAGGAAAGTTCTTCCGCTTTCCGGCTTTGGGCGGAAAAACCGGGAATCATTTCCTCCTGCCTTATATCGTAGATGCGGATATCCATACTGACAACTTCGCCAAAACGGGAAATTGTTCCGCCGATGACATAATCAACTCCCAGCCTTTTACCGACGGACAAGGCCCTGGCCTCACCGGGCAGCCCCTCGGCGGCGTCATCGGCCATATCAGGGGGAATGCTTACGACCTGAACATTCAAATCTCTTTGAAAAGAGCGCAGGAGGCCGTTAAAAACCTGTTCTCTGAGTAATTGGGCATCCGCAGGAGGCGCATTTACAAAGAAGGGTAACAGGGTTATCTTTTTGGATTCCTGAGCCTGGACGGGGAGTCCCAACAATAAAATCAGGGCCGCGCCAAAAAACAAAAAAAATCTTTTAAGAAGCTGCTTTGTATTCACTGGCATAAATCCTTCCATCCTTTAGTCCAATGGTTCGAGACATTCGTTCCGCAAGAGAATTACTGTGCGTCACCACAATCAACGTTACATTTTTTGTCCGATTAAAAGTTATAAGAAAATCTTCTACTCTTTTTCCTGTTTCGGTGTCAAGGTTTCCTGTCGGTTCATCTGCCAAAAGAATATCCGGTTCCATGACCATGGCCCGGGCCAGGGCTACCCGCTGCTGTTCTCCCCCAGACAGTTCGCCTGGCCTGTGGGTTAAGCGATGGCCTATCCCCAGTTCTTCAATAACGGCGCACGCCTTTTCTTTCGCCTTTCCCCGCGGTATTCCCTGTATTAAAGCGGGCATCATCACATTTTCCAGACATGTAAACTCCGGAAGAAGGTGATGGAACTGGAACACAAAACCGATTTTGCGATTGCGCAAAGCGGCGAGTTCCTTTTCATTCCGGCGAAAAACATCAATATCTTCAATATATACGGCGCCTGATGTGGGACGGTCAATGGTTCCCAGGATGTGAATAAGGGTGCTTTTACCGGCGCCGGAGACCCCCAAAACGGCCAAAGAATCGCCGCGGGCAATTTCCAAATCAATACCCTGGAGGACATCAATCCTCGTTTCGTTTTTGATAAATGTTTTGTACACGCCCTCAAGACGAATCATTTCCGCTTTTCCCATCCCGTTTTCACGGGTTATTCGTAACGCAATGTTTCCGCCGGGTCCAGTTTCGAGGCCCGCCAGGAAGGATAAAGGGTTGAAAGAAAGCTGATCAGAAGCGTACCCGCCACAATCAGGCATACATCTCCGTAGTCCACCCGCGAAGGCAGCTCGGCCAGATAATAAACGTCGGCGGGAAGAAACTTGATCCCCCAAAGTTCTTCAATAAAGGAAGAAATTTTTGCCAGGTTTAAAGCAAGGGTCAATCCGATGGCGCATCCCAACGAGGTTCCGATAAGGCCAATCGTCATGCCCTGAAGAATGAAAATCTTCATGACTCCTTTTGACGTGGCCCCCATTGATTTGAGGATGGCAATATCTTTGTTTTTTTCCATTACCACCATGATCAAAGTCGTAATAATATTAAACGCCGCCACCAGTACAATGAGGCTCAGAATGATCGCCATCACCCGCTTTTGCAGGGTCAGGGCGGAGAACAAATTCTTGTTCATTTCCATCCACGTTCTTACCCAATAGTAAGGGCCAAATACGGAACGAATCTCCGCTGCTACCTGTTCGGCCTTGTAAATGTCGCGGAGATCAATCTCAATGCCTGTGACAAGGTCTCCCATACTGAAAATTTTTTGCGACTCCTGGATTGATAAGAAGACAAGGGTCGAATCGTATTCATAAAATCCCGAATCGAAAATACCGACAACGCGGAATTTCTTAATACGGGGGACAAGGCCCATAGGCGAGGGAACTCCCATGGGAGAAATCATGCTGACGCTGTCGTAGAGGCGAAGGGAAAGATTTTTTGCCAGTTCCTTTCCCAAAATGATTGGCGCCAGCCCCCCCTGTTCTGCTTCGGAGTGTAAAAGGGGATTTTCTTCCGACAAGGCGGAGATATGTCCCTCCTGCATTCGTCCAATGGATAAAATCTGAAAGGTTTTCTTCGTGTCAATGCCCTTAACGATAACCCCCATGGCCTGGCTGTCACTCCTCACCATGGCCTGACCGTAAATAAAAGGTGATACTTCCGTTACCCCGTCAACTTCTTCTTTGATCATGCCGGCAATTTTGTCCGGATTTTTTAACGCCTTGCCGTATTCCATAAGGATAACATGGGCGTTAACACCCAGGATTTTGTCCCGGAGATCGGTCTCAAAGCCATTCATAACGGCAAGAACGATAATGAGCGTTGCCACGCCCAGTAAAATTCCAATGATGGAAATAAAGGTAATAACAGAGACAAATATCTGCTTGCGCCTGGCGCGAAGATACCTGAGACTGATGAAGAGTTCGTAGGAATTCATTGATTTTTAAACACTTTTTGTTTACAACTCGCTTTCGTGTTATCCTGAGCCTTAACTTTGTGTCATTCTGAACGAAGTGAAGAATCTTTCCCTGGTCAATAACCACAGCGTAAGATTCTTCGCTGGCGCTCAGAATGACACAGAGTTACGCCCAGTACGACAAATCTCATCCTCTAATGCGGAACGTGGGTTTAATTTTCGTCACCCAATGTACCACCATCTTGAGCTGGAGAAGTATCTGCTTTCTGTGAAGTTATCTCCTCTTTGAATTTTACGTTCTCCTGGAGACTGAGTTCCCTGCTTCTCATATGAGGGAAAAGGATAACGTCACGGATAGAGGCGGAATCGGTGAAAAGCATTACGAGGCGGTCAATGCCGATTCCCTCTCCGGCGGTGGGAGGCATGCCATACTCCAAAACAGAGATGTAATCCTCGTCCATTTCGTGGGCTTCTTCATTTCCCTTTTCGCGCTGCTTTAATTGCATGAGAAAGCGTTCCCGCTGGTCGGCAGGGTCGTTCAACTCGGAGAATGCGTTGGCGAACTCCTTGCCGTTAATGAACAGTTCAAAGCGATCCGTAAAGGCCGGATCATTATCGTTTTGCCTTGCCAGGGGAGATACTTCCAGGGGATATTGGGTGATAAAGGTGGGCGGAATAATCTGATGCTCAACCTTTTCCTCAAAAATAATCATGAGAACCTGCCCCAAAGCCGTTTCATCGGCAACGGCAATTCCCATTTTCCGGGCGCAGGCAATTGCTTCTTTCCCATCCTCCAGAACGGACGGCTCCACATCGCAGTATTGCACAATGGCTTCTTTTACCGTCAAGCGTCTCCAGGGACGGATAAAATCAATTTCCACACCCTGCCAGGTAATTTTCTGCCCCCCGGCGATCCGCTCCGCCAGGGCGACAAACATTTCTTCCGTCATGGTCATCAGGTCTTCGTATGTCGCATAGGCCTGATAAAACTCCATCATGGTAAATTCGGGGTTGTGAAAGGTAGAGATGCCCTCGTTGCGGAAGCAGCGATTAAGCTCGAATACGCGTTCCATGCCCCCCGTAATCAGTCTCTTTAAGTAAAGCTCAGGGGCAATGCGCAGATAGAAATCGCGCCCCAAAGCATTATGGAAGGTCTTAAAAGGTTTGGCCATGGCGCCGCCGGCTTGCCCCTGCATCATGGGGGTTTCCACCTCGGTGAAATCTCTCTTCTCCATAAAGTGACGGATAAACTGGATAATCCGGCTCCGCTTTTGAAAAACTTCCCGGGATTTTGCATTGGAGATAAGATCCAAATGCCGCTGGCGATAGCGCGTCTCCACATCCGTCAATCCGTGCCATTTTTCCGGAAGGGGGCGAATGGCCTTGGAAAGAAGCTGTAGTTCCGTAACTTCAATGGTCAGTTCTTCTGTTCTGGTACGAAAAACTCTTCCCGTCATGGCAATAATATCGCCGATGTCCAAACGCTGGAAAAGGTTGAAGTCCGTTCCGCCGATAATCACATAATTAACATAGCCCTGAATGGAGCCAGTGCGGTCCTGAACCTGAATAAAAGCCGCCTTGCCGAAATTACGCACGGCCATGAGACGTCCGGCAACGGTAAATCTTTCGTCCATACCGGACAGGACGTCGTTATCCTGATTTTCAAAGCGAAGCAATAACGATGATGCCGTATCTTTATAGCGAAACGTATTGGGACGAAAGGTATTGGGATAAAGGGGGGTTCCCTCTTCTTTCAGCGACTGGATTTTCTCCAGACGCCTTTTCAAGAGTTCATTTTCTTCCATAAGATGTACGATCTCCGTGAAATATAATACTGATTCGACTACCTTTTTTTTCTTCTTTCGTCAAGGGGCATTTGGTGCAATGCGGTTTAGCGGTCATCCCTCTGGCGTGCGAATATTTTATCCGTATGCCTGCTTATTTTTCCCCTCTTCCGCCGGATTATGCGCAGTTTCAAACGATCCCACATATTCAGCTTCTGCGAACCCTTATATGTCTGATACAACAGGAGCCAATCTTCTTCGGTAAAAAGGGGCGCCGGCATGGTATAACTCATTTCCGCCATGACCTTGATGCCCCATTTCCATCGCATCCATTTTCTTTGATCCATTCTTTGCAGATCGTAAGTGGCAAGGGAAAAGCCCCCTTCCTCGTCAAAAGGACTTACCAAAACATGGTCTGCGTTGAAATCGCGGTGATTGATGCCGGCGTCATGTATTTGCCTGGTCATGAGGGCTACCTGGCGAATCAGGTTTCTTTTTTTCGTTTCCCCTGCCTTTCCCTGCAAATCATCGGAAAATTTCCGAATAATATCTTCCAAAGAAATATAAGGTTCAAATGAATCCGTGATCAAAAATGATTCATATTGACTGGCGCCTACCTTACGCTCTCCGGCGGCGACGGGATTTACTGTGGCAATACCGCGTTCCCGAAAGAGGCAGATGTATGCAAACTCGGACATACCGGGAGAAAGATTTTTCCCCAGGAAAGTGGCAATTCTTTCTATAAAACAGGTGCGAAAAGGAGCATGACGTTTCAGATAAAAAGTGCGTTTTCCCGTAGCGGAGGAAAGCTCCATGCGCGTGACGGTACGAACAACTGTCCGCTCCCTGTGCTGTTTGATTACGGAACCGGAAAAGTGGTACAGGCGATCAAAATCAAGAAGTTTCTGACTTTCCAGGAAGGAAACATATTGCTCGTTGACAACCAGGTCAGGAAACTTTTTTATTGATATTTTCTCAAATCCGACAGCCACTTTTACGCAACCCTTCCAACCTTTGTACTGAATTCTTTCCGCCGGAAATTCAAATATAATTTTGACTATTCGGCTGCCGCCATGTTCTTGGGTTTACGCCCTCTTTTTTTACCGCCAACAACTTTAAACTCCCCGGAACTGCGGAGGAACAGAATAATCGGTTTCATTTTTTTTTCTACTTCGTCCATTTCTTTTTGCAGTCTCTTTTTTTCCTCATAAAGTTCCGCATATTCTTTTTTTGCCAACTCCAAAAGTTCCATTTTCTCTCCTTTTTACAAATTTATTGTTATTTTATATTTTTACTACGACGCGATTTAAGCCGTATCATTTATTAATTTGTGACTATTACTTATATTATTATTAATAGTCAATTAATTTTCTTTCGGGAAATATATGAACAATATTTATTATTTCTGTATTATGGCTAACTTGAATAATAAGGTGTACCACGATGAACGAAAATGCCGTAATCATTTTCGCAGCAATGACAGAGACGTCGCCTCAGGGGGTTCCTGATCCTTGAAGTTGAAGCCCGGCGGCAATGTTCATGTTTATATCAATAAGAATCTTTATTTTCCCCGGATCAAGATCCGCCATCATTTCAAATGTTCGTTTATCCACGAACAAACTCAAATTAAGAAGATCTTCTTTTATCTGCAGGGGAAGGGGGTTATCTTCCTTGACCAGCTCCGACTGGAAAAAGGTCCACAGGCGCTGATTGTTACGCAACGCCTCAAACAAATTTTCCATATCTCCATCACCTTCTTGCCATTGCTTTAAACTGCTGGCAAGGCGGAGAGCCGTTTGGGTTAAAGCATCGGCCTCAAGGTCACGTCCTGTGGCCGTTGTCTTTTGCGCATTTTTATAAGCCTGTTCTCCTAATACGGACAAGATTCATAACCTCCTGTTCATAGTCTATCAGTTTTTTTGCCATTTTCAAGGCCTGATAATAACTTCCTCCCAAAATTTTTCCACTCATTTCCGTAAGAAGTTCCCGCTGGCTGGGAGCGGCTTCCAGCACTTCCTTTACCAGTTCCCAATAGGTTTTGTGGTATTGGGCCAGATTACCCTCGTCAACGTACATTAATTGAATGCTCAGATAAATTTTGCGGCAGGGTGAATCTGCTTTTTCCAGGGTCAGTATATCCTTTTCTCGCAAAACAGGCACGACATTTTCCACAATAAAATCGCTTTTCCCCGGGCCGTTTTTGATGACGGCGCCGCCGATGATTAGTTTTTCCTGTGGTTTTAAGCTGATTTTAAGGGCCACGATTTTATCCTTACTGTCATTCAACCCATATTCCGCATTAGGACATCAAAAATAAGGGCAAACCAACACCATAAGTGACTGAGAAAACTAAACTTTATGTCATTCTGAACGCAGTGAAGAATCTTTCCCGAAGCAATAACCACAGCTCAAGATTCTTCGCAGGCTCAGAATGACACATTGTTACGCTCATTATGAAGAATTTCATACCTTTATGCGGAATTTGGGTTCTCAAGCCTTAATACTTAACCTCTTAGGCGCCGCTTCTGTTTCTGCCTGTTTCATCATGGCTTCTGCTTCGGCGCGAAATTGAAACATGGATTGCAGCATTTCCCTGATTTCTCCATCGCTTGAGGTTTCACTCAGTTTTTTCGTCGCCCAGGGCGGCGCTTCCCTTTTTTCCGCAGCCAGTTTGGCCGCCTCATCCTGAACAGCTCTTATTTCCATGAGCATATCCAGTCTGTGGTACGTCGCAATGGGAAAATATGGCAGGAAAATAATAGAAGTAGGATCAACTGCCACCCCCCGCAGGGCGTCAATACGGGCGAGAAGTTTCCCCAAAGAAACCGAACTTGGAACTGGTGCAGAAACGGGAGGAGCTTCCCGTGCTGCTTCGGGACGTGCTTTCGAAGCTTCCCTTACAGAACCGGAGGCTTTGTTCTGTTCAGAAAGAGCAATATTCTGAAAGAGAGACTGCGTATTTGATATTATCATTGTTCCGTCCTCCGGAAACAGGTAAATGCGGGGTGGCGGAGAATCCTTTTCCCCGCCGCCTCGCATCATCTATCCTGGTTCATGCGCTGCCAACATCAGCCTATGTAAAAATGTTACGTAAGGTTTAGTTGAACAGCCTCAAAACAGACTGGGCCGCCTGAGCCGACAAGCTCAAGGATGTAGTACCCAAAGATTGCCGCGTCTGGAGCATGAGCATGTTCGCTCCTTCTTCGTTCATATCCGCCAGCGTCAGTTTGTCCGCACCAATGGTCAGAACGTTCTGCATATCCGTGGTGAAGCTAATCTGGGTCTGGATAATGGCCATGTTGGTGGACAGAGCTTCTGCTCCAACACGCATTTCCGTTAGCGCAGCACTCAAATCACCAATGAGGGTGTCGATACTTGCAACATCCATCGTGGCGGGAGCTACTAAACTGGCAGCAAAGCCGGTAGAAGTGAAGTTTTCGCCAAGAATCGTCAGCTTCCTTCCCGTTCCCTCGAATTGGACATCAAAACCACCAGATTGGGTACCGTCAATAAGATTTATCCCCTGATATCCGGATGTTTCCGCGATATTATTAATTTGCGTGAATAACGTATCCAACTGCGCACTATAATTATCCAACGCTGCCGTATCCGGGGTGGCCGCGCCGGCAGCCATTTTTGCCTGTTCGGCGATGGCCTTGGCCTGCTGCACCAGAGAGGTGATGGCCTTGATTCCCTTATCCGCTGCCTGTACCGTCTGGAGGGCCTGACCCATATTGTCCTTTAAAAGGCCGATGTCGTTGCTTCTGTCGGTCAGGGATTTGGCCTTAAAGTAGGCGCCGGGATCATCAAGGGCGGAATTGACCTTCTTGCCTGTTGCCAAACGGTCCTGGGTGCGGTCCAAAAGGGCCACCGTGTTCTGAAGACTCAAAAGATTGTTCCTCATACCTGCTGTTAAAGAAATGTCACTAGCCATGATTTTTTTCTCCTTTTCTGGGTTTTGTGGTCAGCAATTCTTGCTGCCTGTTTTTTTGTTTTTTATTTTTTTACTGCTTATTCTCAACCTTCAATACTCTTATCGGCCAAAGGAGAAAATAACTTTAGTCTTTTTTTCATCATCGCATAAAATTTTTTTATTCCTCCCCATATGTACCAAAATCAGCAAATATGTTATCATGTAAAATCATAGAATTCCAGGAGAACACCATGGCCGGAAAAGCGAAAAAACCATACAAAGGGAAAAAAACAACCATCTCCAAGCTCACTCAGCTAAAACTGGCCAAGGCCCTGGCCTTTCAACAACAGGGATCACTGGAGGAGGCAAAAATCATCTATGAAGACGTATTGAAAGAGCACCCGGATCATTTTGACTGCTACCACCTCCTGGGATTGATATTCCTGCAGCGAGGAGATTACTACGAGGCGGCTAAACTGATCAGTAAAGCCGTTGACATTTATCCGAAAAATCCCGCCTTTTTCTATCATCTTGGCGTCGCCCTCCAGGAACTGGGAGAACTTGACGGCGCCATGACGGCTTATGACCTTGCCACGGCCATGAAACCTGATTTTACGGAAGCCTGGTACAATTGGGGCAACGCCCTGCAAAAGCGTGAAAAATTTGCCGAGGCGGTAGATTGTTACGACAAGGCCCTGGCCGGAAACGCGGATTTCGCTGAAGCTCACCATAACCGCGCCATGGCCCTCCGGAAACTGGTAAAATATGAAGATGCTCTGGCTGGCTATGATCAGGCCATCGCCTTGAAACCGGACTATGGGGAGGCCTGGTTTGGACGCGGCAACGTTCTGGCGGAACTGCATCGCCGCCTTGAGGCTATCAGCAGCTACGACCATGCCCTTTCGCTACGGCCCGATTATGCGGAGGCTTATCTCGGCCGCGCCACCGTATTGCAGGAATTGAAAAAGTTTGACGAGGCCCTCATCAGTTATAATCAGGTCATCGCCTTAAAGCCGGATCACGCCGACGCCTATATGGGGCGCAGCGCAGTATTGCGGGAATTGAAAAGATTTGACGAAGCTCTTGCCGATTGCGATCGGGCTCTGGTCTGTTACTGTCAGGACCTGTCCGCTACGACCAACATCGACGAGTTCTGTATCTGTCTTCTCCGTGGCAATGTCCAGCATGAACTCCAGCAATATGAGTCTGCTCTTGCCAGTTACGATCAGGCTATCGCCCTGAAGCCGGACTATGCCGAAGCATACGCTAATCGCGGCAATACCCTGCATGAACTTCAGCGATACGACGATGCCCTCCTTAGTTGCGACCAGGCCATCGCCATCAATCCACTCCTCGAAGTTGCTTACAATAACCGCGGGAACATACGGAAAAGCATCGGTCAAACGGAAGCCGCCATTGCTGATTTTGACCAGGCCGTTGCCTTAAATCCGGACTATGCTGAAGCTTACAGTAACCGAGGTACTGTTTTTCACCATTTAGGGCAATGCGATATGGCTCTTGATGATTATAACCGCGCCATTGCCTTAAATCCGGAACTGGCGGGCGCCCAGTGGAACAAATCTCTCGTTTCCCTTCTGGCAGGACAATTTACGGAAGGCTGGAAACTTCATGAATGGCGTTGGCAGTGGGAAAATTTCCCTTCTCCCAAGAGAAATTTTCCTCAGCCACTGTGGCTGGGTGATGAACCCCTCACCGGCAAGACCATCCTCCTCCACAGCGAACAGGGGTTGGGCGATACCCTTCAGTTCTGCCGCTACATCCCCCTTGTGGCTCATCTGGGAGGGAAAATTATTCTGGAGGTGGAAAAAATCCTTGCCCCTCTCCTGAAAGACCTGGAGGGAATAGGAGAAATTATTTACAAAGAAAGTACCCTGCCGGATTTTGACTGCCATTGCCCCTTATTGAGCCTGCCTCTGGCTTTTAAAACGGAATTGCACACCATTCCTTCTTTTCCTGCATATCTCCACGCCTCTCCGGACAAACTGCTGCACTGGCAGAATAAACTGGGAGAAAAGACAAAACCATGGGTGGGACTGGTCTGGAGCGGCAAGAAAATCCATAAGAATGACCGTAATCGCAGCATCGCCCTTGCGGAACTGATTCCTTACCTGCCCGACGGGTGTCAATACGTAAGTTTACAAAAGGACATCAGGACGACCGACGAGGAAACGCTGAAAAAACATGACCATATTCTTCGCTTTGATCGGGAACTATATGATTTTTCCGACACCGCCGCCTTATGTACCTTAATGGATGTGATTGTCTCCGTAGATACAAGCGTTGCCCACCTGGGCGGCGCCCTGGGAAAACCGACATGGATTTTGCTGCCCTTCGCTCCTGACTGGCGCTGGCTGCTGGACAGAAAGGACAGCCCCTGGTATCCCAGCGTCACCCTTTACCGCCAACCAAAAATCGGCGATTGGGCCAGTGTTTTCACCCAGATTCGCCATGATCTGGAAGCGAAAAAATTTTGTTTCTGAGAGGTTACTTTGAGTAAAGTTACTTGATCGCTTTCATGACAATCCGGTATTCGCTTGCCACGTTGTTCTTGTCCTTCAATGCCTGTAAGAGTTCTTCCGTGGTAACCTGCTTGTTGTTGAACATGGTTAGATAGGGCTCAGCCAGCGTATGTTGGACGCTGACCACCTCAAAATCAACATTCAGGTAAAGGGCAAGAGGGGTGTTGGCTGCCCCCATGCGTTTCCATTCCTCATTCATACGCCTGCTGAACAGCATCAACAATTCCGGTGTGATGATCCGGACATGAGTGGGGTCGTTGATGAAATTATTGTGTCTGGGATGGGGAACGGTGATGCGGATAAGGCAATCTTTCTCACAAACGCGGTGCAATTCCTGTATCATTTTAAGAAAAACCCGCGCATCACCACCAAGATGCTCCAAAGAATGATTGAAAACGACTTCATTCACAGAATCCGTTTCCCACGGCCAGGGAATACTTTCCAGGTCATGCAACTCGTCCGGTTCACATTCGCTGAACATGTCTACATTTACGAAACCGGGCATTTTATTGTGTCCGCAACCAAGGTTGAGTTTCATATGATCAAAATCTCCTCTAAAAAAGATTGATTTTTGCTTTCAGGCTCGAAGCTGCTGCTGCTTTCTCTCAAAGCCACGGAAAAAGAAAAAGCTTGGTTGTCCGTTCCCGGCATAAAAGGCGCCGCGCTTTTCCGCAATCAGCCGCATTGCTTTTTCAGAAAAAAGGGAAATATGTCCGTTCCGTGGTCCCGCATACCAATAGGCGGTTAAGTTGTGCTTCAATTTTTCCGGCGGAACGGGAGTTATCAAGGTGGTAGCAATAAAGCAGGCCGGTTCTTCCTTTTTCAGAAAAGACAGGCATTCTTCAATCGTCTGTAATGGTGTATGGGAATGTTCCAGCACCTCAATGGCAATAACAAGATCGAAACTTTCCCGGGCAGGAGCATCATTATCTCCATAGAAAGGGTCGTAAGAAGTAACGTCAAATCCCCTGGCGTTCAAATAGGTTCCGAACAAACCCTCTCCCGATCCGAAATCCAGTATTTTAAGCTCCTTGCCATGGAGAAATTGCCGCTCAAACCATAGAGCAGAAGACATCGGTCTTTTTTCCACAACATCGGGATCGCATTCGGCGTACTTGTCATTGTAGATGTTTTCCATGAATTCCTGCGGCGTCCAGTTGTCGCAATGAGTCGTGAAAACAAAGCCGCAGGCGGGACATCCGTGATAATAAACAGGAATCCCGGATAAAGGCTCCTTTTCGTTAAAGGGGGCGTCGCATGATTTATGGAAATCAACGACATCCAGAAGAAAACATTTTTCACTGCATATTTTACAGCGCGTATCATGAGCGGATGTCATTGTTTTTGCTCCTCCGATTATTATTCCGGCCATTAGTTCGTAATATTCTCTTTTCACTCACATAACTTGTTATTTCGCCTTTTGTACAATTGGTGCAATTATGTTTTAAGAAAATAAAAACTGCCTATTCCCTTATTTTCAGAAGTTTCAAACAGTTTTTTCTCTACCAAATCTACCAAATCTCTAAACGCAGTATTTCTCGTGCCACGAGGATTTGTATTCTATGTTTTGAGTTTCTGACATTTTTGTTTATTGCTTGTCGTACATTCTCACGTACATGTCCAATTGTCCTATATCCTGATGAGTGAGTTTGCCTATTTTTAAATCAACGAGTACAAAACATTTCAAAATGTAATTGTAGAAAACCAAATCAATGTAATAATGCGAAAACTCTGTGTTAATTCGCTGTTGTCGAGCCACAAATGAAAAACCTTTGCCAAGTTCCAATAAAAATTTTTGTAAATTATCAATTATTGCTTGTTCAATGTCGTTCTCTCTGTATTTGGGATTTTCTTGCAAATTGTAAAAATCCAACAAAACAGGGTCCCGCAAAAGATAATCTGGTTAATCTTTAACTGTTCTTCGTTCTCAATATTGAGTTCGTTTATGGCTTCTTTATGGGTTGAAATCAATCGTTCGCAAGAATGTTTATCTACTTGTTGGTCAAGAAATCGAGTGCTCCACTGATTATCAGCCGCTTCATTCATGTAAATTTCACGTGCTTTCGGATTTTCAACACGGATAAGTGAGCGATAATGCGTCCAAGTCAATTCTGCACGCAGTGCGTGCAGAATTGGGAATTGCATGTAGAATTGTCGCATTGCCCACAGATTTCTGACAGTAAAACCTTTACCAAATTCGGTAGTTAGTTTTTCTGATAAACCTGCTATCAATTCATCCCCATATTTTGCTCGCTCTACACCGCCTTGCTCTTCCACAATTTTTTCACCTATGCGCCAATAGGTTTCCACCATTGCAAAATTGGCTGTCTGATAAACAAGTTTACGAGAGTTAAGAATTAAATTTTTCGAAAATTCGTAAAGACTACTGCTTTCGACAATGCTTTCCGTTCCTTGTTTTACTATTTTTTTCGTTTTTGGCATGTTCAATTCGCAGGGACAATCTTCACCCAGACGGTTCGCTGGCGCGGGCCATCAAATTCACAGAAGAAAATGGACTGCCAAGTTCCCAAAGCAAGTTTGCCGTTTTCAATAAAGACAGCCTGAGAAGAACCCATGAGAGATGCCTTAACATGGGCGTCGGAATTTCCCTCTGCGTGCCGGTAACGGTCATGCTCCGGAATCAATTTTTGCAGCGTTGCCATAATATCCGCGGGGACGTCGGGATCAGCGTTTTCGTTAATAGTAACTCCCGCCGTCGTATGGGGAACAAACACGTAACATATCCCCGATACACAGCCGGATTTGTGAAGAATCTCCTGTACCGAACCTGTAATATCAATCATCTGGCAGCGGCTGCCTGTTTTTACGGAAAACTGTTCCATCTCTTTTTCCCTCTTACACCTATTCCGCTCAGACGAGTAACTGAACCATGATCCTTGCGCCCTGCCGCAAAACCTCTTCCCCTTCGGAAATTTTTATCAGGGCGTTGGCCCCGGCCATATTTTTCAGGCGGCTGGGGGAGACAAGGGGCGTGACATATTGCTCGCCTTCTTTTTCCAAAAGCTTTGCGTAAAAAAACTGCGTCCAGTCTTTCTGCCCCTTAACTTCTTCCGTTAAGACCGCCTGTGTTACGGCCAATGAGGGAGAATGGTCACCGGACATGGCAAGAATGGCGGGAAGGGCAATTTGCAGAAAGGCCATCTCATTGGACGGCGGCCCGCCGGGAAGGCAAAATACGGGCTTACCATGCAGCACGCCAAAGAAAACCGCCTTACCGGGCCCGATACGGACACGATGATAATGGACCTCCCAGCCAAGTTCCTGCAAAACCCGTAGGGTGTAATCCTTATCTCCTTCCCAAGCGCCGCCAATGGTCAGGAGGACGTCGCTTTCATTAAGGAGGGTGGAAATCGCCTCGCTTATATGATCAGGATGGTCTTTAATAATCTTTGTCACGACGTTTATTTTACGAAAACGCAGAAAGGAGGCTAGGGTAACAAGGTTGCTGGCAAAAATAGCGCCGGGGCGAAATGGTTCTCCCGGTGCGATAATCTCGTCTCCCGTGGCGGCAATGGCAACCTTCGGCAGGCGGTGTACAAGAATTGATTCCAGCCCCGCCGCCGCCAGCAGTCCCGCATGTCCTGCCGTTAAGATTTGCCCTTTAGAAACTATTTGCTCCCCTTTTTTGACATCCTCCCCTTTGCGGAGAACATTTCTGCCTGGTTCCGCATCGGCAAAAAAGGTGATTTTATTACCGCTTTCTCTGGTGAATTCCTGAGCCACCACGGCCTGGGCGCCTTCCGGCAGAGGAGCTCCCGTCAAAATCCGTATCGTTTCCCCCTTTTCCAGAACAGAACGGGATGCAGCTCCCGCCGCAACAACTCCTGTCAGGGGAAGGTGAACGGGCGTTTCTTCCCCGGCAGAGGCAACATCTGCAGAATAAACGGCGTAACCATCTTTGAGAGACGCAGTCAGGGACGGCGAGTCTATCTTTGCGTAAACATCCTCTGCGGCAACGCGCTGGACACATTCATGAAGGGGCAACGCCTCCGGCGGCATTAAGGACAGGCACCTCTCCGTTAACTTCCGCGCTTCTTCAAGACCAACCCATTGCTTTTTCATTATGATGTTCTTCTTTCCTTCTTCGTTCGACAACTTAAAAAACAAGATTGATTCTTCCCGCCGGGGAAGAGATGACGGAACCGACAATCGCCGCATCATTTATGCCTGCCCTGTGCATTTCCTTTACAAGCTCTTCCGCTTCCGTGGCGTCAAGGGCGATGAGCAGCCCTCCCGCCGTTTGAGGATCAAATAAAATATTGACAAGCCACTCCGGACAGAGGGGATCAACATCAATCAAAGATTCTCCATGGCGT
>Ga0209737_10000935_pt1 | contig 21988 bp, 19 predicted proteins | sample TergutCu122P3_FD_187284 | JGI IMG/M metagenome (GOLD analysis project Ga0209737, IMG submission 187284) | Cubitermes ugandensis P3 segment gut microbial communities from Kakamega Forest, Kenya - Cu122 P3 (SPAdes) (version 2) | ecosystem: Host-associated > Arthropoda: Insects > Digestive system...
GAAAGCCCTGGGCTTCGCATTGCGTCAACAGCCGGCCATTGGAGGCATAAAGCCCTTCGAGGGCGGTGTTTTCCTGAGGGCGAAGGCGCGTCTTTATTTCAAGTACACATTTTTCCAAAGGAGCAAGCAGGCGGAGTTTGCCTCCCTCCAGGTGGAAGGCTTCTTCTCCAAGTTTTTGCCCATTGCAACAAAGCTCCAACAACTCCACGTTGTCGCCTCCCTCCAACACCAAAGGCCCCTCGTGCAGGCGCTCCATGTGCAGCCGCGCTTGCACCAGCGTTTCCTGAAGGCCCAACTCAAAGCGCAACTCTATGTTCGGCGTTTTCCAAGCCGAGGGACGGTAGTCTTTCAAATATACAGCTTGAGAAGTCATGCCGCTTAGGCTGCAAGCATTTCACTTCTCATGCAAGCAATATGGCTTTGACACATGCTGGCTTTGGCAAAGGGCTTTGGCAAAGGGAGCCCCCAACACGGGCCTCCAGCAGGGACTTAAAACAAAGGCGCCAGACACTAGTCCAAAATATTCTCCCACTTCCAATTCTTATTTTATTTTCGTGTCGTTTGTCGCGCTTCCAAAGTGTCCTTTGTCGCACCTTCAAAAACGCAATGCATTTTTTTGGTATTTTGCCACACAAGAAAACACTCTTGAGATAAGCAGGGGGCATGTCTCGCATAAAAAAGGTTCTTGTCGCCAATCGAGGTGAAATTGCCATGCGCGTGATGCGCACATGCCGGGAATTGGGCATTGCGACAGTGGCAGTTTATTCAGAAGCAGACCGTTCGGCCCTGCACGTTGTGCGCTTGGCCGACCAGGCTTATTGCGTGGGGCCGGCGCCCTCGCGGGAAAGCTATTTAGTCCAGGAGAAAATAATAGAAGCAGCAAAAAAATCCGGGGCCGATGCCATTCACCCCGGCTATGGTTTCTTGTCAGAAAACCCCGAATTTGTCCGCGCCGTGGAAAAGGCGGGCATTTGTTTCATTGGCCCCTCCGCCCAGGCCATGGACACCATGGGCAACAAGACGCGCGCACGCACCCATATGGTGAAGGCCGGTGTCCCTGTTGTCCCCGGTTCCACGGAGCCTTTTGCTTCCTTTGAGGAGGCCAAAGCCTATTCCGACAAAATCGGCTACCCCGTCATGTTGAAAGCGGCAGGCGGTGGCGGCGGCAAGGGCATGCGCAAGGTGGACTCCCCCGCGGAAATTCAATCCGCATGGACAACCGCCAAAAACGAGGCCATGGGGGCTTTTGGCAATGACGAAATTTATATTGAGAAATTCGTCGAGGAGCCCCACCACATTGAGATTCAGGTTTTTGGCGACACCCATGGGAATGTCATCCACTTGAATGAGCGCGAATGCTCCGCCCAGCGCCGAAACCAAAAAGTCATTGAGGAAGCGCCCTCACCCATCATCAGCACCGAGTTGCGCGCCAAAATGGGTGAAGTCGCCGTGAAGGCGGCCAAGTCCGTCAACTATGTCGGCGCGGGCACCATTGAATTCCTCGTCGACAAACACCGGAATTTTTATTTCCTCGAAATGAATACCCGCCTCCAGGTGGAGCACCCTGTCACCGAGTTGACAACGGGCATCGATCTCGTCAACTGGCAAATCCGCATCGCCAATGGGGAGAAGCTCCCCTTCTTGAAGCCCCTCTTCCCCCGGGGGCATGCCATTGAGGCCCGCATTTATGCCGAAAACCCCAACAACAACTATATGCCTTCGCCCGGGCGCATTACTTATATGCGCGTGCCGGGAGGACACAACGTGCGCAATGACACGGGTGTCTATGCGGGCTATACGGTGACCAACCATTATGACCCCATGGTCTCCAAGCTGTGCGTCTGGGCCCCCACCAGGGATGAAGCCATCGCCCGCATGAAACAGGCCCTCAAGGAATATGTCGTCAAGGGCATAACCACCAACATTCCCTACCTGCTCAACATTATTGACCACCCTGAATACAAGGGCGGAAACTATGACACGGGCTTTTTGCTGCGAAACCACGAGGAGTTGGTGTCCAAGAAAAGCCCGGCCGACGTACGCATTGCACTCCTGGCCGCGGCGGTTTATGCGCACCAGAAGAATGAAACGCTTGCCAGCAAGTTTGTTCCGCCGACAAAAAACAGAGGCGCCGCTTCAGCCTGGCGCGCTCGCGGAAGGAGAGGATAAAAATGCCAAGGTCCATGCGCTATATTGCCACAGATAAGAGCGTCAAAAACGCTGAGCCTGTCACCATTGACGTCGAAACACTCGGCAACAACCGCTACGCCGTCACCATGGACGGCGAGAAAATGGAGCTGGAGTCTCTGGTGTTGCCCACCTTGCCTCAGGGGGCCGTGTCGCTCCTCATTGACGGCCACTCGCACTGCATTGACATTATGCAGACGGAGGAGGATGAGCTTATCCACGTCACCATCAACGGCCTGCCCATTCGGGTGGACGTTGCCGATGAGCGCCGCATGCGCCTGCGCAGCATTGCGCCGGAGCATTCCAAAGAGGGCAAACAAATCCTCTGCGCGCCCATGCCAGGCAAAGTGGTGCGCCTCATGGCGGCCATTGGCGAGGAAGTCAAAGAAGGCCAGGGCGTCATTGTCGTCGAAGCCATGAAAATGGAGAATGAGTTGAAAAGCCCCAAGGACGGCAAGGTGGTGGAAATTTTCGTCCAGGAAGGCGTGGCGGTGGAAATGAATGCCAAGCTGGTGGCTGTGGAATAGGCTTTGGGTCGCTTTGTGCTTGAAGGCGCCTCCTTCGGGGGGCGTCTTTTTTTGGGGAAGCGCCTGAGGTTTGTCGGGACTGTCGAAGACAGCTTTCGAGCTCACACTCAAGGCAGCACGAAAAACCCATGAACAAAACCTATAGCAGGCAAGACGAAGGCGCAGAGGACAGCGTTGTTTTTTGAGCGCTGTTCATAGAAACAAAAAACCACGCGGACTTTTGAAATCCTCCGCGTGGCTTTTATTGAGAATTGCTGAAATGCTGTCACAAAGGAGAAAGTTGTTCCCGAGCTTCAGCACAAGTCATTGTTCCACAAGGATAGCCATCGCAGATGTGATGGCTAGTGCTATCTTCTTTGATAATTCCTTCTGGCGTCAAAAAGAAATGGTTGTCTTGGCCTTTCGGTGTATTTCCATCGACCGAATCCAAACATTTTGTCCTTTCATATGAGAGTGTCGAGACAACAGTTTCACCTTCATAGACAACGAGGTCCAACCGCTTGTGAAGAAATGTTTCTCTATCCGTTGTGCAAAACCCCAGGCTGTATCCCGGCAGAACACCATATTCGATGCATCCGTTGTTATCTTTAGCAATGCATTCAATTCGTTCTTTTGCCAAGACTCCATTGACTTCAATCCGTCGACCTTCAAATGAAGAAGCTTCTCCGTTGATATGGACTTGAACCATATAATCACCCACTTCAGGTTTGCATTTGAGTTGGGCTTCATGGCAACCCAAGAAGCAGAGGAAGAGGGGAGATAGCGCTATGCCGTATTTTTTCATCGTCCTTCTTTTCTATCCTCTTTCAGATATTCTGGAGCAATTCTCTTGCGAGCAGCTTCTTTCTCTGAATCCTCTTTGAGAAGTTGAAGCAGTTTTGGATTTGTTGTGGCCGGAACCACTTCCATACGCTTTTTGTCCATGACGCCCTCGGGCGGGCTATAAATAAACACATAATGCGGCGCCACATAGTTTTGAATGCTCTTGCGTCCCAGGCGCAAATATCCAAACTCGGCCCGCGACAACACAAGTTTTGACACATCCACTCCGCGCTCTTTGAAGCGCGCTTCGACCTCTGCTTGAGCTGCCTTGGGTGACAACAATTCAGAGCCAGAAATGAGTGCAATTCTGTCAAAATCTCTCAGTGTGCTTTCATAGCTTAACAATTCTCCCTTGGGGGACAAGTGAAGGGCAATCTTTCCGCCGGAGCCAATGACAGGCAACCCATCAATGCTCGTGTTGTATGCCACTGCCAACTGATAGGTGCTCTCTTGTGCAACACGAGAGCCCTCTTCACGAACTGCATTTTTATAATAACGGAATTTATAGGGAAATCCCTTTCCGCCTTTTTGATTCAAGCGCAATTCGTCGAGATATTTGTTGGCTGCGTTCAGGTAGAATTCCTTTTCAAAAACAGAATCAACGCCTTCGCCTCTGTGAAATTGTGCATTGTCCACATAGCGCTCGGCACCACTTTGGGCGTTAATCTGCAAAAGTTTGTCGCCCGCGCGGAATTCTTTGAGATTGGCGTCCAAGTCCTTATCTTCAGAAGCGGAAAGAGCGAAGTGCTCAATTCTCTTTTGGAGCGTTGCGTCCTCACGTTCTGCCGGCCTCAACTGAACAAAGGAAAGAGAGAGTTGTTTGGAGGAACCATCTTCAAACATTTGATTTAAAACAGCAAAATTCCTCATGGCCAGCTCGTCTTGCACAAAGGCGTCGCCATTTCTTTTTGACATCCATTCATCGACGGTCAGAAGTTTCCCCAACTGAATTTCATCGGCTTGAATTTTAGCGACACTTCCATAAGCCGCTGACATGCCAAGTTTATTGTCTTGTTTATCGTTTTGAGCAACATTCTTATTCTGACATCCAAACAACGAAAGCATCAGACAAACAACAAAACACGGAGCCATTTTATATTGTTTCATTTTTATTTCCCCTTCCATTAACCTTGATGCCATGACCAAGCCATCCAAGTGGCTCTTTCATTTGCAGGACGACGACCCCAGTTTTTTGTCAAGTTATCGCGGCGCTGAATGGAAGCATTCGCATCCACTCCAGGTGCCACGAGAGAACCTACGTCGTTCACCCACCAATCTTCAATGGCATAGAACCACGCAGACTTGAAGGTTCGACCATCTTTCATGGCCTTGTCGACCCAGTCTTCGGCGACTTCCTCGGTTGTGGAAGAATCCGCAGACAATCCTCGGTATCCCATAATATATTCGAGACCATAGCGCGCCGTGTCTATCCATTGATAATCTGGAGCCGTATGAACACTTTCGCATGTTAGCCACATCAGATAGCGCAAAGAGCCAGAGTGAGGTGTTGAAAAAGAACCTCCTCGTTCTCCAAAAATCATTTTTCGTGAGCTTGCTGAACAACTGGTCTGATTGTCTCTTTTGCACATAGGAACTGAAAAGTATTGACCGTTAGAGTCATTATATGCGCCTCCGTGGCCAGAAAAGACATACATGTCTCCGTCATCTGAATACCAATGGTCCTTTCCGCCATAAGAATCTTCAACTACATCTGAAGCCCAAACACTGGTGTTTGAATATCCTCTCAACCTTGTGTGGCCATATTTACTCATTCTCTGGTGAAAATAATTTACTTGATTGGATGTATATTTTAGAGCATTTTGGCTGCAATCACAAGAAGCCCACGACGTGATATATTCTGTTGTGTATGTGATTGCATTCCCTTGGACAGGAACCATCGACAGAACAAAAGCAACCACCATCAGAAACTGCCATTTTTTTTGCATATAACCCCCATTAAAAAAAGAAAACATCGACCATGTTCAATAAAACACCACGAAAAAACACCACAATTTTCTTCTCTTATACCCCCTGAAACTGAGTTTCGTTCAGAAACCCAAAGGATTCACTACCTGAAAGATTTGCGTTTCGTCAAATCAACTTTGAATGAAAAATTATAATCTCACATTCGCTCTGGTGTCGCATTTCTATGTGTCGCATTTGATTTTCGCAATGTCAAACATCGCCCTGCTCGCAATATAGCACTGTATGTGCTATAAGAAGCCAATGTTGTATTGCTCACCTCCAACCCCCTCAAGGGAATAATTTCTCAACCTGTAGGGAGACCGGAGGGCAGCAGGCACCTCATGGACGGCGGCAATGCTACGTCGTCGTGTCGATCTGAGGTTTCTCCGAGGTCTTGAGGGGAGCGGCGAAGGGACAGCTGGCCAGGCAAGCAAGCACATGCAAGCAGTAAATTTACTCAAAGCCCACCTGTTTTCATAGTTGTCAGCCTCCTTGCCGGCCTTTGTGGCTCCCCGGAATATGCCGACGGCGTCGGAACACAGGCACGGTTTGCGGGCATTCACAGCATCACCACAAACAGGGTGGGCAACCTACCCTGGCAACAACAGCGTTCGAAAGCTAAAGCCCGAGGGAAGGGTCAGCACCCTTGCCGTTGATGAGGAGGCAACCTCCATATAGCGTCCGGCACCTGCATCTACAAAATTAGGCCCCCTGCTTCACCTTGCCGCTGGCTTTTTTCTCTGGCCGCACTCTCTCAAGCCCTCCCCCCAAAAGCCCCTTGGGCTTGGCCGCCCGCAGAGATAAGAAGCACCCCATGCCAAAACAACGTACATGGTTTGAATGCCAGTCCTGCGGCGCCCAGGCCCCCAAGTGGTTGGGGAGGTGCCCCGAGTGCGGCGCCTGGGGGAGTTTGGAGAAGTCCACCGCAGCGGCAGGGGCAGCGGCAGCCGCAGCAACGGTGGAGGCGCCCACCCCCTTGCACCTGGAAGAGGTTAAAACCGAGGAGGGGGCGCGCCTCCTTTCTGGCATAGAGGAGTGGGACCGAGTGCTGGGCGGAGGCCTTGTGGCCGGCAGCCTCCTGCTGTTGGGGGGAGACCCCGGGGTAGGCAAGTCCACCTTACTCATGTGGATAATAGACAAGCTTTCCCTCGCGCACCCGGCCCTCTATGTTTCTGGCGAAGAGTCGCTGGTGCAGGTGAAAATGCGCGCTGAGCGCCTGGGCCTTGGGGCCAAGGGCTTTCGCCTCTTGGCGCAAACGGATGCGCAGGCCATTGTGGCAGCCGCCCACAACTTAAAACCCTCCCTGCTGGTGGTGGACTCCATTCAAACCACCACGGTGCCCTCCCTGGGCGCCCCCAGCGGCAGCCTCTCCCAGCTGCGCGAAGTTACCGGACGCTTTTTAACCTTCGCCAAGGAAAGCGGCGTGCCCGTGCTGCTGGTTGGCCACGTCACCAAAGAGGGCGCCTTGGCCGGCCCCCGCGTTTTGGAGCATATGGTGGACGTGGTGCTTTATTTGCAGGCCGAAGGCACGCAGGCCTTCCGCTTTTTGCGCGCGGAAAAAAACCGCTTTGGCTCCACGCAGGAGTTGGGGGTGTTTGAAATGAAAGCCGAGGGCCTTGCGGAGGTAAAAAACCCCTCCTCGCTGTTTTTGGCCGGGCGGCCCCTGGGGCAAAGCGGCTCCGTCGTCACCTGCACCCTCAATGGCAGCCGCCCGCTTTTGGTAGAAGTGCAGGCCCTCGTCGTCAGCACACACTATGGCACCGGAAGGCGCACCACCCTGGGGGTAGACAGCAACCGCGTCGCCTTGCTGTCCGCGGTGGCAGAAAAGCATATGGGCCTGGCATTCTCCGGCTGTGACATTTTTGTCAACGTGGCGGGGGGCCTGACGCTGCAAGAAACTGGCTGTGACTTGTCCGTGGCGGCGGCCATGGTTTCCAGCTACAAAAACCGCCCCATGGACGGAAGCTGTTTGGTGCTTGGCGAGGTGGGCCTCTCCGGAGAGGTGAGGGCCGTTTCGCGCCTGGAAATACGCTTGGCCGAGGCCCGAAAGCTGGGGTTTGAAAGGGCCCTTGTCCCCGCGGGAAACATGCCGCACCTCCCCAAGGCCTTAAAGAAGGACTTGGAGGTGCGCGGCATTTCCAAGCTGGACGCCTTGGAGGAAGCGCTGCAAGCCCCAAGGCCCGGCTAAACCTGGCCCTCAACCTGGCTAAGCAAAATTGCGCTCTGCAAACTCCCAATTCACCAGGTGCTTCAAAAAAACCTCCACATATTTGGCACGCAGGTTGCGGTAGTCGACATAATAGGCATGCTCCCATACATCACAGGTGAGCAAGCAGGTTTGCCCCTGCTTCAACGGCGTCTCCGCGTTGCCCGTCGTCACAATTTTGAGGCTCCCCTTCTCCGCCACCAACCAGGCCCAGCCGGAGCCAAACTGGCCAACGGCCGCAGCGGCAAACTGCGCGGAAAATGCCTCAAAGCTTGAAAAGTCCCTCACTATGGCTTTGGCAAGCTCCCCCTGGGGGGTACCTCCGCCTTGGGGCTTCATGGACTTCCAATAAAAGTCATGGTTCCACACCTGGGCGGCGTTGTTGAAAACCCCACCCGAAGAGGTTTTGACAATGTCCTCCAAAGAAAGCTCCGCTTCCGGCTTCCCCTGGAGGAGGTTTTTTAAGTTGTTTAAATAAGTCTGGTGGTGCTTCTCATAGTGGAAGCTGAGGGTTTCTTCCGTCAGGTGGGGCAAAAGGGCGTCTTTGGCATAGGGCAGCGGGGCAAGCTCAAATTTCAAAATATCCTCCTTTTTTGTTTGGAAGGCTTATATCTGAATGGCCAGGCCGCATTGTCAAAAGTTTGTCAAAAGTTCGTTAACAGTTTGTCTGCAGTTTGTTTGAAAATGCTTTTGAGTGTGCGCCGTCTTCGCACAACGCGCACAACGCGCACAACCAGGAGAAGCGAATGAGCAGCCTCAATGAAGTAGAGTTACATTTGGCAGCATTGGAAGAGCGCCTCCAAGGGCTCCGGAGGAGTCTTTGACGTAGAGCGCAAACGCTCTGACATTGCCCGCATGGAGCAAGAGGCTTCGCTTCCGGGTTTTTGGGAGCAGCCGGTGCAGGCCCAAAGCCTGTTGAAGCAGAAGGCAGAGTTGGAGCATGTCGTCAAAACCATGGACGAGGCGCAGCAGGCGCTGGAGGACGCGAGGGTGCTGTGGGAGTTGGGGAAGGAAGCCGACGACGCGCCAACCCTGGAGGAGGCGGGCGCTGTGGCAAGCAGGCTTGAGGAAAACATCCGCAGCTTGGAGCTTCAGCGCATGCTTTCAGAGAAGACGGACCGCCTCAACTGCTTCATGGAAATTAACGCCGGGGCAGGCGGCACCGAGTCCATGGACTGGGCCTCCATGCTCATGCGCATGTACACGCGCTATTGTGAGCAGCGCGGCTGGAAGGTGGAAATAAACGACATGGTAGAAGGCGAAGAAGCCGGCTACAAAAACGTCTCCCTGCGGGTGGAAGGCGAGTTTGCCTACGGCTACCTCAAGGCGGAGGTGGGCATCCACCGCCTGGTGCGCATAAGCCCCTTTGACGCAAATGCCCGCCGCCACACTTCCTTTGTGGCGGTGGACGTTTTTCCCGAGTTGGATGATGAGATACGCGTGGACATTCCGGAGAAGGACGTTGAGTTGAAATTCATCCGCGGCGGAGGCGCCGGGGGGCAGAAGGTGAACAAAACTTCCTCGACGGCCCAGCTTCGCCACTTGCCCACCGGCATGGTGGTGACGTGCCAGACGGAGCGCTCCCAAAGCGCCAACAAGGACATGGCCTTCAAAATCCTCAAAGCCCGCCTCTATGACTTGGAGATGAAGAAGCGCAAGGAAGCCAAGGACGCCGCCGAAGCGGCCAAGGCGGACATTGCCTTTGGCTCCCAAATACGCAGCTATGTGCTGGCCCCCTACCGCCTCGCAAAAGACTTGAGGACAGGCGTGGAAACCGGCAACGTTGACAAAGTGCTGGACGGGGACTTGGACGCCTTCATTGTCGCGCAGCTGATGGGGGTGAAAAACCCCAGCCGTGCGCCTGCCTGAAAGCCAGGGCAGGCACGGGGGCCTGCCCCTACAAACACTTGCAAACGCCGTTGCAAACCCCGCAGGGGCAACCCCCTGTGGTTTCCCTTCCCCCTGTGGTTGCCCCTCTTTTTCATTTGGACTTGCAACCTTAAGGCAATTCGGTTCTACCGCTGGCATGTCGGAAGAAGGCCTCAAAGAGCAGGAGCTTTATCAGCAACGTCTGTCCTCAGCAGAAAAATGGCGCCAGTTGGGGGTAAGCCCCTGGGGAAACGGCTTCAAACCCTCGCATACCCTTGCGGAGGTGGCAGCGCGCTGCGAGGGCGTTGGTGCCAAGGCCCTGGAGGAGAAGGCTGAGCTTTACCGCGTCGCAGGGCGCGTGGTGAGTTTGCGCTCCTTTGGCAAGGCGGCCTTCGTCGTCCTTGCCGACAGGAGCGGGAGGCTTCAGCTGCATGTGAAGAAGGACATGCTAGGAGAGGCCTATGCCCAATTCCAACAGTTGGACTTGGGGGACTTCGTCGGCATTGAGGGCACGCCCTTCCTTTCCAAGACGGGGGAGTTGACGCTGTCCGTGTTGAAGCTTTTGCCGCTGACGAAGGCATTGCGCCCTTTGCCTGCCAAGTGGCATGGCCTTGCGGACGTGGAGTTGCGCTACCGCCAGCGCTATTTGGACTTGGTGGCCAACCCCGAAGTCCGCGAGACTTTTTTAAAGAGGACGCGCCTTATAAAATTCATCCGCCAATTTTTAGACTTGCGCGACTATGTGGAAGTGGAAACGCCGATGATGCACCCTTTGGTTTCCGGCGCCGCGGCCAAGCCCTTTGTGACGCACCACAACAGCTTGGACATGCAGCTGTATTTGCGCATTGCGCCGGAGCTTTATTTGAAGCGCCTGGTGGTAGGCGGCTTTGAGCGCGTCTATGAATTGAACCGCAACTTCCGCAACGAGGGTTTGTCCACGCGGCACAACCCCGAGTTTAGCATGCTGGAGTTTTATGAAGCCTATGCCACCTATGAAGACTTTATGGCGTTGACGGAAGAAATGCTTTCAGAGGCGGCCCAGCACATAACGGGCAGCACCACCGTTTCCTTCGGCGAGCACCAACTCTCCTTCGCCAAGGGCTACACCCGCATTTCCATGGCGGAGGCCCTCTTGGCCCACCTCAAGGCGTTGCGCCCGGAGGAGCTGGAAGACGAAGAAAAGCTGCGCTTTTTGGCGGCCCAAAAACTGCCCCCGGCGGCGAGGGAGGGGCTGGCTGCGTTGAGTGCCTTTGAGTTGTGGGGCGTGTTGTTTGAAGCGTACGTGGAGGAGTCCTTGGTGCAGCCCACCTTTGTGACGGGCTTTCCCGTGGCCTTAAGCCCCCTGGCGCGAAGGAGTGAGGACAACCCCCAGTTGACGGACCGCTTTGAGTTGTTTGTGGCAGGCAGGGAAATAGCCAATGCCTTTTCCGAGTTGAATGACCCGTTGGACCAGCGGGAGCGTTTTGTGGCGCAGCTGAAAGCCAAGGAGCGCGGCCAGGAAGAAACCATGGACTTTGACGAGGACTATGTGCGCGCCTTGGAGCATGGCCTGCCGCCCACAGCGGGAGAAGGCATTGGCATTGACAGGCTGGCCATGTTGTTTTGCAACGCGGCTTCCATTCGAGAGGTTATTTTGTTTCCCCTGCTGAGGGCCCCCTCCAAATGAAGCCCCGCGCCTGGCTAAGCCCTTTGGGAATGGGCCTTGCTGCCCTTGGCCTTGTGGCCACCGCCCTATGCCTGCAACAACGGGAGGTGCTGGGCACCTGGTTGGAGCACCTGGCGTTGTTGTGGGTAGGCTTTGGCCCCCTGGTGGAGTTGCTGTGGAGCGGAAGCGAGTTGTTGTTGGGCGCCAGCACTCCCCCCACGTGGAGTTTGGCCCCCCTCTGGGTGGGGCTTATGGGGCTGGGCCTTGCGCTGTGGGCGGCCATGGAGCCTCCTCCTCCGCTGCAAGCGCCGGCCTGCGCCCCCGGTGTTGGCTATGTGGGCCTTTCGCGCTTTCGCGACTTCCACTGGAAAACGTTTTTGGTGTATGCCGCAGGCATTTTGTTGGCCGAGTTGTGCTTTGTGCTGCTGTATACCGAGTTGGTTTCAGGAGGCACGCAGGTTTCCGCGTGGACACCCATTGCCGCCCTCAGCCTCGCAGGCCTATTGGCCTTCACCCTCGCCTTCGCCGCCGGTTTAGGGGGCGCTGTATGGGCCAGACAGTTTGCCATTCCCGAAGCCACACTGGCCATTGTGTATTGCGGCCTGCCCTTGCCTCTCTTCCTCATGCGCCTGCATGCGGAGGGTTTTGGGTGGGTAGAGTGGAAAATCCGCTTTCGTGAAGTTATGCACCTGGCCGGCTTGTTGGGAGAGGACCATGCTGCCGCAAGCTACCTGTTGGGGTTTGCCGTTTTGCTGTTGGGTTTTTTCTTCGGCATATGCGCGGGCTTTGTCGTCGCCTCCTCGGGGAGGTGGGACACGCGGCTGGGGTTTGAGTTTTTTGTCGCCTCCAAACACCTGCAAGTGTTTAAGCCCCGCACCCTGCTGGGGGTTTTGGTGGTACTTTTAACGGGCCTTTTCCCTCCCCTGCTGGTTGGGTGGATAGTGATGGCGGCCAACTCCCGCGTTGAGTTGGCGAGAATAAAGAGATTGGGGAAGACAAACCCCCTGGCGGCGGAGGAGGCTTTGGCGAAGCGGAAGCTGAGGCAAGGCAAGCCCTCGGAGTTGATGGCGGCCCTGGCCGTCGGCGGCGTCGGCGTGGGCGTTATGGCACTCATTATTGTGCTGTCCGTCATGAGTGGTTTCTCCAATGACATGCGCAAGAAGATTTTGGGGACGAATGCGCACGGCATTATTATGGTGTCCGGCACGGACATGCCCAACCCCGCAGAGGTGATGGAGCAGGTGGCGAGGGTGCCTGGCGTGACGGGGCTGACGCCGTTTATTTTCCGCGAGGTGATGCTCGCCTCTCAAGCCAACATTGCGGGAGCCGTTATTAAAGGCATTGAGCCTCAAACCGTGGGCAGTGTCACCGACTTGCCTGAATATATGCAAACGGGTGCCGACGTCCACGTGCTGTTGCAGCCGGAGAAAGTCCCCGACAACGGGCAGCTGTTGTTTCCGAGCGCTTCCAGTGTGTTCCCCAAAGCGTTGGAAGAAGAGGGCCTCATTGAAATTTCAAAGACGGCGCCGAAGGTGGTGCTGCCAGGCATTATTTTGGGGAAGGAAATGGCAACGCAATTGCGCGTCATGGTGGGGGACCGCCTCAACGTCGTCTCTCCCTTGGGAGGGGAGCTGGGCCCTCAAGGCCCCATGCCGAAGAGCCGGGCATTTCGCGTGGCGGGGCTTTTCCACTCCGGCATGTATGAGTATGACTCCAAAATGGTGTATATAGAGTTGAAGGAGGCGGCGGATTTTTTCAACGTGGAAGGGGCGACGGGGTTGGAGTTTAAAGTGAAGGATGTGGATGATGCGCGTCGCATGGCCAGGAGAATACGCGAAGCCCTGGGAGGCTACCCCTACGTCACCCGCGACTGGGGGGATATGAACCGCGCCCTGTTTGCGGCCCTCCGCCTGGAGAAGCTGGCCATGGGGATTATTCTCTCCATTATTGTTGTGGTAGCCGTGGGGTTAATTGTGGCCACCATGATCATGCTGGGCCTTGAGAAGCGAAAGGAGCTTGCCATTTTCAAAGCCCTGGGCGTCTCAGACGGGGGCATTGTCAAACTGTTTATGCTGCAGGGGCTGCAAATTGGAGCCACAGGCGGTTTGCTGGGTTTGGTTTCAGGCATTGCCTGGTGTTTGGCCATTGAGAAATTGGGCCTGCAGTTGGACTCCAAAATTTATTATATTTCCTCCTTGCCTGTGCACCTGGACGGCGTACAAGTGTTTTTTGCCTTTGTTATTGCGGTGCTGGTGACGTTTTTGGCCTCCGTCTACCCAGCCATTAAAGCCTCGCACGTGGAGCCGGCCCAGGGGTTAAAGTCCGAGTGAGCAACGAGAATTCGCTATTAACGGTGCGCAATGTTTGCAAGTCCTTCTTCCTGCACGACAGGTGCATTGAGGTGTTGCGCGGCGTCAACCTCTCTATTGGCCGTGGACAAATGCTGTCGTTGATTGGCAGCTCCGGCTCCGGCAAAAGCACGCTTTTGCATATTTTGGGCACGCTGGACATACCCACTTCCGGCGAAATGGAATGCCTGGGCAAATCCGTTTTCAGGCTGAATGATGCCCAGTTGGCCGAGTTTCGCAACCGCACCATAGGTTTTGTTTTCCAAGCACACCATTTGTTGCCGGAGTTTACCGCATTGGAGAATGTGGCCATGCCGGCACTCATTCGAAGGGATGAGAGGCAAAAAGCCCTTGCAAGAGCGAAGCATTTGCTCAAAAAAGTATACTTGGAGGATAGGTGTGAGCACAAACCCGGAGAGTTGTCGGGGGGAGAGTCTCAGCGTGTGGCCTTGGCGCGTGCGCTTATGTTGGAGCCTGCGTTGCTTTTGGCGGATGAGCCGACGGGGAATTTGGACCCCAGGACAGGTTTTGGGATTATGGAGCTTTTGCATGAGCTCAATCGCGAGCTGGGCATTGCGGCCCTCGTTGTCACCCACAACGAGGCTTCGGCCAAAGCCATGCCCCACCGCTTTCGTTTGCAAGAAGGGCAGGTTTTGCCTTGTGAAGCCTGACGTTTGCTTTCGCCCGGCGAAGGGGCCTTTGGACTCCCCCCCGCATGGCTTTGCCGAGGGTGGCGTTTTGTGAAGCCTGCCACCTCCACATATGCAAGCTTGCTTTTGGCTTGCGGCTTTAGCTTCCTGGCTTGGGCAGGAGACTTTCAAGCTGCGCGCGAAGCCTCGCCGTTGGCGGATGTACCTTTGGATACGGAGTTGCCCGCAGGCACCCTAGCGGCCCTGCGTTTTGAGGGCCTCCGGCGCGTGGAGGCGGAAGCCGTTCGCCGGGTACTGCGCCAGCAACGCGGGGATGTTTTTGACGCGGAGAAGACAGCTGAAGACATGAATGCCATTTGGGCATTGGGTTTTTTTGAAGACATTCAGCTGTCCGTGGAGGAGTTGGCAGGCGGCCAATATATATACGTGGTACAGTTAAGAGAGCGCCCCGTGGTGAGGGAGGTGCGTTTTGAAGGCAATGAGGAGCTTTCCTCCAGCGACATTAAAGAGCTGATAACCCTTAAAGCCTTGTCCATTGTGAACCCGGCCACCATCCAACAAAATGCCAAGAAGATTCAGGACAAATATTTTGAGAAAGGCTTTTTCCTCGCAGAAGTCCAACACCGCTTAGAGCCGGTAGGCACCGAAGGCCTGGAGGTGGACATTGTTTATGTGTTGTTAGAGCGCGCCAAGGTGCAGGTGAAGCAGATTCAATTTTTCGGTGTGGAGCAAATTCCGGAAGAAGCGTTGCGCTCCAAAATGGTAACCCGGGAGAGGGGCCTGTTTTCCTTCCTCACCAGCGGAGGCATTTTCAGAGACGAGGGGTTTCAACGCGACTTGCAGGTAATTCAAGCCGTTTATTATGACTATGGCTTCATTAATGTCCGCCTAGAGAGCCCTCAAGTCAGCTTGTCCGCAGACAAGCGCCACGTCTTCATCAGCCTGCGCGTGGAAGAAGGCCAGCCCTTTGACTTGGGCAAGCTGGAGTTTGCAGGAGACAGCCTTGTCCCCTTTTCAGAGTTGCAGCAGAAACTGAAGTCCCGCTCCGGCCAGAGGTTTAACCGCTCCTTCATGGCAGAAGACATACAAACCATCAGCGATGCCTATTATGACTTGGGCTATGCCTATGCCAACGTCACCCCGCTGACGGATTTGGACATTGAAAACAGAATTGTGGACATTGTTTTTGACATTCAAAAAGGCGAGCGCGTTAGAATTGAGCGCATTGATGTGACAGGCAACACCAAAACACGCGAGAAGGTAATTCGCCGTGAGATGCGGGTGTATGAGGGGGAGTTATTCAGCGGAACAGCCCTGAAGAGGAGCCAGGAGCGCGTCAACGCTTTGGGCTTTTTTGAGAAGGTGGAAGTGACGCACCGCCCTGGCAGCACGCCAGGTACCGTTGTGGTAACAGTGGAAGTGAAAGAAAGGCCGACAGGCGCTTTTAGTTTAAGCCTGGGCATTTCTTCTGTTGAAAGCTTTATGTTTATGGCGCAAGTCCAAGACAGCAACTTCCTGGGCTGGGGGCAGAGTTTGGCGTTGGTGGCGCAGCTGTCCTCCTTGCGCAGACTCTTCCAGCTTTCCTACCGCTACCCTTTCTTTTTGGACACGGATTTTATTTTGTCAGCAGAAGCCTTTCGGATGGAGGCCGACTTTTTTGGCTTTTTGCGCAACTCCTGGGGCGGAAATTTTAATTTAGGCTATTTCCTATGGGAGGACTTCACCGTCAACTTGGGCTATGGCATTGAGTGGATAAGCGTGGAGCGGGGCTATACCTCTGCGGCCAACATTCCCTTTGCCAGCCAATACCTCAACGGGACACTCTCCGCCGTGCGCGTTGGCGCCCAATGGGACAAGCGCGACAACCGCCTCTTCCCAACCAAAGGTTTTTTGCAACACGTTTCTGCAGAATTGGCCCCGGACTTTTTGGGAGGCTCCTTCGTCTTCAACCGCTATACGGCCTTCTCCAGGTGGTATTTCCCCTTGGGCTGGGGCCTCGTCCTCAAGACGAATGCCACCATTGGCTACATTCAACAACTCAGTGCCTCCAAACCCATTCCCATTTCCGAGCGTTATTTCCTCGGCGGCATTAACACCGTACGCGGCTATTTTTTGCGCTCCATTGCCCCCCGCGTACTGGTGCCTTCCAGCACGCGTCCGGATGCGGGGACGACATGGTTTGCGGTGGGAGGCGACAAAGAGTTTTACTTTAACGTGGAGTTGGAATTCCCCATTTTGCCCCAGGCAGGCATTCGCGGCGTCCTCTTTTATGATGCGGGCAATGCCTTTGCTGTGGATGCGAGGTTTTTCGAAGACAAGCACAACCAGTTGCCGTTGGGTTTGTTCCACGCGGTGGGCTTTGGTTTCCGTTGGTTTTCACCTGTAGGGCCGCTGCGCTTTGAGTTTGGCTTCCCTCTCAACCGCCGTCCGGGTGATGACAGCTTTGTTTTTGAGTTTAACATTGGCAACTCGTTTTAAGGAGGCCACCCATGTCTGCCACGTTGCGCGTTATTTGTGCTGATATTACCACCTTGTCCGTGGACGCCATTGTGAATGCCGCCAACAACTCCCTCCTGGGGGGCGGTGGTGTTGACGGCGCCATCCACGCTGCCGCCGGGCCCAAGCTGCTTGCCTATTGCCGTACACTCAATGGCTGCGCCACGGGCGAAGCCAAACTCAGCCCCGGCTTTTGCCTGCCTGCCCGCCACGTCATCCACACGGTGGGCCCCGTGTGGCAAGGCGGGGAGTGCGGAGAGCCGGCCTTGCTTGCCGCCTGCTACCAAAATGCGCTGAAGCTTGCCGCCCAGGCCGGGCTGGAAACCATTGCCTTCCCCTGCATTAGCACCGGCATTTACGGCTACCCCCCGGAGCTGGCCGCCCCGCATGCCCTGCGGGCCGTGCGGGAGGCGCTGGCAAAGCTGCCCAGCATTCGGGAAGTGGTTTTTTGCTGCTTCTCCGAAGAGGAGCGCAGGCGCTACGCAAGCCTGCTGGGCGAAGGAAAATAGCGGTCATGCCGTGTTAAAATCCAAGCCCAGGCTCAAAAAATAGGGATAGCCGGTGCCCATACGCATGCAGAGTTTTTCAGAGACACTCCACAACAAGCCCCGCTGGAGAAGAAGCTTTTGGTAGCGAGGGCTCAACGCGAATAAAGGCATAGGTGCATTCAGCGTGAGCGCCAGCTGCAGGGGCCGCGTGAATGCACCCTCACTCGCCAAGTGTTTGTGTGCATTCCTCGGGTTTTCTCTAACAAGGTAGGTATAGGCAATGCCGGAGCGGCCACCCCAATTCCTTCCCCGGGTTTCCTTGTGGGCAGCGTGAAGGACACCCAAACCCCTGTCCCGGCTGTCCTTTTGGGCGGCGTTGAGGGCTGTGTTTCTCGCAACGCTGTGCAGGTATGTCTGCGCAGAAGAAACTCCACCGGCTGCCCACAAGCCCACGGCCACCACCCCTACCACCGTCCTCACCCAAAAGTTATTGCATGTCCACATGAGCTTCTCTTCTAAAAGTTTCCTACATTTCCGGCCTAGGCGCGCCTTGAGTACGCCCGTCTAAGAATAAGACGTTTCGCTTCTAACATTGTTTCGCACCTGTATGCACCAGTAGGCTTTTATGCGCACTACAGTTCCCTACCCTCAGCCCTCGGGGGCGAGCTCCATTCCAAAAAACAATTCCAGTTTAAAAACCCCACCCTAATGCTTAAAGTGCTTCTTCGGCGAAATAACCACCCAAACTTCCTTGTCCTCATATTTGCCGGCTTGCAAATAGAGGGTGCCGCTGCGCCCCAGCTGGTACACCGTTTCCGTATGGGGCAGGCTGACAACCAGGGTGGCAATGTCCCCCTTAAGCTCCTGGAGGCGCACCTGGGCCTGGGCCCCTCCCGGCAACTCCAGGGTTTCGCCTTGGGCGTCAACGCGGGCGCGCTTTTTGGAGTAGCGCTGCAGGCAGCCATAGTGGCGACGCAGCCCCAGGGCCTTTTGCATGGGGCGCAACTCCTCCTCAAGCGCCCCCGCTTCCTCGGGCTGGGGTGCGCGCCGCTTCTCCTTCTTCTCCCGGTGCTTCTTCTCTTTGCCCTCGTGCCTGTCTCCTGGGCCGTGCGGAGGGCACGCCTCGGCGGAGGCTTCCCCTTCGGGCGGCTTCTCCGTGGCCAATACAACGGCAATCCGCACTTCCACAAAGTCCCCCGCCCATGCCAGTGCGGGCCACAACAAACCCAGGCTTAACAGGAAAAACACTCTCATAAGGCCCCCGCTTTGTTGGGTGTTTTATTAAACTCCCAAACCCGGGGGGGCGCCTCCTCCTCGGAAGGGGCCTTGGCCTCCTCGGCTTCCTCGGTGGGGGTTTCTTCTACCACCCATATAATGGCGTCTCCCGTCTCCGTATGGGTTACCATGGTTTTTAAGGCGGTGCCGCCTTTTGCAGAAACCGTTTTAATGGCCAAATGAGGGCTTGCATAGCCCACCGGCTCCGCTGGGGAAGCCCACATAAAAATGCCTATACAGGCTGGCACCGCCAAGGCCCCCGCGGCCACCCAGCCCCGCCGGTAGGTGAAAACCTCGGAAAGCCATACGCCAAGCCGCTGCCGCCAAGGCAGCCTCTCTGGGGCCAACTGCCCCATAAGCCTGTCGGCAAAGCCCTCCCAGGCTTCCTCTTGGGCCGCCTCCTCCAGGGTTGTGCGCATAAGGGTTGAAAGTGCGCGCATGTCCGCCACCTCCTGCGCACTCTCCGGGCAGGCGGCCAGGTGGCGCTCTATGTGCATGCGCTGTTGGGGGCTTAACTCTCCGTCCACAAAGGCCGAAAACAGAGGACGGTATTTTTTGCGCGCCGGGTTTCTCATGGTGGTGCCTCGTTCAAGGAGGACGCACAGCCTTTGCAAAAATTCATGCACCCTCTCCTTTTTTCTGTGCTGTTTTGGGGGAAAACTCCTCCATATAGGGGCGCAATGTCTGTTGCACTTTGGCCCTGGCGTGGAAAAGGCGAGACATGACGGTGCCTTTGGGTATTTGGAATATGCGGGCCAAGTCCTCATAGGGCATGCCTTCCACTTCTCTCATGAGCAAAATGGCCCGGTGCATTTCCGGGAGTGCCTCTATGGCCTCTTGGAGTTTTTCCGCCAACTCCTTTTGCAGCAAGCTTTTTTGGGGGCTTGTCCCCAGGCTTGCGCAAAGCAGGCCGTGGGGGGCCTCCTCCACCTCCAGGTTGAGGGCCTCCTCCAACTCCATGTCTGCCAGGAGGCCCCCTTTGCGCTTGCGCAAAACGTCAATGCAGAGGTTAAACACAATGCGGTAAAGCCAAATATAAAATGAGGACTCCCCCTTAAAGCACTCCAAATGCTTGTGTATTTTTATAAAAGCCTCCTGCACAATGTCCAAGGCGTCTTCTTTGTTTTTAAGCATGCCAAAGGCTACTGCATAGGCTTTGCGCTGGTAGCGCTCCACCAACTGCCGAAACGCCTGCGCGTCGCCTTGCTTCGTTCGGCGAATAAACGTCAAATCATCCGTGGCCAAGTTGCCTGGAGTTTATATGGCGTGGGTGTTGCAATTCAACACGAAAGCAGTCAAAGCAGTCTCTCAGTGTCCACCTATGCACCCGTATGCAAAACCACCCCAGCCGCTGCCAAAGCGGCCCCTGCTTGCTTTTCCACGGAGGCTTGTGTGGCTGGCCTGCCTGGGCCTTGGGCTGCTCTCTTGCAAACAGCGCGCGGAAAAAGAGTTGCTCCTCGCGGAGGCCTTGTGGGTGGAGGGCAACTATACGGGCGCCCTCGCCCACTATGAGGCGGCCTTGGGGGCCTTGCGCCCCGAGGAAAGCTGCCAGCTGCGCGCGCGCATCCTCAAAGGCACCGCCGACGCCTCCTATTTGCATGCCAACAACCCTGCGCGCGCCTCCACTCTCTATGCGCAGCTGGTGAGGCAGTGCCCCGAGGCCGCGTTAACACAACATGCCCGCATTCTCCTGGCTGAAATTCAGTTGGAGCATTTTGCGGACTTGCCGGGGGCCATTGCCTCCTTAAGCAAAGTGAAAAGCCAAACCCATGAGCAGGCGGAGGTGTTGGCGTTGAGGATTGCTTCTCTCTATTTTGAAGGCAAAAACTACCCGCAGGCCGCTCTCGAGTCCAAAGCCCTCGCCTACAGCAACTCCCCCATTGCGCAGGACGCACTCTTCCTCCACGCCCAGGCACTGGCCATGTCCAAGGACACTTTCCAAGAGGCCAGGCGCGCCTTCATGGAGTTGGTGCAACTCTTCCCGGACTCTCCGCTGGCGCCGCGCGCCCTCTTTGAGTTGGGCAAACTCGCCTCCTTGGAGAGCGACGAGGAGTTGGCCATCCACTGGTGGGTGCTTTCCTTGAGGAACCACCCTCACCCTCATATTGTCCAGGACGCCATTGCCTCCGCCAGGGAAAGGCTGGCCACCCAAACCCCCGACGGCATTGGAAACCCGGAGCGGGCCTTTGACAGGGACACCATTGTGGACTTGCCTCAGCTGCCCCCTCGCCCTGCACCTTCGCCGGCTTTGGAAAAAACGCCTTAGCCCTCTCAAAGGAGTTGAGGCTATTTTTTTTGGCAATACACTTTTCAGAGGTATTCTCCATGCAGTCCAAGAAAACAGTTCAGCTTGAGCTGTCGGCGGACTAAAGGGAGGCTTTCCCTCCGCAGCCGGCCCGGCACGGTGTGCTGCCTTAGAAATGGATTTTCTGCCTATGTTGAATTGGGTGTATACGTTGCTGTCCAGAGACTTAGCCATCGACTTGGGGACGGCCAACACGCTGATTTATACGCGTCATTTGGGGATAGTTTCCAATGAGCCTTCCGTGGTGGCCGTCCAGCACGAGGCGCGCGGCGGCAAAAAAGTGCTGGCGGTGGGCAAGGAGGCCAAGGAAATGTTGGGGCGAACGCCCGGCAACATTGTGGCCATTCGCCCCATGAAGGACGGCGTTATTGCGGACTTTGAGATTACGGCGGCCATGCTGCGCTATTTCATTCAAACCGCGCACCAGCGGCGCGTCTTCGTCAACCCCCGCGTCGTCATCGGCATTCCCTCGGGCATAACGGAAGTGGAGCGCCGCGCCGTGAGGGAGGCCGCAGAAAACGCCGGGGCGAGAGAAGCCTACCTCATTGAGCAACCCATGGCGGCCGCCATTGGCGCGGGCCTTCCGGTGACGGAGCCCTCGGGCAACATGATTGTGGACATTGGCGGCGGCACCAGCGACGTTGCGGTTATTTCCCTCGCCGGCATTGTCCACTCCCGCAGCGTACGCGTGGGCGGAGACAAGATGGATGAGGCCATTATTCAATATGTGAAGCGCAAATACAATTTGCTCATAGGGGAGCGGACCGCCGAGCAAATAAAAATAGGCGTGGGCATGGCCTACCCGGCGGATGAAGTGGCCAGCATGGAAGTGAAGGGCCGAGACTTGGTGGCGGGCGTGCCGCGCACCCTAACGGTGACTTCAGAGGAAATTCGCGACGCCTTGGCAGAGCCTGTCAATGCCGTCATTGACGCGGTGAAGATGACGTTGGAGCGCACACCGCCAGAGCTTGCCGGTGACATTGCGGACAGAGGCATTGTGCTGGCAGGTGGCGGCGCTTTGCTGAAAAATTTTGACACCCTGCTGCGGGAGGAGACGGGCTTGCCTGTTTTCCTCGCGGAGGACCCCCTCACCGCCGTCGTGAAGGGGGCGGGGAAGGCCCTGGAGTCTTTGGACATACTCCGCCAGGTTTGTCGCTACAGCTAGACCGGTTTTGGGTTGAATTGAGTCTTTTTTTCCCGTCGCC
>Ga0209737_10000936_pt1 | contig 21982 bp, 16 predicted proteins | sample TergutCu122P3_FD_187284 | JGI IMG/M metagenome (GOLD analysis project Ga0209737, IMG submission 187284) | Cubitermes ugandensis P3 segment gut microbial communities from Kakamega Forest, Kenya - Cu122 P3 (SPAdes) (version 2) | ecosystem: Host-associated > Arthropoda: Insects > Digestive system...
ACAGGCTGACTTCAGCGGGCTGTTCCGACCCTGCTACTTTCGACCGAACATTGAACATAATAGTTAATGCGTTGCCTCCAAGCACTACATTACTACCAGATTTGGAGTTCTGTCAAGGAGCATTAACAGCAGGTCAAATGCCGGCAGCTACCGTGGGCGGTTATACCGTTGTTTGGGAAACAACACCGGTATTGGGTACATTGAACCTGTTAACAGCAGCAGGTTCGCCATACACTAATTATAAATACAGGCTGACTTCAGCGGGCTGTTCCGACCCTGCTACTTTCGACCGAACATTGAACATAATAGTTAATGCGTTGCCAGCTACTTCACTTTCATTCGATGATATAAAATTCTGTCAAGGCGACTTGGCAATCGAACCAACATTTGCGGCACCTGCCGGATACAGTATCACATGGATACCGGGAGCTCCTGCCGATGTAAAAGGTTTAGCAGGCAAAGCTACCCCATATACTTATGAGTATAAATTTAAAAATATTGCCACTCAATGTGAAGATGCTTCTAACCGCACTTTAACTGTAACAGTTAATGAATTACCATCAGCAAATATTATTGCTCAATCCGACAGCGAATACACTAAAACCAACGGAAGTGTAAAAATTGAAGGTGTTGGCGCAAATCCATTTACCTATTCATTCGAAGGTGGCCTGTTTGCAGCGAAAAACGTATTTACAGGTTTGGCAGCTCCTGTTACCTACACAATAACTGTGAAAGATAACAATGGTTGTACTTTCGATATAAATGTACCAATCGGCAAAGACCCCAAACCAAGCGACCTAAGCGGTATAATAATCTCAAAAACCGATAGCGAAAAAGGCAAAAACAACGGTAGCTTGGAAGTAGAAGGCAAAGACGGCGAAGGCGAACCGTACACATATTCTATTGAAGGCAACGGCATAACCAAAGGACCGCAAGACAACGGTTTGTTCAAGAACTTACCTCCGGGCGATTACGAAATTACCATAAAAGACGGCAAAGATACCTACGTAGTGGGCGTGCGCATCGATGAAATCGACAATACCAAATTAACCGGAGTAATAGTAGCCCAGGAAAACAGCGACGAAGGCAAAGACAACGGTATGGTTCAAGTAGAAGGCAGAGACGGCAAAGGTCCGTATAAATATGCTATTGGCGATGGCGATTACCAAAAAGATGGCACATTCACCGACTTGGCTCCGGGCGATTACATTGTAACCATAAAAGACGATGCCGGAAAAACCTACAAACTGCCCGTTACAATAGGCGAAAAACCCGAAAGGGGCACCGACCTCACCGGCGATGTGCTAAGCATAACCGATAGCGAACGCGGCGAAGACAACGGCGAAATAATAGTACAGGGTCGTCTCGGTACCGGTCCATATTGCTATGCAATCAAAGGCGACCGCTTCCAGTGCGGCGACGGCAAATTCCCCGGATTAGAACCGGGCGATTACACCATAATTATAAGAGATGCCGAGGGCGATACCTTTGAATTAACCGTTCGCGTGGGCGAAGAACCAAGCGACTTAAGCGGTATAGTGGTTTCGATAACCGATAGCGAAAAAGGTAAAGATAACGGCGTAATAGTAGTAGAAGGCAAAGACGGCAAAGGTCCGTCGTATGAATATACTATCAAAGACGAAACCGGAACAATCGTTGGCGGACCACAAAAAGATGACGGTACATTCCCGAACTTGAAACCGGGCGACTACGTAGTTACCATAAAAGACGCAAACAACGACACCTACGAAGTGGGCGTGCGCGTGGGCGAAGAAGACAACACCGACTTAACCGCAGTAATTGTAGGTCAAGAAAACAGCGAAAAAGGCGGCGCAACCGGTACAGTTACAGTGAAAGCCCGCAAAGGCAAAGGTCCGTACACATATTCTATCGACGGCAGCAACCCGCAAACCAACAACACCGGCGAGTTTACAGGTTTGCCCGAGGGCGATTACATCGTAACCGTGAAAGACGAGGGCACCGGAAAAACCTTTGAAGTGCCCGTAACCATAGGCGAAAAACCGGGCGCAGGCGAAGATACCGACTTAATCGGCGACGTGTTGGAAGTAATTACAAGCGAATATGGCAAAGGAAACGGTAAAATACGAGTACAAGGTCGTTTAGGAACACCGGATTATGAATATTTTATTGATGGCAAAGGTCCTAATAAAGACGGCGGTTTGTTCGAGAACTTAGAACCGGGCGATTACCTTGTAACCATAAAAGACCAAGACGGCAATATCTTTGAAGTAACCGTTCGCGTGGGCGAAGACCCCAAACCGAGCGACCTAAGCGGCGTAGTGGTTTCAATCACCGACAGCGAAAAAGGTAAAGACAACGGTAAAGTAGTAGTAGAAGGCAAAGACGGCGACGGCGGACCATATACCTATGTTATTAAAGACGAAACCGGAACAGTTGTTGACGGACCAAAAGCCGACGGCACATTCCCGAACTTGACTGCCGGCGACTACGAAGTTACCATAAAAGACGGCACAGGCGCTACCTACAAAGTGGGCGTGCGCGTAGACGAAGTGGACAATACCGACTTAACCGCAGTAATTGTTGGTCAAGAAAACAGCGAAAAAGGCGGCGCAACCGGTACAGTTACCGTAAAAGCCCGCAAAGGCAAAGGTCCGTACACATATTCTATCGACGGCAGCAACCCGCAAACCAACAGCACCGGCGAGTTTACAGGTTTGCCCGAAGGCGATTACATAGTAACCGTAACCGACGAGAGCACCGGAAAAACCTTTGAAGTACCGGTTACAATAGGCGAAAAACCCGATAAAAGCACCGATTTAACCGGCGATGTAATATCAATAACCGATAGCAGATACGGTAAAAACGATGGTGAAATAGAAGTACAAGGTCGCTTAGGCACCGGTCCGTATGAATATTTTATTGAAGGCAGCAAAGTTCCTAATAAAGACGGCGGTAAATTCAAAGGTTTAGCTCCGAACGATTACGAGATTACCATAAAAGATGCCGTAGGCGATACCTACAAAGTAACCGTTCGCGTGGGCGAAGAGCCTGAGCCAAGCAACCTGAGCGGAATAGTTATTTCAATAACCGATAGCAAAAAAGGCAAAGACAACGGCAAAGTTGAAGTAAAAGGTATCTTGGGTGCCGGTCCGTATGACTATTTTATTGATGGCAAAGGTCCTAATGAAAACGGCGGTAAATTCGACAACTTAGCTCCGGGTGATTACGAGATTACCATAAAAGACAAAGCAGGCGATACTTACACAGTGGGCGTACGCGTTGGCGAGGAAGACAATACCGACTTAACCGCAGTAATTGTTGGTCAAGAAAACAGCGAAGAAGGCAAACCTACCGGTATGGTTGAAGTAGAAGGCAAAGGCGGCGAAGGTCCATATACCTATACTATCAAAGAAAAAACCGGAACACCTATTAGCGGACCGAAAAAAGATGACGGTAAATTTGAAAACTTGAAACCGGGCGACTACGTTGTAATCGTAGAAGATTCCGAAGGCACCAAAGTAGAAGTACCGGTTACAATAGGCAAAAAACCTGCTCACGGCACCGACTTAACCGGCGATGTTATAGAACTAATCGAAAGCGAACGCGGAAAACGAACCGGCAGTGTAGAAGTACAAGGTCGTTTGGGCACCGGTCCGTATAAATATTCTATCAATGGCAAAGATTTCCAAGGCGATGGCAAATTCGACGATTTGGCTCCGGGCGATTACACAGTAACCATAAAAGACGCCAAAGGCGAAACCTTTGAAATAAATGTTCGTATTGGCGAAACATGTAATCCTGCAATAGCTATAGCATTTTCACCGCTACCACAGGTGTGTAAAAATTCCGAAAGAATTCCTTTAAGAGAATACATACACATACCGTTGTTTGAAAGCTACGCATTTAGCGGCAACGAAGTAGTAGGCGAAGATTTCATAGTTCCCGACAAAGTTGGCGACTACTACGTAACGCTCACCGCAACAATGGTCGATGGCTGTGTGGGCAGCGTAACACGTGTAGTAGAAGTAAGAGAGAATGAATATCCGGTAGCATTTGCATTCGACAACAATAAGGCAATATGCGTAGGAGCAGCCCCCTACGATTTACTGCGCCATGTTGCCCCAGCCGGTGGTAAATTCAGCGGAGCATTCGTAACCGAAGATGGAATATTTACACCTTCCACAGCGGGCGTGGGTGTTCACGATGTTACCTACACCGTAGTTAAAAATGGTTGCACAGGCACGGGCACAGCTAAAATCACAGTGAAAAACAGCGGCGAAACCGATATAGCCTTTGTACAAGTAGCGAAGCTCTGCACCAATGCCGGAACCATTGACTTGCGCAACTATGTAGCCCCTGCGGGCGGCTTATTCAGCGGCACAGGAGTGGTTGGCATCAATTTCAATCCTGCACAGGCAGTAGTGGGCATCAACAACGTAACCTACACCGTAAACGCCAACGGCTGCACCGATACCAAAACAATTCCAATCGAAGTAACCAACCAAAACTGCGATGAATTGACAGGAGTAATAGTGAAAAAATCCGATAGCGAATACGCTAAAAAGAACGGAAGCGTAGAAGTAAAAGGCAGCGGCGGCACAGCTCCGTACGAATATTCTATCGACGGCTGCGAATACCGCAAATTCCAATCAAGCGGCGTGTTCGAAAACTTGGCTCCATGCGCCTACATAGTAACCGTAAAAGATGCCACCGGCAAAACCTTCCAAGTTCCGGTTATTATAGGCGAAGACGAAGCTCCTAAACCTTCTGATTTGAGCGGCAAAATACTGTCGAAAACCGATAGCGATTACCGCAAAAATAACGGAAGCGTAACAGTAACCGGACTAAAAGGCGCTCCCGACTATGAATACGCAATCGAAGGCTGCAAAATCCGCCACGATTTCACACCAAACGGAGGCGTGTTTGAAGGCTTGGCTCCATGCCCGGAATATCGCATAACCGTAAAAGACTCAAAAGGTGCAACCCACGATATGTACATAGCAATCGGCGAATTGCCAACCGACCTCTTCGGTGAAGTGCTATCGACCACCAACAGCGATTACGAGAAAAATAACGGAACTGCCGAAATAACAGGCGTGAAAGGCTCTGCGCCCTACCAGTATTCTCTCGACGGTCAAACCTTCCTGCCAAGCGGTGTGTTCACCAATTTGGCTCCGGGCGATTACGAAGTAGTTGTGAAAGATGCTGTCGGCAGTATCTGCAAAGTACAGTTTACAATAGAAGAAGACTTGGACGGCGAAATTGTTGAACCTTGCTTACCTGTAGCAATGCAAAAAGATAACCATACTATTGTGGTAAACAACAACAAAGCAACCAATGGCGGTTACACATTTGTAAGCTACACATGGTACTACAAAAACGGTGTTGCGATAGATGCACAAAACTCGGGTAAAGGCTTAGGCTATTTCCACAATGCCGAAGTAGATAAAAAAGGCGTAGACCTTATTTTTGGAGCCAAATATTATGCAGTAGTAGTAGACGACAAAGGCAAAGAATACCAAACCTGTCCGGTGTATCCGGAAAAAGAAACGGTAGCCGCAGTTACAGTGTTCCCAACTCCGCTAAAAGCAAGCGAACACGTGAACATAAAACTCGAAGGCTTCAATTGGCAGGAAACCGAAATTTGGTTGTATTCCATTAGCGGTGCGCTGCAAAGCGTAACCAAAGCCACGGGCGATGTTACTCCAATACCTGTACCAAAATCGCAAGGAGCATACGTTGTGAAAATACTATCGGGAACTCAAGTAATAGAAAAAATTATAATGAGAGACTAAATGAATAACGGAATGACTGAATAACTGAATAAAAATCAGTTATTCAGTTCCTCCTAATCCTTAATTCCTAATCCCTAATTCCTAATATTATGACAAAGAGATATAACAACAGAATAAGTACAACTATTATGAGAGTACTAATTGCAACAGGCTTTGTGTTAGCCGTAATTGCAGCGCAAGCGCAAGACAATAATCCGAAGTTTACGCCTACCGCCCCCACGGCGCCTCCCCCTGCCGAGCAGCAGGATTTTTGTAAAAACGAATTTTCGTTCTGGGGCGCAGGCGGAATTTCTACCTTATATTACAAACCTACGTTTGGTGAAAAAACCGAAGGCTTTGGAGGCAATGCCGGTTTTGGTTACACCCGTTATTTTTCGCCGAATTTTGGGTTTTTAATAGGTGCGGAAGCAGCGCTGTACCAGGCAAAAATTTCCGTTGACGGCTTGCAAGACGCCTACAATACGCACGATAAACACAATGGCGACAGGATAATTTATATAACGCGATTCGACAAATACACCGAACAACAGCGTTTGGTAAACGTGAACATACCGTTGATGTTGCAATTTCAGGCAGGTGGTAATCATAAATTTTTTGCCGCAGCCGGTTTTAAATTAGGTTTGCCCGTGTGGTCGCAATACGAAAGCAGCGACAATGAATTTTCAGCCTACGGCTATCATTACATAACAAATCAATACTTTTATCATCAGTTTTCTTGGAATTATGGCGATTTCGCAGGTAAAAGCATAAAAGGAAAATTCGACACTGATTTCGCCTATATGGGCAGTTTGGAATTGGGCGTAAAATGGGCGTTGAATCAAAAACTTTCGTTATACACCGGCGCGTATGCCGATTACACGTTCAACAACATAAACAAGGTAAATACCAACAATTTCTTGGAATACAGCGCCACCAAAGCCCACATGGATGAATTTGTGATGAACAGTGTGCTGACTTCGCAATACACCAACAAAAGCGTTACCCAATCGTTTGTCGATAAAATGCAACCGGTAGCCGTGGGGCTTAAAATCCGTTTGGGTATAAACACCTGCGGCGAAGGAGGTCAAGACCCATGTAAAAAAGATACCGATAAAGACGGCGTACCCGATTGCAGGGATAAATGCCCGAACACACCGGTAGGCGTAGCTGTTGATGCCGACGGTTGTCCGCTTGATTCGGACGGCGACGGTGTACCCGATTACTTAGACGAATGTCCGGGCACGCCAAAAGAAGCGCGCGGTTTTGTCGATGCCAAAGGTTGTCCGCTTGATAGCGATAAAGACGGTGTACCTGATTATAAAGATAAATGTCCGGGCACACCGCTGGGCGTAGCGGTTGATGCCGACGGTTGTCCGCTCGATAGCGATGGCGACGGAGTACCTGATTACTTAGACGAATGTCCGGGCACACCAAAAGAAGCGTGGGGTTTTGTCGATGAAAAAGGTTGTCCACTCGATACCGACGGCGACGGAGTACCTGATTATAAAGATAAATGTCCGAAAACGCCGGGTCCTGCATCGAATCAAGGTTGCCCTGAACTAAAAGAGACTGAGAAAAAAGTATTTGAAAAAGCTATGCGGGGCATACACTTTGAAACGGCTAAAGACATAATCCGTCCGGAATCGTTCCCAATACTGAATAATGTGGTACAAATAATGGCGGAAAATCCGAACTACAACTTGGAAATCAACGGACATACCGACAACGTAGGTAAACCCGATATGAACCAAGACCTTTCGGAACGACGCGCAGCTTCGGTTAAACGATATCTGGTAAACAACGGTATTTCGGAAAGTCGCTTAACCACCGCAGGCTTTGGCGATACCCGTCCGGTGGTACCGAATACCACAGTAGAAAACAAAGCCCTCAACCGCAGGGTAGAATTTATTGTGAAGTTCACGGAATAAAAACAAAAAAAGAGGCTGTCCTAAAAGTGGGGCAGCCTCTTTTTTTGAGATTTTTTGTCGAAAATTCAATTAAATATAACTATTTCTGGATTGCTTCGTCGTGCCTCCTCGCAAAGACGCTCTTTTGATGATTTGTGCAAACTCTCGAAGGAGCGTCATTGCGAACGAAGTGAAGCAATCCATTTTTAGAGCTTGTTTAAATTTTTTATCGCCAATGCGGTAGCATCAATTACTTTCATCATTTTGGGAATATCTAATGTTTCCATTGTGTCGGATTTTTGATGATAATTGTAATTACGATAAAATGCTGTGTTGGTAACCATTAGTGCATCGTAACCGAATTTCCAATAATTCAAGTGGTCGGAAAAATCAATTCCTTGTATTTTCGACGGTGCTTTCAGATTTTGCGTGTCAATTGTTGCCAAATCGTTAAAGCCGGCAGAGAATTTTTTCGCAAAAGCTCCTGCACTTGTATTTCGGACAAGCAATATAAAGTTTCCTGTACGACCGTAAGCAACTTTCATCACTTTTACCGGATAGGATTGCGAATTGGCTTTGTCGTCGAAATACCCAATCATTTCCAAAGCAACCATACCGTAAACAAGTGTCCCCGCATCATTCAGGGATTTTGCGTGTACGTAACTACCCATATATTCCGTTCGGAAAAATGGAGGCTCTTCAAGGCTATATGCTACGATTTCAATCGGGTAATTCAATTTCTCTTTCGAGAGCAAGCGTACTAATTCCAACAAACCGACTACTCCGCTGGCGTTATCGTCGGCACCTTCTTGGTTCCCGCAAACATCGTAATGAGCGCCAACCACCACAAGTGGCTTGTTTTCAGCATTTTCCAAACGACAAACCACATTTTTATATGTAACACCCTCTACCTGATAGGGTTGATAAAAAACGGTATCGGCATATTGTTGAAAAACAGAAAAAATATATTCCGCTGTCTGGTTGAGCAAAGAAATATTTTTGTAATTGCGATAGCCGTCCGTTTTTGTAATTGTTTTTAAATGTTGAATAATTCGTACACTATCTGATAGAGTAACAATAGTATCAGGCGAGGCAACTATATTTGAGTTCGCTTGATTTTGAGAGCAAGCGGTCATTGTTGTCAATATAGCAATTAGTGAGATTATTATTTTCTTCATATTGTAATTTTTTCTAAGAGGCTGTTTAAATTTTATAAAAAGAATTGTTAAAACCTGATTTTTACCTGATTTTTTACAAAACAACCTAAGTAACTAAAAATAACATCTCTCTCAACCTGATTACCTGATTAAAAAGGAAAAATTAGGTAATCAGGTTTTTATGAGTGTATTCGACAAGTTACTTAGGTTGTTTCGTTTTTTTATCAGGTAAAAATTAGGTTACTTTCGGCAGAAAAACATTTTTAACATTATCATTGAATAAAATTTAAATAACCTCTAAATTATTTTTCCACTTCGTAACCCTTAGTTTTAGAAAAAGCAATAATCGACGAATTAATCGCTTTTCCCAAATCGTCGGCGCCTTCGGAAACATCTTTTTTCATTTCGGCATCAATATAGGCTTGACGTTTTTTAGCAAGTTCGGCAATTTCGGCTTGAATTTTAGTGCGTTCGGCTTGTTTTTCTTTTACGGCAACTTCAATTTCGGCTTTCGATTTGCCTTGATATTCTTGCGGAATTTCGCTGTCTTTCAGATTTTCTACCGCTTTCGCATCACTGCTGAGTTTATCAACCAAATCCCACGAATCATTTTTGTAAATCTCTTTTGATTTGCTTACCGCACGGGAGGCTTCATTGGCTGACGAGATTTGTTTTGCGTTTGCATCTTGACGTACTTGACTTTGTTGCTTAGCCACTCCATACGCACCATATGCAACATACGTGTCGTTCAATTTCATATTGTATTCACTGATTTTATCGTCGTAAGGCGTGGCAACGTAGCGCACTTTGGCATTGCTGTCGATGTTAAAATATTTGCCTTCGCCACGAGTTGCGCCGTCTTGCCATAATTCACGAATACCTGCTTCACGGCTGCCGCAGTAAATTGTATTTACATAAATTCCTTTACCCAAAGCCGAAGCAATTGCCTCTTTATACGAAACGCCGCCTTGGTTAAATTCCTCATTTCCGGCAATGTAAATCAATTTCATATCTGCCTCATGTGTTCCCCAATCAATATCGTTTACGGCACGTTGAATAACCGCTCCGCAATATTCCAAACCGCCGTTGGTACGCAGTGCAAACAGCATTTCCGATAGCAAATCAAGGTCGCTGCTCATTGGCATAACTTGGCGAATGTAATTTTCGGCTTTCGCCAAACCGCTGTTACCATATTCATACAGCGCAATTTCGATTTTCGGCGTTACGCCTTTGTATTTCAACGTAGTAAGCGTGTTTACAATGTCCCACAAACGAGATTTTGCTTGGTCAATCAGTCCGTCCATACTGTTGGAAGTGTCCAAAAGCAGGGCAACTTGAATTTTGGTAGCGTCTGCCACCACAGTGTTGTTTGGACGAGGGTCGGGGCGTTGTTCATTTCCCGAATTTTGCGAATTTGCATTACACGAACACAATGTAAATGCTGCTGCCAGAATTGCCGACAAAAAAGATGTTTTTTTCATACTAAATATGTTTTAAAAGTTTAAAAATCTACTGCAAACATATACTATCAAAAAATAACTTTTTGGGCAAAATGGGTGAAACGCCAAAATGACTTGGTGAAATATGGTAGATAAATGTGTGAAAAGTGTTTACTTTGCAAAAAAAAGTTTGAAAAGAACGCAGATGACACGGATAACGCGGATTTTCACTGATAATGCAAATAAAAATCTGTGATAGTCCGTGTTATCTGCGTCATCTGCGTTCAAAAAAAATTTATAAATGCAATTAAAACACCAAATACTACTAATCTCCCTCCTATTCTGCGGAACAGAAATTTTTGCGCAAAGCAAAAAGTATGACCCGCAACCACAAACTGTGGAGCAAACCGCCCCACAATCACGAGCAGTGCAAAAAGTTTCCAAATCATTGGAAGAAAAACAGCCCGACGACGTGGTGGCTGCCGATTACGAAAACGCAGCCCGGAAATTTGCCGATGCAGGCAATTACGCCAAAGCCGAAGAAAATTGGCAAAAAGCACGGGCGCTATACCTCAAACTGAAAAATAAGGAAAAAGTTGCCGCCATTGACCGTGAAATTGCAAAGGCGCAAGAGGCGCAAAACAAAACCGAAGATGCTATTGCGAGTTACGAAATGGCTAAAGATTTTGCAAAAGATGAAGTTCAAAAAGAACTCAATGCCAATGATGCTCAGCGTTTGAGAAATAATGCCGATTTGGAAATGCAAAAACCGTCTATTCAGAAAAATATAGAATTGGCAGATAAAAAATCAGACCGTGCCGATGCTTACAAACAAATGGCAAACGTAAAACTTGCCGAAAATAAACCCGGCGAGGCAATTGTAAATTTGCAAAAAGCACTGAAAGAAAGCGAAAGCGCGGAAGAAGCCATAAAAATAAAAAAAGAAATTGCCGGCGTATATGCCCAAACTGCCGATTATGAAAAAGCTGTAGAGATACAAAGCGAACTTGTTGAAGAAACAAAAGATACTGAAAATAAAGCAGTTGCTATTGAACAATTGCAGCAAATGGCAGCTACTTATTTTTTGAATAACCGGCGAGCCGAAGGCATTGCAGCCTTGCAACAAGCCTACGAACTTGCTATTGAGCAACATAATACGCTTGCGGCAAAAAAAAGTCTGAGTTTGCTCGTGGAACAGTACCAAAAAAGCAACGACACGAAAAAAATTCTCAATTTATACAACGATTTCATTACAAAAATCAACAGTCTCATAGCCGCCGACAGTTCGCTGATAGACACAAAAACAATTCTTTCGATAGAACAGCGTATAACGCAACTCGAAAAAGAACGTGCGCTGAAAGACGAACTGATTAAGCGCACAAACACACTCAATTATTTTTTGATTGGCGTAGTGGTGGTAATTTTGATTTTTGTTGTTTTTATTATAAAAGCCTTATATTCAATCAATAAAAAGAATAAGCGGATTGCTCTGCAATCGTTGCGCCGAGAAATGAACCCGCATTTTATTTTCAATAGCCTGAATAGCGTCAATCATTTTATTGCCGAAAACAATGAGCGGGAAGCGAACAAATACCTGTCGTCGTACTCAAAACTGATGCGCAACACAATGGAAAATTCCAACAAAGATTTTATTCCTTTATCGGTGGAGTTGGCGCAATTGAAAGAATATTTGCAATTGGAAAAAATGCGTTTTCGTGAGAAATTCGATTACACAATAGAAGTTGACAAAAATATTGATGCCGATGCTACGCAAATTCCTAATATGCTGATACAACCGCAATTAGAAAATGCCATTTGGCACGGTTTGCGCTACAAAGACACGAAAGGTTATTTACTATTGAAAATATTTCGAGAAGAGGCTTCGGCTTCGCTCAGCCACCGCTACTCGGTCGTTGAACGGTGGTCGCTGAGCGGAGTCGAAGCGAACCGAAACGACACTCTAATAATCAAAATAGAAGATAACGGCATTGGCATCAAACGCAGTCAAGAATTAAAAACCGAACATCAAAAACAGCATATTTCACGTGGAATGACTAATACTCGTGAGCGTATTAGTTTGCTGAATAGTCTTTATCATACCAATATCTCATTGAAAATCAGCGAGAAAGAAGGAGGGGAAAGTGGTGTGATTGTAGTAATAAAAGTGTAAAAATCCTTTTTCAAAAGTAGAAAAATTGTATTTTTGTTATTCTAAAAATAGCAGTATGAGTAATTTAAAAGCAATAGAATATCAAGGTTTTGAGCAAATCAAACATACCGACAAGGACGGAAATGAGCATTGGTTTGCTCGTGAGTTGGCGCCGGTTTTGGAATATGTGCAATGGCGCAACTTTTCAAAAGTAATAGACAGAGCAATGCTTGCCTGTCGGAATAGTGGATTTAATCTTTCTGACCATTTTGTTGAGGTCAACAAAACGGTTGAGATGCCGACAAAACAGAGTAAAGAAAATGAGTTGAATTTTGGTTTTGCTGACCTCAGCAAAACCAAAACGAAGTCAATCGCAGACTACAAACTTTCTCGCTACGCCTGCTATTTGATAGTGCAAAACGGCGACCCGCGCAAAGAAATTATTGCCACAGGGCAAACGTATTTTGCCATTCAAACTCGCAGGCAGGAAGTTGCCGATTATTTTAATCAATTAGACGAAGATAACAAACGGCTTGTTGTGCGTGGCGATGTTAAGCAGTGGAATCAAATGCTTGCTGAAGCAGCTTACAATGCAGGAGTGATTACCGATTTGGAGTTTGCCAATTTTCAAAATGCCGGTTATATGGGGCTTTACGATGGCGAAACGGTAGAAGATATTCATACTCGAAAAGGACTTGCTCCGAAGCAAAAAATACTTGATTATATGAACAGTCAAGAACTTATTGCTAATTTATTCCGCATATCGCTTGCCGAAGAAAAAATTAGAAAAGAGCAAATACAAGGTGCTGAACAAGCTACTGCAACACACCACCAAGTGGGCTACGAAGTGCGGCAAACGATTGAGCGAGTAGGCGGTGTGTTACCCGAAAATCAGCCAACGCCACGCAAAAGCATTGAGGAAATACAACGAGAACAATTGCAACGATTGAAATCGAAAAAAACATTAATGCTTGATGAATAAAAATTTAGGAGACAAGGAAACAAGGAATTAAATTTATGAAAGAACCTTGTTTCCTATTCCCTAAAACCTTGTTACCTAACCCCTAACCCCCTAAAACATGACCATTCAAAGCGTAATAGTAGAAGATGAATTTTCGGCACGGGAAGCACTAAAAAGTTACTTGACAAAATACTGCCCGCAAGTGCAAGTAATTGGCGAAGCGGAAAATGCCCGTGAGGCTGTTGCGCTGCTGCACGAACTTCGTCCGCAACTCGTGTTTCTTGATGTGGAAATGCCTTTCGGCAATGCTTTCGACGTGCTCGACGGCTGCAAAGACATCTATTTTGAAACCATTTTTGTAACTGCCTATTCGCAATATTCTTTGCGTGCCTTGAATCAAAGTGCGGCGTATTATTTGCTAAAACCGATTGATATTGAAGAACTTATTGTTTCCGTAAATAAAGTGCAACAGCATATTGCCGAAAATGAAATGTTCAATCGCAATAAAATTATTCTCGAAAATTACCAAGAGCCACGTTTACGAAAACAGCAAGTTATTTTGCCGACGCTCGAAGGTTTTGAAGTTGTGAAAATGGAAGAAATTATTCGTTTGCAAGGAAACGGCAACTTTACCGATATTTATTTAAGCAACAAAACCAAGAAAATGGTGTGCCGTTTTTTGAAACATTTTGAGGAAATTTTGCCTCTGCCCTTTGTGCGTGTGCATAAATCACACATTATCAACACTGATTTTGTAAAATCGTATCACAAAAATTCAGGCGGCTATGCCACGCTTGCCGACGGTACGGAAATTGAAATTTCGCCAAATTATAAAGAGACGTTTTTGCAGGCTTTTGGGTAAAAAGAAAAAATATTAGAATACAAATACTATGGAAAAAACATTTTCAGACAGAGTTATTGATTTCAATCGGAATCTGAATTATACGGGCGAATTGCCGGAAGGATTCAGTGTTATCAATCCTTATTTGGGTAACCCCGAAACAATGATAGTAATGAGCCGGTTTTATCAGAAGTATTACAATGATTTCGAGCAACGAAAATTTATGATAGGGATTAATCCGAGCCGGAACGGTGCAGGGGTTACGGGAGTTCCTTTTACCGATACGAAACGGTTGGAAAGCGTGTGTGGAATCAAGATGGAATCGGCACATACGCATGAAATTTCGTCTGTTTTTATGTACGAAATGATAAGTGAATATGGCGGTGCTGATGTCTTTTTTCGAAATTTTTACATCAACTCGCCATTTCCGTTGGCAATTATTCGACAGACAGAAGCAGGGCAATGGCTGAATGCTAATTATTACGACGACCCGCGTCTATTTACAATGGTAGAAGATTTTATGATTTCTTCGCTGAAAAACCATATCAGTATGGGATTGGACACTTCCGAAGTTTTTGTATTGGGAAAGAAAAACGCGGATTATATTGGAAAGTTAAACCGAAAAGCAAAATTGTTCGACCGCTTGACAGTGCTTGAACACCCGAGGTATATACAGCAATATAAATCAAAAGAGAAACAACTGTATATCGACAAGTATATGCTGACATTGAATCACGCACAATGAGCGATTTCCTACGCCATACTATTTTACCCTTTCAAAGCATTAGCCCCACTAACAATCTCAAGTATCTCATTAGTAATCAACGCCTGACGAGCTTTATTATACTCAATACGAAGCGAACGCAACATTTCTCCGGCATTATCGGTAGCTTTGTGCATGGCAGTCATTCGCGCACCATGTTCCGATGCGTAAGAATCAAGCAACATGCTGTAAAACTGCGTTTTAAGCGAACGAGGAATTAAATCTATTGCAATAGCTTCTTTGCTCGGCTCACTAATGTAATCACGTGAGAAATTTTGTTTTCCAGTTGCTGAGCCTGCGGTCAGTGAGCTTGTCGAAGCATCTTGTACGATTGGCAAAAACTGTTTTTCGGTAATTATTTGTGTAGCAGCGTTTTTAAAACTATTATACACCACAATAATTTTATCGAAGGTGCCGGCAACAAAATCATTCATAATCTCTCCGGCTATCAGCGCAACATTATCGTAGGTAAGCGCATCGTAAACATAATCGAATTTTTTAGTAACTTTTATTTGTTTTGCTTTAAATATTTCGCTTAGTTTTTTCCCAATAGCATATATCGTAACCGCTTTGCCTGCGCAGTCGCCATTCACAAGGGCAATAGTTGCTTTACCAATATTTGAATTGAAACCGCCGCACAAACCGCCGTTTGATGCTACGGCAACAATCAAAATTTTTTCGCCGTTACGCACTGCTGCATACGGATTGCCGTCGTTGCTCTCAATTCCCGAACTTACATTTTGCAATATTTCTTGCAATTTTTCGGAATACGGGCGCATTCTCGTAACCGCTTGTTGTGCTTTACGCAATTTTGCTGCCGAAACCATTTTCATTGCGCTGGTAATTTTTTGCGTATTCGTTACCGATGCAATCCGTGTTCGTATTTCTTTAATTCCTGCCATAAATCGTTCTTTTTAATTAACACCCCCTAATCCCCCTAAAGGGGGACTTTTGTTCTGTGGAAGTGTTGTTGCTTAGGTCTATTTCTCTGCTCAAAAAGCCCCCTGCTCTAAAGCCCCCTTTAGGGGGTTGGGGGGTGGTTATTTTTTATACTTCGCCGCAATCTCAGCCGCCGCATCTTCCAATACTTTCTTAATATCAGCATCTATTTTACCCGCGCCAATTGCATCAAGCGTATCGGCGTGTTTTAGTTCCAAATACTCAATAAAATCTGCTTCAAATTCACGCACTTTATTGATTGGAATTGATTGCAACAATCCCTGCGTTCCGCAGTAAATAATAGCCACTTGGTGTTTTACCGGAATTGGCGAATATTGTCCCTGTTTTAGAATTTCCACATTGCGGCGACCTTTCTCCAAAACCGTCATAGTTGCAGCATCGAGGTCGGAGCCAAATTTAGAGAAAGCTTCCAATTCACGGAATTGCGCTTGGTCAACACGGAGCGTACCGGCAATAGATTTCATTGATTTGATTTGCGCACTACCACCCACACGCGATACCGAAATACCTACGTTGATAGCCGGACGAATACCTGCGTTAAACAGACTTGATTCCAAGAAAATTTGTCCGTCGGTAATAGAAATTACGTTTGTTGGAATATATGCCGACACGTCGCCTTCCTGCGTTTCAATAATCGGAAGAGCTGTCAACGAGCCGCCGCCTTTTACTTTTCCTTGCAACGATGGCGGTACGTCGTTCATTTTTTGTGCAACTTCGTCGGAATTGATAATTTTTGCCGCACGTTCGAGCAAACGAGAGTGTAAGTAGAACACGTCGCCCGGATACGCCTCACGCCCCGGTGGACGGCGAAGCAACAGCGACACTTCACGATACGAAACTGCTTGTTTCGATAAATCATCGTACACAATCAACGCCGGACGACCCGTATCACGGAAATATTCGCCTATGGCGCAACCTGCAAACGGCGCATAAAACTGTAACGCAGCAGGCTCAGAAGCCGTTGCCGAAACAATTACGGTATAAGCCAAAGCTCCATGTTTTTCGAGCGTTTTGGCAATATTGGCAACCGTTGTACCTTTTTGACCAATAGCCACATAGATACAAAATACCGGTTTGCCTTTATCGTAAAATTCTTTTTGGTTGATAATCGTGTCAATCGCAATCGCAGTTTTTCCGGTTTGGCGGTCGCCAATGATTAACTCGCGTTGCCCACGACCTACGGGAATCATGGCATCAATCGGTTTAATACCCGTTTGCAAGGGCTCGTTTACCGGCTGACGGAACAATACTCCCGGCGCTTTGCGTTCGAGCGGCATTTCCAACAATTCGCCCGTAATAGGTCCCTTGCCGTCAATTGGCTCGCCAATGGTGTTGATTACACGTCCCAACAACCCCTCGCCTACTTGAATCGACGCAATTTGTTTGGTACGTTTTACCAAATCGCCCTCTTTAATACCTTCGCTTTGACCGAGCAAAACGGCTCCCACGTTGTCTTCTTCAAGGTTGAGCACAATTCCCATTGTTCCGTTGGGGAACTCAATCATTTCATTGGCTTGCACATTACTCAAACCATAAATACGTGCAATACTGTCGCCTACTTGCAATACTGTGCCTACTTCGTCTAATTCGGCATCGCTTTTATAGCCCTGTAATTGTTTTTTCAACAATTCCGAAACTTCTGATGGTTTTATATCTGCCATAATTTTATATTATTTTCTGAATTTACTGTTTATTTAAATATTTTAAAATTCGTTTAAATTTTTTCGTCGTGTCTTTGTGTCGTCGTGCCTTCGTGTTTATTTTTTTCATGCGCTTGCGCATTCTTAGTGAACACGAAGACATAAAGACATGAAGACACGAAGTTTTACCATATTTATTTTAATTAAAATTTAAACTTATAATTAAATTCCACTTTTTGTTAAGAGTTCCTTTTTAATGTTCATTAATTTTGTTTTCAAACTTGCGTCGAATAATTTATCGTCAATCTGCAACACAAATCCGCCCAAAAGCGAACTGTCGATAGTTTCGCTCACGAATGCTTTTGTGTTGTATTGTTTTTCAACTATTGATGTAAGTTGCTGTTTTTGAGCATCGTTCATTGCGCTTGCTGTACTCACTTTCACACTCGTTATGCCTTCGTGTTTTTTATACATTTCGGCAATGTTGAGCAAAATAGTGTGCAAACAGTTTTCCCGTTTGTTTTCAATAATCAAGTTCAAAAAATCAACCGATGCCTTTGCCATGCGCCGCGAAAACAATTCGGAAACGATTTTCTTTTTATCGCTTGGCACCACAAGCGGATTTTGCATAAATTCACGAAATTCGGGAATTGAGCTATTCGCATTGTCCAATAATTGCATATCGGCAATTGCAGTGTCGAGCATATTTTTCTCGACAGCAATTTCAAAAAATGCTTTTGCGTAGCGAACTGAAATTTTACTTTGGTTCATAGTTCAGTAGGTATTAATTCAAAACCATTGATTTCAAAGACGTTGCAACAATTTCTTCCGAAACTTTTTTGTTTTCAAGCTCTTTGCTCAATACTTTTTCGGCAATTTCAATCGAAATTTCGGCAACTTGCATTTTCAATTCTTGCAGGGCTTGCTGTTTTTCTTTTTGAATACTGTCTTTTGCATTGGCAATCAACTTATCAGCCTCTGTTTGCGCTTGTTCTTTTGCCTGTGCAATCAACTGGTCTTTCATTTCACGTGCTTCTTTAAGCAAAGCATCACGTTCGGCACGAGCTTCTTTCACTATACGTTCGTTATCGGCTTGCAAAGTAAGCATTTCGGCTTTTGTTTTTTCAGCCAAAAGCAAAGCATCTTCAATTGATTTATTACGAGCGTTAATACCATTCATGATAGGTTTCCACGCAAATTTTGCGAGTAAAAAGACTAAAATTAAAAACGAAACTGTAGTCCAAAACAGTAGTCCAACACCGGGCGTTACCAAATCCATAGTAGTATATATTTATATTGTATATTGTTTTTTTAATTTTTGTTTAAAAAGTAATTCAAACGAGCCAACCGCTCCTTTGAATTACTTTGCTTTTGATTACTTGCTAATCAATGCTACCACAACGGCGAAAAGTGCAACCCCTTCAACAAGCGCTGCTGCAATAAGCATAGCTGTTTGAATTTTGTTGTACGCTTCGGGCTGACGAGCAATTGCTTCCATAGCAGAGCCACCAATTTTACCGATACCAATGCCGGCACCAATTACTGCTAAACCTGCGCCAATACCTGCTAAAGGTACCAATGACATTACTGCGTTTGCTTCTTCCATACTGAAAAATTTATTAAAATGTTAAACAATTATTTTTATTTTTTATGCGTGTTGTACTGCGTGTTCATGCCCCTCATGCTCATGTTCCTTCACAGCTAAACCGATGAAAAGAGCCGTAAGCATAGTAAATATATAAGCCTGCAAAGCTGCAACAAACAATTCCAAAACATCCATAAACACCACAAACACTACCGACACCGGCGATGCTGCGATTGAATTTGCTATAAATATAAGCGAAATCAAACTCAAAACGATAATGTGTCCTGCCGTGATGTTAGCAAACAAACGTATCATCAATGCAAATGGTTTCGATATAATTCCGATTAATTCCACAATAACCATAATCGGCAGCAGCCACAGCGGCAAGCCGGGCATGGCAAAAATATGTTTCCAATAATCTTTATTGCCGTTTACATTTACTATAATAAGCGTAAGGAAAGCAAGCACAAAAGTTACTGCTATATTTCCGGTAACGTTGGCACTTCCTGGGAAAAACGGAACTAACCCAATGGTATTCAAAAACCATATAAAAAAGAACACGCTTAATAAATATGGTAAAAACCGGCGATAATGTTTTTCTCCAATGTTTGGTAAAACAATATCATCGCGTACAAATAAAATAACCGGTTCCATAAATCCTTGCAAGCCTTTGGGTGCTTTGCCCGGATTGCGCTGATATGCTCGTGCGCATGAACGGAAAATTATGAAAATAAGCACACAAACCCATAACAAGGTAAATACATTTTTGGTAATTGAGAAGTCAAACGGAACAATACGTTCTCCCTCTGCATTTGTAGCATACACAATCGTTTCTTTTCCTGTTTTTGGATTTTTGCACATACTATATGTATAGTCGCCACGAGTAACGCAACTGTGCCCATGATGAAACGCACTCGACATAAACGCATGAATTGTAAACGGTTTTGTGTGAACCAAAATTACCGGCAACGGCATAGAAACAGCTTTACCGTTCCAATCGCAAATATGCCAATCGTGCGAATCGCTAATATGCCCAAAAATAACTGCGGTAACATCTACTTCACTTCTTTCTATTGGCTGGCTTCGCACAAATTCATTTCCAAGGCATCTCACACACATTTTTTCTGCTTCGCCATGCGTATCTTCGCCGGCAAACGAGATAAATGAAAATAGTGAAAAAGCTATTGCTAAAAAAAATCTTCTCAAAAGTATAGAGTTATTCATATTTAAGAATAGTTATATTTTTATATAAATTGCATCGTTCTTACAAAAGTATATATTTTTTCATTACACACTGTTTTTTTTGAGTTTTTTTACAAAAAAAATTGCAGTATTTTATTTTTTAATTGATTTACAGCGAGTTAATTTTTCAACACATATAACCTTTAAATGATTTTTAGCGTTTTTGATTGTGTTTTCTCAAAAACAAAAACTCTACAAGAGCATAGAAAAGGTACAAAAACAACAAAAAAAGCACAAAAAAGCATCGATTTTCAAAAAAACGACTTCCAATAAGTGCCATAATTAAGTAACAGAGAAATTTAAAACTATGGGTAAAAAATACTTTCATGAGTTTCGATTTTTGGTCGCCTTTGCGCAAAAGAACAAGTAAGAACATTTCGGCGCTCACATTAATTATACTTGCCAAAGCAATAAAAACTATGGATTTTGATACATCAAAATTGATACTACTATATATATGTATAGCGTAAATTCCACTAAACAGCAGTAAAAAAATACCTGCGTGAACAATTATTCTTTGTAAAAAAGTCTGCATAAAGTTTATAATTTGGATTGCTTCGTTCCTCGCAATGACGCATCTTCGGGAGTTCGCACAAAGCCTCAAAAGAGCGTCATTGCGAGGAACGAAGCAATCTATTTCTAATTAATGTTTTTCATTTTTTGAAACGAATAAAATCTTTAAGAGCCACATAAAGCGCAGCAAACACCGAAAGCAACGATACAATAACAGTAAAAAGCGATGTAAAACCCAGCCATTCATCTAATTTCTGACCGCCCCATACACCCACTAAAATAATTGCCAACATTTGAAAACCGATGTTGGTGTATTTTATGGCGTTTTTGAATTTGTTAGAGCCCCCTCCCGACCTCCCCCTCTGGGGGGAGGAGAAAGATGATTTGTCTGTCATAATTACAATGTTTGATTTTGTGCTTCAAAAAGTCCCCCTATGGGGGATTTAGGGGGCTTTTTATTTTTTAACCTCTGCCGCCCTTTGTTTCATACTGCAACTACCGGTAAACACCGCCCCCGGCTCAATGGCAAGTTTTGAACTTTCTACATCACCATCAACTTTTGCAGTGGAACGTAGCGAAAGTAATTCTTGCACAGTAATCCTCCCTTCCACTTTTCCTTCAATATCGCAGTTTTGGCAGGTAATTTCGCCGCGAATTTCGCCTGTGGCGCCCAACACCAATTTGCCTTTTACCGATAAATTCCCCTGCAAATTCCCCTCAATACGAATATCGCTATTGCAGGTAATATCGCCCACAATGTTCGTTCCCGAAGTTATCATATTGGTAAGAAATGAACTTGAATCATTTGATTTTGCCATAATTTAATAGTTTTTTATTTTTATACACTCTACTCTCTATCGAAAAAAAACGATATAAATGCAAAAGTACAAAATTTTGCAAAAAAACGAACATTTTTTTATTGAAATTTTCAGTTTTTCGGTTACTGAGCCGAAGTATCAATTTCCAAGTTTCAAATCTCAAACCTGCCGATAACCAATAACCCACACAATTTCATCGGCACTTTCCATTACCCACACTTTGTTTTTGTAGTGGCGCGGCACTTTGGCAT
>Ga0209737_10000937_pt1 | contig 21982 bp, 17 predicted proteins | sample TergutCu122P3_FD_187284 | JGI IMG/M metagenome (GOLD analysis project Ga0209737, IMG submission 187284) | Cubitermes ugandensis P3 segment gut microbial communities from Kakamega Forest, Kenya - Cu122 P3 (SPAdes) (version 2) | ecosystem: Host-associated > Arthropoda: Insects > Digestive system...
GATTAGTGGGAAATTTACGTTATTCTTCTACCCTCGAAAACTGTTATTCATATTGTAATGTTTCAGGACAACGTTATCGCATTGGTGGATTAGTTGGAGAAGCCACATTTGATAGTTATATTAATAATTGTTATGCTACTGGAGATGTTTCTGGAATTGGTAATTCCTCACCAGAAATAGGTGGCTTAGTAGGATATAGCGGAGATCTTATTACTAACTGTTATGCTACAGGAAATGTCAAAGGTGTAAATTACGGCATTGGTGGATTAGTTGGAGTGCATCATGGTATTATTAGTTATTGTTATGCTAAGGGGGCTGTTAAAGGGGCACAAGGCACATATTATGTTGGTGGCTTGACAGGATGGTGTAATTCTGGATATCTAAGAAATTGTGTAGCCATAAATGATTATGTAATTGTGGAGGGAGGAAGTACTAACGGCGTTAACCGTATTGCAGGAGGAATTACGAATAATTACATACTCTCTAATAATTATGCTTATGACGGTATGGCAATACAACCTCAAGGTGGTAATGCAGGTATTAGCACCCCTATGGCTACCCTTATGTCGTTCAACTTCTACAACACAGGCAGTAATTGGTATAACAACATTCCATGGGATATTGACGAAGTAGATAATCCAGCAGTAATTTGGGGAATTTGTGATACGGAAACGTTGCCTTTCTTTCAATGGCAAGGGTTTAATTGCAGCAATAAAACGCCGCACACAGGAAATCAAGAAGAAGAATATTATAGTACAATACAAAACGTAGAGTCTTCATTTTCAATTTTTCCCAACCCAACCTTTAATCATATTACTATTTCCTCCAAAGAAGATTTTCATACGATAGAAGTAATTGATTTATTTGGGCGGGTGGTTCATTCTCAAATCAATCAAGGGAATACCACTACTCTTAATGTTTCCAACTATAGCAGTGGTATTTACTTTGTTCGCATTATTTCTAAAGAGGGGGCAAGTATTCAAAAATTTGTAAAAAACTAAAATGTTATATCCTTTAAAATTTAAACCGATTCTCAAGGAACGCATCTGGGGTGGCAAAATGCTCGCCGAAAAATATCGTAAAACAAATGACTCTCTTACTAAATTTGGTGAGAGTTGGGAAATTTCGGATTTAGATGATGATATTTCGGTGGTAAATAATGGCTTTTTGGCAGAAAACGACCTGCGCGAACTGCTCGAAACTTACATGGGAGAGTTGGTGGGCGACACCGTGTACGACAGATATGGATTAGGCTTCCCTCTGTTAATAAAAATTATTGATGCTCAAGATGATTTATCTGTGCAAGTACACCCCGACGATGCTTTAGCCCAACAAAGATACGAACAGAACGGGAAAACCGAAATTTGGTATGTAATTCATGCCGAAGAAAACGCCGGTATCTATGTAGGTTTCAATAAACAGGTGGATAAACAAGAGTATATGAATGCTGTGCAGCAGAAGGAGATTGCCTCGCTGCTTCAATTCTATCCCGTAAAAAAAGGCGATTTGTTTTTTATTCCAGCAGGCACCGTGCATGCCCTGGGGAAAGGAGTAAGCGTAGTTGAGATTCAACAACCCTCCGACATTACCTATCGCATTTTCGACTGGAACAGAGTAGATGCATCGGGAATGCCAAGAGAACTACATGTGGCCGAAGCAATAGATGCCATTCATTTCGATGAAAATGAAGAATATAAAATTGATTACGAAGAAAAGTTTAATACTACTTCAACCCTCTTTCGTTCAGATTTTTTTAATATTAATGCTATTCATTTCGACAAACCATTACAAAAAAACTACTTAAATATTGATTCGTTTGTGGTTTATACATGTGTGGAGGGCGAAGTCAATCTTTTTGGCGATGATTTTCATGAAGTATTAGTGGCAGGCGAAACCGCCTTAATTCCTGCTTCAATAAAGGAAGTTAATTTGGTACCGAATGGAAAGGGGCAGTTGTTGGAGGTGTATGTTTAAAGCCTGAATGTGTAATTACTTAGTTTCGTAAACAATAACATAAACATCCTCGCCTTCCTTCTGCAAATTCAACTGCTCACGCGCATATTTCTCTAACTTTCCTGCGGTGTCGTTTTCTAACTGTTCGTAAGTGTAGGTATTATTAATCTTATTTTTCGTTTTTGCAATATTTTCGTCTAAACGCTTAATCTTAACGTTCAACTGATGATGTTTCTTGATATTGTTTTCCGAAAAAAACAATAGATAAACTAAAAAAACAACAGACGTTATTACGCTGACTATCATTAAAATTTTTCGATTCATCCTAAGTAAGATTAATTCTGATTCAAGAAGCAAAAATAAAAAAAATCAAATAAAAAGCGTTTCTTTGCAAACTTATTAAAGCAAGTTGTAATTTGTAGAACTATGACAAAAAAAATAGATAGATTTGATGATAAAGATTTTTCACAAGGCGAAAATTTAGAGCAATACTTAGACTTAGATATTAGGATTCCCATTAGCGATGAAGCAAAAAGGATAGCTGAAAACAAGTTTCATACCCGCGGCCTTTCCTCCCCTCCAGAAGTGGATAAACCTCACGCTAAAAACTATTGTTTAAGCTGCTGTAAATTGGCTTCAAACGATTGGATTTCCGATTTAGGAATGGCACCTTCTTTCAAAGAGTATCCTATTTGCGAAGTGAGGTTTAAAAATAGTCATAAAGATTTTTTTCTACTTCCGGAAGAGGGCGTGTATATAGTGGGAGATATTGTTGCCGTTGAAACACTTTCGGGCCACGACATCGGAATTGTTTCCATGATTGGAATAAGTGTGAAAAAACAAATGAACAAAAAGCGAATTAAAGAAGAGAATATTACAAAAAAACTATACCGACATGCCCGCGTTGCCGATATAGATAAATGGATAGCTACCGTTGAAATGGAAAATAAAACGATGCTCTCTTCGCGCTATATCGCTTGGGACTTAAACTTGAACATGAAAGTTAATGATGTTGAATATCAAGGAGATGGGACAAAAGCGATTTTCTATTACTCTGCCGAAGATCGTGTTGACTTTCGTGAGCTAATAAAGATTTTAGCAGAACAATTCAAGATTCGTATCGAGATGCGCCAGATTGGGGTACGGCAAGAAGCGGCTCGATTAGGGGGGCTGGGCACCTGTGGCAGAGAGCTTTGCTGTGCTTCATGGCTCAGCAATTTCCAATCTGTTTCTACCGTAACCGCGCGTACGCAACAGCTTTCACTAAATCCGCAAAAATTAGCAGGCATGTGCGGAAAACTAAAATGCTGCCTCAATTTTGAACAAGAAACCTATCTCGAAGAACTAAAAGCCTTTCCGCAGCCTAATATCCATCTTTTTACAAAAAAAGGAAAATGCTTTTATTCTAAAATTGATGTTATGAAAAAAGTTGTATGGTACCACTATGCAGATGACAATAGTACTATCTATGCTATCCCCTTGGAAAAGGTAAATCATATCATTTCAATGAATAAAGCGAATAATCGCCCCGATACATTAGAAGAATTTGCCATAGTAAATCAAAAGAAGGTAGATGAAGGAGGAAATTATAGCTTAGATGAATTAAAAAATATAGAAGATAGATAATCATACACCATTTTCTTATCTTGGTGTAATTGTTCTACAAGTTTTTCAACGCTACTAAATGATATTTCGTTACGGATTTTATGCAAAATATTGAAAGAAATTTGCTGATTATAGAGATTTTCATTAAAGTTAAAAATGTGAATTTCAATAGTGGGTGTTTGCAATTGAAAGGTGGGACGTGTGCCTACATACAACATTCCAAAATGAGCAGAAGAAACACGGGAATTGTTGCTCCAAAAGATAGTAAGTGAGGTAGCATAAACCCCATTTTCAATATGTAAATTGCTGTCATTCAATCTAATATTCACAGTAGGAAACCCTAACTCTTTCCCTTTACCAAGCCCATGAACAACAGTGCCCAAAATATTTTTTTGCATAAAATTGAGTTTTTTTTACAAAGCAAAAATATAATTTATTTGCTATGAATATGTTTGAAATCTATGAAAAAAAAAACGCTTACAAACGTGATTATACTATATGCAAAGTTTTTTAATTTTCAACCATAGAAGTGTTTTTTTTTTAACTTTTTTTTGTTCATTTTTGGGGCATGATAAAAAGGTAAAAATAAAATTGTTAATTGTTTCATTTAAAAAAAAATACGAATAAGGTATGGCGGTAGAGGTGTCAAAACTCACAAAAGATTTTCAAAAGGTTTGGTCTAACTGCTTGGAAATCATACGTGACAATGTAGAAGAGAAAAACTATCAAACTTGGTTTATGCCTATAATACCGATAGGAATCGACAAAACTACTCTTATCTTACAACTTCCGTCTCACATGTTTTATGAGTGGTTAGAGGAACATTACATCAATTTGCTAAAAAAAGTAATTAAGAAAGAGTTAGGTAGTTCAGGGAAGTTGCAATATAGAGTAGTTATGGAGAAAAAAACTACCGATTCACAAACCATCAATTTGCCGTCTAATCCGAGGAATGCAGTTTCTAACCCACCTATGAATCTTCCAATAGAAGTTTACAAATCCGGAAACAAGGAAGTACCCGCTCCTTTTGTAGTTCCCGGCATAAAAAAACACAAGATTCCTTCAAACTTAGTGGAAACTTACAATTTCGACAACTACATTGAAGGAGAGTGTAACCGTTTAGCACGTACCGCTGGTTGGGCTATCGCACAAGACCCGGGAGGCACTTCCTTCAACCCATTTTTTATTTATTCTGAGGTTGGGCTCGGCAAAACACACCTTGCACACGCTATCGGACTGCAAACCAAGGTGAATTTCCCTAATAAAACGGTTGCTTATATTAATGCCGATACGTTTTATCAACAATACTTAGAAGCATGTAAAACGCAAAACCGCAACGACTTTATCCTTTACTACCAATCTATTGATGTGCTTATTATTGATGATATTGAACATCTCGGTACCGGAAACAAGGTTTCAACTCAAGAAGCATTTTTTCATATTTTTAATCATCTGCATTTAAAAAAGAAACAAATAATCATTACTTCTGATAAATCTCCTGTTGATATAGCCGGTTTTGAAGCTCGATTACTCTCCCGCTTTAAGTGGGGTTTAACTGTTGACCTAACCGTTCCGGATTTTGATACACGCATTAAAATTTTGAATAAGAAATTAGAAAGCAACGGCATCACTTTCCCCGAAGAGGTTATCACTTATTTAGCGCTCCGCATCACTTCCAATACTCGTGAATTAGAGGGCGCTATGATTGCTATATTGGCTCAAGCATCTCTCAACCACAAACCTGTTACGGTGGATTTAGCAAAGGAAATGATTGATAAATATGTGAAAAGTACTGCCAAAGAGATTTCTGTAGAATATATTCAAAAAGTTGTAGCCGAATATTTTAACGTTTCTATCGAAAAAATTAATGCCAACAAAAGAGACAGAGAAGTAGTTCAGCCGCGCCAAATTTGTATGTTTTTTGCAAAAAAATATACAAAACTTCCGCTTGCTACTATTGGAAACTATTGCGGCGGCAGAGACCACGCAACGGTGCTTCATGCTTGCAGAACCATCTCTAATCTCTATGAAACAGATAAAAAAATGAAAATTTTCATTGATGAAATAGATAAAAAGATGAAAATTTAGAGGTAGGCTTCAAAATCCGGATAAGATTTTTTTACACATTCCGCATCTTTAATAACCACTTTCCCGAAATTTCTAAATAATGCCCATGCCATCACAAACCGATGGTCGTTGTAAGAATTGAAATATATTTGCATAGGTAGTTTTTTTACTCTTTTAGCAATGGTCATGGTGTCTGTTGAGTACTTTTTTATTTTTGTAAATCTTGATAATTCACTTCTCATAATATCTAAACGGTTAGATTCTTTTAGATTCAAATTTTTCAACCCTGAAATTATTAATTCAAAAGGATAACAAACAGATAGAACTGCCAGAATCATAGCAATATCCGGTGTATTTTGTACATCAATAGTTTGCTTGGGAATATTCATAGATTGCGTGTGTTTTACTTCAATCCCATCTTCTTTTTCAGAAAATGAAAGCCCCCATTTACTAAACCACGAAGCAATTCCGGCATCCCCTTGAAGCCCGTCGAAATATAAATTTTTCAAAAAGTAGTGTGCATCGGATACGAGTATGGCGTTTGCAAGCCAAAAAATTGCAGAACTCCAATCGGAAAAATAAGGTGCTTCTTCTGCTAATTTATTGTTGATGAGTAAAGTTTGGGTCATTTTGAAGTAAGGACTTTCAATCTCCTCCAAACTATTTCTCGCTCCACACATTAACAATGCACTTGCGTATTGGGAAGTTTGAGAAGTATCAATATTAAAACTGTTAATTTCCAAAGTTTCTCCTTCTATCTGCCACCCCAAAGGAGATTTCATAATTTTAGCTCCGTGCTCATTAAGAAAATCAACTAAAGGCAAAATGGGGCGTTGTAGTAATCGAGGCGTTCCTGTTAAAAACCATTTTCCCTTTGTAGTGGCAAGTTGTGGCATTAAAAAACGGTATGCAGCGCCACAATCTTGAACATCAATTATTTGCTCTTTTTCTTGTGAGGAAGATTTTCTCTGTAAATCTATAATTTTTAAAGCATTATAAACGATCTTAATATCGTTAGGGTCGCTCTCGTAAATAGGAAGAAGCGTTTTTGTTCTATAATAATTTATCAACAAACATCTTATTACGAGGCTTTTAGAGCGAGGAAGAAGAATGGTGAGCGGAGAAGACATTCCGAAGTAGTCTTACTCTAATCCCAACTCTTTAAGTCCTTGATGAAATCTAATATCTCGTGGAATACCTGCGCTGTTAATTCTGTCTAAGTCTGCTTGAAGAGATTCGGTAATTCCACCATTTTCGCTGCGATATTTTTGGGCAAATTCAAAATCTCCGTCTCCTTGCGTAACAATAATCAACTCCGCCCAATCATTCATGGCTTTATAAGATTTTTCAAAATCTATTACATATTGTCCGTTTTCATTACGTGCAAATGCGCCGGCATTTTCAAAATAATTGAAACACATCATATTTGCTTTTCCATGCGAACTGGCTGCTCCAAATCTAACCGAGCGTAAAATCCCGGCGATGTAGGTAGTGATTGCATCTTCGGCAGAAATATTTGTAATTTCACCCATTTCAATCAATTTTATCACCATAAACAGACCTAAAATATCTGCTTTTGCTTCTTCCCAAGATGTTTTTTCGGTGCCTAATGCTTTATCCACACTTCCTTTTCCGTTAATTGTAGTTTTAATACCAATACCGTGGGCAACTTCGTGAAAGGTTACATTCCAAAAGAAGGCATCGAAATTTATATAGTCTTGTTGTTCAGGGCAAATAATAAGTTTACTTATAGGTACAAGAATTTTGTCGAATTTAGCTTCCATACTATTTCGCAATTGCAGGCGACGTGTTCCTTTGGCAGCAGCAACGCGGTCATCATTGGGTAAGTTAATGGCAATAGTTTTACTTCCTGCATTACAATCACCCCCATAATACAATGCATTATAAACATTTAAGTCGGAAGATGTACCCGGGACAAACGTTTTATACTTTGGGGCGCAAGGCAATTCCTTTTGCATTTGAGGAAGCATGGCTACAAATTTTTCCAAATCTTTACTGCGCGCTTCATCTTTAATTAACACAAAAGCCTCATAAGAGGCTTTTGCCTCTTGGAATTTATCGTCATAGTTTTCTATTGGGCCAACAATAAAATCTAATTTACTGCTTTTCATATCCATCCAAGCCATATCGCTGGCAAAATAATCGTCGGTTTGGAGTGCGCGTTTGCGTTCCATCAGATAGTTTTTAAGTCCGTGGTCTTCAGCCAATTCAATAGCTTGGTCTAAAAGTTCACACACTTTTGTCAATTCTTCTTTATACGCATCTTTATACCAAACGGTTTTCAAGGTTCCCTCTTCATTTCTTCTCAGAAGCGTATATAAACTACCTTTGTTTGGGTCTTTAAAAGCATGATATTCTTCTTCCGTTATATCTTCCGGGTAGTATTGTGCGCCTAATGGTTTTGCGCTAAATCCGGCAATAAAAGGGTTGTTTTCTTTTAATCTTTCCCACGGCCCATAGTTTATTTTAACAAAATCTGCGGCAAAGGGGTCCGAAATTGTATCTAAAATTGATTTATCTCCAAAAGTTTGTTTCCAAAACAGGTCATCCATAATTTCAGCAATTTGGATGAATATAGGGATTAATTGTTTCTCTTTTTCAGAAAGCTGGGCAAGCAATTCCGGAGCGTTTAGGGTAACGTAAGCAAACTCTTCCACTTTAAGTTGCATTTCACTTTTTTCAATCATTTCGGTTTGTTTTGGTGTACATGAGGAAAAGCAAAGCGCTAATCCTAAAATAGTTGCTGTAATTTGTAGTTTTTTTTTCATAAATATTTTTTTTGGTAATTTACTGCTGTTGTTTATTTTGAAATTCATTTTAACAGAGGTGCAAATATAGTATTTTTTAGGGAATGCTAAATTATTGTAGCTTTTGGGCTGAAAGATTGGTCATACAAGAAGAATTTATATTATAAAAAATGTACTTTTGCGGGATTTTTTATAAACTCCTATAAAACATCAAAAAAGCGCAATAATCAGTATTTTACATAAATAACAAACATCAAGTATGAGCAAACAAATTTTAGAAAAAGAGAATGTGGTGGTAAAATTTGTAGGCGACTCCGGCGATGGAATGCAATTAACAGGAACTCTATTTTCCGATACCGCAGCTTTGGCAGGTAACGACATTGCCACATTTCCGGATTACCCAGCAGAAATCCGCGCACCCCACAACACAATTGCCGGCGTATCCGGCTTTCAGGTCCATATTGGAAAAGAAACACGAATTATCGGCGATAAATGCGACGTTTTAGTGGCCATGAATCCCGCATCGTTAAAAGCACATCTAAAATGGGTGGACAAAGGGGCTACTATTATTACTGATGGCGATGGCTACGATGAAAAAGCATTGGAAAAAGCAGGCTATACCACCAACCCATTAACCGATGGCTCGCTAAGTTCCTATAATGTAATAGCTCCCAACATTACTACTTTAGCTAAAGAAACCGCATTAGCAAACGGCTTAGACAACAAGAGCGCCGAAAGAACAAAAAATATGTTCTGCTTGGGAATGGTATATTACATTTTCAATTTCACTTTGGACACCCCGTTTAAGTTGGTTGACAAACGTTTCCCCGGTAAAACAAAAATTGCAGAAGCCAACAAACAGGTAATGCAAGCCGGCTACAACTTTGCAGAGGTGATGGAAGCGATTCCTTCCACTTTTCAAATCTCTAACGTTAGCTTAGAAAAAGGAAAATACAGAAACATTACCGGAAATGATGCTACGGCTTGGGGACTGCTTGCAGCAGCCGAAAAATCAGGCAGAAAACTATTCTTAGGTTCCTATCCTATTACCCCTGCCACCGAAATTTTAATTGAGCTGGCTAAGCATAAATGTTTGGGTGCTCAAGTATTTCAAGCCGAAGATGAAATTGCCGGTATTTGTTCAGCTATTGGAGCTTCTTTTGCAGGCGCTATGGCGTGTACTACCACTTCAGGTCCCGGACTGTCACTAAAAGCAGAGGCTATTGGATTGGCAGTGATGACCGAATTGCCTTTAGTAATTGTAGATGTGCAACGCGCAGGCCCTTCAACAGGAATGCCTACTAAATCGGAACAATCTGACTTAAATATTGCTTTGTTCGGAAGAAACGGTGAAGCGCCTTGCATTGTGCTCGCAGCAGCATCGCCCAGCGATTGCTTCTATAAAGCCTACTACGCTGCAAAATTATCTATGGAGAATATGACACCGGTTATCTTATTAACCGATGGAAATACCGGGCAGGGCAGCGAACTTTTCCGTATCCCAAAAATGGCTGACCTTCCGGAAATTAACCCTCCGTTTGCCCAACCCAACGACCCCAACTTTAAACCCTACCGCAGAGACCCCGAAACATTGGTGCGTCAATGGGCAATACCCGGAACCGAAGGCCTACGTCACCGTATTGGAGGTTTGGAAAAAACCGACATAGATGGTTTAGTTTCAACCGAACCGCTAAACCATGCCAAAATGGTGCAATTCCGTCACGATAAAGTAATGCGCTTGGCAAGCCGCCTGCCCAAACAAAATGTGTATGGGAACGTAGATGCCGACACATTGGTAGTGAGTTGGGGCGGAACCAAAGGTGCCGTGTATGAAGCATGTAAAAAAGTTAATAATTCGGGCGGAGCTGTGGCACATGCACATTTCTCTCAAATTATGCCTTTACCAGAAAACACAGGCGAAATATTTGCAAAATATAAAAAGATTCTCGTTTGTGAACTAAACTCAGGGCAATTTGCCAACTACCTGAGGATGTCGCTACCCGATTATAAATATCAACAGTATAATAAAATACAAGGGTTGCCATTTACCGTGCAAGAATTAGTAAACGCAATTAATAACATTAAATAATAGGAGGAACGATATGAGTTATAAAACAATTGAAAGGTCAACAACACCTTTAACACATCAAGATTTTGCAAGCGACCAAATGGTGAAGTGGTGCCCGGGCTGCGGAGACCATGCCATTTTGTCGGCAGTAGCCAAAGTTTTCCCCGAAATCGGATATAAAAAAGAGAGCTATTGCATCGTTTCCGGAATTGGATGCTCCTCCCGTTTCCCTTATTATGTAAATACTTACGGTTTTCACAGTATTCACGGACGCGCCAATGCAGTAGCAACCGGAGTGCGGATTGCCAATAGAAACCTCAGCGTGTGGGTAGCCACCGGCGACGGCGACTCGCTTGCCATCGGCGGGAACCACTTCATCCACGTGATTCGTAGAAATATGGACCTCAATATTATGTTGTTCAATAATAAAATTTATGGGTTGACCAAAGGACAATACTCGCCCACTTCCGACTTGGGTGCGGAAACCAAAACGTCGCCCTACGGAACTATTGAACAACCATTTTTAGTAGGAGAATTAGTAATTGGCGCACAAGGCACTTTCTTTGCGCGAGTAATTGATACAAACCCCAAATTTATTACCGAAGTGATGCTCGAGGCCGCTAAACACGATGGTACTTCGGTAGTAGAGATGCTGCAAAATTGTATCATTTTTAATGATGATACTCACGCGATGATTACTAATAAAGAAACAAAAGATGATTACCAACTCACGCTTCGCCACGGCGAAAAAATGATTTTCGGTAAGAATAAAGAAAAAGGAATTGCCATGAGCGAAGAAGGGTTGAAGGTAGTAAACATAGGAAAGAATAACGAAGGGATTGACGAGGTATTGGTACACGATATGCACAATCCGAGTCCGGGTGTACATCTCATGCTTGCCAAAATGTTTCCGCCCCACTTCCCAATTGCGCTTGGGGTAATTCGTGCTGCTAAATTTCCAACCTACGATGAATTGCTTGAGAAACAAATCAACGAGTGTTCGGTTACAAGCAAAATTGGCTGTATGGACGATTTGTTGAATAGCGGGGATACTTGGGTTATTGAGTAACCTTTCCATTTTGCTCTTCTTCCCAGCGCAGATGCCTATCTGACATGAGCTACAAGTTTCCGTTAGACGTTGGAGTTTTGAGTAAGGAATTGTTTTAGAATTATTGCATTACCAATTTCTTCGCCACCCGATGCTGCTTTGTGGATGCCACAATTAAATAATTTCCTCTGTTCAAATGCGATACGTTAAGCGTTCCATCTGTAAATTTTTCCTGTGCAAAAATAATCCTGCCCTGCATATCATAAATGGCAATATGGTAGGGCTCATTTTGATTGGTTTCAATGTTAATATAAGTATTTGCAGGATTGGGGTAAAAATTGAACACAGAAATATACGAGAGTGGGTCTTTGGCATCATCAACACCTAATGTATAGTTAATTTCAATATCCGTAATGTAGGCTAATTTGAGATATTCTCCATTTTGCGCACCACTGCTTTCCAAACGAAAACGTGCCTGAAAAAAATCACTGTTTTTAAACTGATGTAAAGAAAAACTATGTTCTTTCCATTCATTATTGTTGTACCGAGAGGAAATATAGGCTAATTTGTGCCATGTTTTTCTGTCGGTAGTAACTTCAAAAAACAATCCGGTATTATACCAAATGGCATATAAGTCTCCTCTCCATTTAAAGCGGATAGAAAGTTTTTCGGTGTTGCTTGGAATTGGGAACCAATCTATTTCAGCAAACGACAAGTAATTTTCAGAAAGATAACCTGCAGTAGCCGTATTGCAGAGTGAGGATTTCTCGCCATAATTTTTTCGTACCCAATCACTCTGTTCAAACCCATATCTATCTTCGCTAAAATTATTAGAATATGGAAGTTGTAAAGGCTCTACAAAGGTTATTTCATCAGTATTAGACGGTGCGCTTTCCACTCTATCTTTAATCGCGATAACATAGTATTTGTATTTATTGCCAATTTCAACATCTGTATCAATATAGAAATTGTTGGTAGTTTCTTTAATAAACATATCGTTTTTGAATAACTTATATGTATTGTTGTCGCCTGAGCTATCCCATGAAATAGTAATTTTACCTATTCCCGAGCAAGCGCTTAAATTTTGCGGGGGCAGCCACGCATTTGCCAATTCAACTGCTGCTGCTAAAGTAGCCTGTACAAAAGCTTTTGCAAGATTTAAGTTATTAAACCCTGCATTCTCCTTGCCTATTCCAATGGTATCACATGGTTGGTGGTAACAAGGATTCCGAAATTCTATGTCGCCAATATAGAGCGATGGATATTCATACATATTAAAAGGCATGTGGTCGCCGCCATAGCTGTCACCCGCGGTTAAACGAATAGTTGGAACAGATGAAACATAAGTATTTGCTGTTTGTTGATAGTATTCAAAAAGCGATTGAGAGATATGCGAATATCCCGAAGCCATTATCACATTGGGATTATTTATAGGAAAATATCCTATCATATCCATATTGAAATGGGCGATAATGTTCATATTTTCAGAAGCGCATTTTTGCGCAAACGGCAAACTGCCTACCATCCAAAACTCTTCTGCATTAAATGGTACAAACATTATTGAACGTTTTGTTTCAATATTTTTGAGCAAGCGTGCGCATTCCAAAACTCCGGCGGTTCCCGAAGCATTATCATCTGCGCCCGGGCCAACGGGAGTATTAAAAGTAGAGTGGTCGTAATGCGAAGTGATCAAAATATACTCATTCGGAAATTCACGACCTTCTTTTACCACCACTATGTTACCGGCATCTAATTGATGTCCATTCATTGTGAAGTAATGAATGAGGATATCTTCATATCCATACGACTCAAATTTATCTACCAACCAATTTTGTACAGTTAATGCTTCCGGAGAAGTGGCCACCCTATGAAAACCTTGCATATAGCGAATATGGCTCTCAATATTGTTTGGCGAAACCTGATTGATAAGATCTACAATTTCCGGTTTTGCAGTTGTAATCACAGGATAAGATTGGTTCCTGTTTCCCTTGTTGTTAATTAATTGTTGCGCATTCAAGCAGAAGGCAGAAAGCAGAAGGCAAGAAAGCAAATAAAATGGAATTTTTTTCATAGTAATGTGGATTTATTAATAAAACGAATGGGCTGGATGGTAGGCAGATGTTATTTTTTGTGGCAAATAAACATAAAATTTAATAATTCATCTATTTTTGCTATCCGGTTTATCTTACCGACAATAAAATTATGGTCAAAACAGACAAAGCTATTTATTGCGTATCATTATGAAGTCTTATCTCCTTTCTTTATTCTCAGTTTCTCTTGCGTTGCTGTTGTTAATATCTTGTTTTTCCTCTTCTACTGCTGAAAAACAAATTTTTCGCTACAATGAAGCGGTGGGTATTCAGTCGTTAGACCCTGCTTATGCCTCCGGACAAGCGGCTATTTGGGTATGCAATATGCTCTATAACGGCTTAGTGGACTTGGATGATTCGCTTCGCGTTGTGCCTATGATTGCCAAAAAATGGGAGATTAGTACAGATGGAAAAATCTATACTTTCTTTTTACGAGATGATGTTTTTTTTCACAATACTAATCATTATTTTTTTGAAAAACCTCTAAAAGTTACCGCTGCAGATTTTGTATATAGCTTTAACCGCATTGTAAGCCAAGAAGTTGCCTCACCGGGTGCCTGGATTTTTCAAAAAGTTGCTAAAAATGAGAAGGGAGAGTACGCTTTTTTTGCATACAATGATACTACATTTCAAATTGTGCTGGCAGAACCATTTCCTCCTTTTCTAGGAGTACTCGCTATGAAGTATGCTTCCGTTGTGCCGCAAGATGTAGTTGTTAAATATGGTAAAGAGTTTCGGAGGTTTCCTGTAGGCACCGGCCCATTTCAGATTCAATTATGGAAAGAAGGGATAAAATTAGTGCTCCGAAAAAATGAAAACTATTTTGAAACAGATGAAAACAATACTCCGCTTCCCTATTTAGATGCCGTTTCCATCTCATTTATTATAGATAAACAAGTGGCTTTTATGGAATTTATGAAAGGAAATTTAGATTTTATTTCCGGAATTGAGGCTTGTTATAAAGATGCGCTGTTAACAAAGGAAGGTGCGTTGCAAAAAGAGTTTGCCCACAAAATTTACTTACAAACAGGACCCTATCTCAATACGGAGTATTTAGGTTTTTTATTACAAGGCAAAGAAAATAATCCGTTGTTAATCAAAGAAGTGCGGCAAGCTATTAATTATGGTTTCGACCGAGAAAAGATGATTAAATATTTGCGAAATAATATGGGCTATGCCGGTACAAGCGGTTTTGTGCCTTTGGGTATGGCATCTTTCAACCCCGATAGAGTGAAGGGGTATCATTATCATCCGCAGAAAGCTTTAGAACTTTTGCAAAAAGCAGGCTTTCCCAATGGCGTAGGTTTGCCTGTTATTCCTCTTTCCGTTTCTGCAAGTTATTTGGATTTATGTCAATATATTCAACATGAACTAAATAAAATTGGAATTAGAATTTCATTGGAAGTACAGCAGGCGGCACAGCAACGACAAATGATGCGGAACTACCAACTCCCGTTTTTCAGAGGTTCATGGATTTGCGATTACCCCGATGCCGAAAACTATTTATCGCTCTTTTACTCTAAAAACTTGCAACCCTTTGGCTCGAACTATACCCATTATGTGAATCCAGATTTTGATATTCTTTTTGAAAAATCACAAACCATTACGGATGAAGTTCTTCGAAATGAATATTACACCCAGTTAGATTCAATGTTGATGGAAGATGCGCCGGTGGTGGTGCTTTTCTACGATAAAAAAGTGCGTTTTGTAAAAAAGAACATTACAGGTTTGGATAATTCACCCACGAATTTATTGAATCTAAAGCGGGTAAATTTCACAAAGCCGGTTAATCCGTCGCACGGTTTCTGGCGCTCCAATGAAATCAATAATTTCAAATAGGTCGGGGCCTTTGGCATCGCCCACTAAGGCAAGGCGCAGGCAGTTCATGATTTGTCCCGTGTTGAGTTGGTTTTCTTGAATAAACGAAATTACTTTATCGTGTGTAGCACTTTTATCGAAAGGAGAAACTGTTGTGATGAGTGCAGCAATTTGCTTCAGATGCAGAGGGGTATCTTCTTTCCAGCGTTTTTTTAATACTTCAAGATTATACTCTTCCGGTGCTTGAAACAGAAAAAAGCTTTGGTTCCAAAAATCATTAGGGAAATAGAGGCGCTCTTTTACTAATGCTACAGCTTTTTCAATATTTTCTATATCTAAGTGAATATTTTTGTCGAGTAATTGTGGGAGAATAATTTTTGCCAATTCAATATTCGATTTTTGTTGAATATAATAATGATTAAACCACTTGGCTTTATCCAAATCGAATTTAGCGCCCGATTTGCTTACTTTTTCCAATGAAAACCGTGAAATAAGTTGTTCCATTGTCATCACTTCTTCTTCTGTGCCGGGGTTCCAGCCTAAAAGTGCAAGGAAATTGTTTACTGCTTCCGGCAAATAGCCGCTTTCTCGATAGCCGGAAGAAGTTTCCCCAGTTACAGGGTCTTTCCATTGCAGCGGAAAAACTGGGAATCCGAGCCGGTCGCCATCTCGTTTGCTCAATTTTCCGTTCCCGTCGGGTTTAAGTAGCAGAGGTAGATGCGCAAACTGTGGCGCTTGCCATTCAAAAGCCTTATAGAGCATAACGTGCAAAGGGGCAGAAGGTAGCCACTCTTCGCCGCGAATAACATGGGTAATTTCCATGAGGTGGTCATCCACCACATTGGCTAAATGATAGGTAGGGAAACCATCTGATTTAAAGAGCACTTTGTCATCTAACAATTGCGAATTAATGATTACTTCTCCGCGAATGAGGTCTTGGATATAGATTTCAGTATTATCGGGGTATTTAAAACGCACAACATAGTTTCCCTGTAGTCTTTTTAAAGTTTCTTCAGGCGGTAAAGTAAGAGAATTACACATCATATCTCGTGTATTCACATCATATTGAAAACTCTTTTTCTCTGCTTCCGCTTCTTTCCGCTTCGTTTCCAATTCTTCGGGTGTATCGAAAGCATAATATGCCCATCCCTTTTCTATAAGTATATCTGCATATTCTTTATAGATGTGCATTCTTTCAGACTGTTTGTAGGGCGCAAATCCCCCCCCCACGTGAACCCCTTCGTCGAAAGTAATGCCTAACCATTGAAAAGCATCAACAATATATTTTACTGCACCGGATACTAAACGGGTTTGGTCGGTATCTTCAATCCTAAGCAGTAAAACACCGTTGTGTTTTTTGGCAAAAAGATAATTGTACAAACAAGTACGAACGCCGCCAATATGTAGCGGACCTGTAGGGCTGGGGGCAAAACGAACGCGAATCATTTTTTAAAAATAAAAAAATTAAGGAATATACTCACTCCATTTTTTAAAACCTAAATGCCGCGTTTTTGAGCCGCGCACTATAGAATCTTCAGAGCGTGTATCAATTCCTAAACGTTCAATGGGCGCTTTAGTTCTTGAAGAAAGGAAGCCGAAAACAAGAGCGTCATCTTCTGCCGACAAATTTGTATAGCGATTCTGTACTTGAATAAACGAAGAGCTTGGTTGGTTTGAAAGCAAAAATTTTATAAAACTTTTTTCTGCAGCCCATGCCTCAATTTCTATACAAACTCCGTTAGAACCCGGAAAGCCAACAAAACGATCCACAGTATTATCAACATCTAATTGACCTGCAATATTATCAAGAAGAGTATTTAAAAACCTCTTAAAAAGCCCATGTACATTAGCAGTAAACTCCTCTTCTAATTGGGGGGTAATGTTTTTTTTAACTTTTCCTTGCTTTACTACTTTTTTCGATGATTTATCAACTTCAAAGTAGAGAAAATTAACATGTATTTCATAAGAATGCGCATGGGGTGCCCGAGTAAAAGTAACAGAGTTATACTCGCCATACAAAATAAAGTAAGTAGATAAATTCGCTATCCCAAAATCACCAACCATACGTGTCATTCCTTCTGCCATAATTTTTCTTGTCGCTTTATTGGTTACTACTATTTTATATTGATTATTCTTATTTAGTGGTTCATCTGTAAAATAAATAATTCGTTCTTTATCATAGTAAAACTCCCCTGCATCTCTTGGAAAATCGTGAGTATAGCTTAGCAAAATGTCGGGTCGAGAAGTTCTGATATTATCCAAGTCGTACTCTTTCAAGACAACTCGAATTTTATCGTAATAATAGATACTATCCGGATTTTGTGCATGAAGATTCCCTCCCTGAAATCCTTTATAAATCTTCACATAGTTCGTGTCTAAATTGGCATCTAAAACACCATAAACAACCGTTACTTCCTTGTAGGGTGCATCTAATTCAAATTTTTTACATGATATAAAGAAACAGAGCACGCATACTGTAAATATTAAATGATTGGTTTTCATATTTTTGTATTTCATATTAAAAGCTTAATTGTAAATTACCATTTCATAGCTTCCGGGTCTCGAATCCATCTCGGACCTATTCGTTTTCCATCTCTATCGAAATTATGATTCTCCGTATATTTTTCATTAAATGAATAAATTATTCTGAATGTTAATGTATTATGATAAGGTTTGCGTGTGCCTACCGATTTTCCAAATCTATTAAAAAATTCTCTAGGCTGTCCAAAAGGCACTAATGAATACTGAAATCGGAAATTGAATTTTAATCCTTTATATATAGGAATTTTTACGTCAGCAATAATACTCCAGTCATTTTTGTAGTACCTACCTGAATTAACTGTAGTATTTAACTGTCTTGAACCTTTCAAATTGTTAATAACTGTATCTAACGCTAACTTCCGAAAATCGTATTGTAATTCATTCACTCGAACTAAACGCGCCCACGATAACCCTATACCCACACTAATTTTCGACCTTGGGTCGTCGTAGTGTACTAATAGTGGAATTTCAAGATAATCTGTACGAAGTCGGTAGAAATATCTCATATTCTCTTTTTCATTACCCAAATCAAACAACAGGGTATCACCATACGCACGTTTCTGTTCCGAAGACACAGGGTATCTCTTAGCTGCTCCTTTTTGAGAGTATAATAGTTCCATGGTAAGCGAGAAGCGCTGTTTTTTGTCCAACATAACTTTAACGTAAGGGCCGCCATTAAATCCTGCCTTAGTATATCCAAACACTTCGTCGCCGTCCACTTGCGTAAGATTCATTCCCACGGCAAGTCCACCGATAAAGCGTTGTGCCGATGCAAAGGGCAGAAAGCAGAAAGCGGAAAGCAGAAGACAGAAAGAAATGATGAGATGGCGAGAATATTTCATTTTTTTATTTTTACGGAATAACAACCGGAAATTGATGATTAAACTCCATCCTATAAGGCTCTCCAATGATATTTGTTAAAAAATCGGCATATTGGTCTGAAAATTGAAAATCGTTTGGATTGTAGTATTTATTAGGAAGCGGAAAATTGCCAATGTTACCCATTTCTATGGCATCGGTATGAAATTCTTCTAATTCGCAATAGGGAACAAGTTCTCTCATAATAGGCATCTTGCCGTAATCTTCTCTTAGTAAGAGGTCAACAACCTTATCTGCCAAAGTAGAGGTTAATCTTCTATCATATTCATAACATTTTCCTGACCGTGGAATATAGCCGGAGATTTGTCCACGCGCTTCGATACCCAATTTTTTGTTGATTTCAGATGCAATTACGCCGCTGATTCCGCCAAAGCGCGGGTGGCCGTATTCATCCATTTCAGAGCTGGCAAACACCATATCAATTTCTCCCTTTTCATCGTTGTACCAGCGTACACCTTCTGCAACAGCAATAATTAAACTACGTTTAGGGTTCGACATATATTTTTCTTTTACTTTTTCGAAGAAGAAGTCTTTACGTTCTTTCGTAATTACAACTTCCGGTATAAGTGCCATTTGCGAGCCACCGAACATGGCGGTTCCGGTAAGCCATCCGGCATCCCTACCCATAACTTCCAACACCATAATACGTTGGTGCGATTCGTTGGTAGTGTGCAACTTGGCTGTGAGTTTCTTTATTTGCATAGCACCTGATGCAAAACCCGGACATAATACTACTTCATGCTGTTTCCCATTATAGTTATGCATGGTACGTGTGCGCAAATCATTGTCAATAGTTTTAGGAAATCCAATTACGGGGATGCCATATTTCTCATACATCAACTTGGCGGCACCGTTGGTATCATCACCGCCAATGGTAACAAGAACATCAATTTTGTAGCGTTCAATATTTCGTAAAATTTGTTCCGAACGGTCTTCCTTGTTTTTTTTACTTGGGAAAGGGTTGGTTCTGCTTGACAATAAGCCTGTCCCTCCGTAGATGCCGTTGTAAGGGATATTGGTTAGGTCAACAATATCGCCATTGCCGAGCAAGCCTTTCCAGCCACGAAGTACGCCATAAACTTTAAAGCCCAGCATCGAAGCTCTGTTTCTTACGGCTTCAATACTTGAATTTATAGCGGGAGTATCTCCGCCCCCTGATAAAATTGCTAAAGTTTTTCCGGCAAAAAGTTTCCTTTTTTTCATACGATTCCTGTTTTTATAAGGTCGGCAAAAATAGCTTTTTTTTGGGATTTTTTTTCTAAAATTATTTCATTTAAGTAAACTCATAAGATACTGTCCATAGCCGCTTTTTAAAAGTGGTTGGGCAACTTTTTCAAGTTGTTCGGCGGCAATAAATCCTTTTCTGTAAGCTACTTCTTCAATGCAACCCACCTTTAGCCCTTGTCGTTCTTCAACTACCTGCACAAACTGAGTGGCATCAATCAGCGATTTAAAAGTTCCCGTATCCAACCAAGCTGTTCCTCGGCTCATTTTGCACACTTTCAATTTATTTCTTTCTAAATAATAGCGGTTAACATCAGTAATTTCGTACTCCCCTCTTGCGCTTGGATGAATGTTTTTAGCTACTTCAACCACCGAGTTATCATAAAAATATAATCCGGGCACTGCATAGTTAGATTTTGGGGTTTTTGGTTTTTCTTCAATGCTAATAGCGTTCATATTTTCATCAAATTCAACTACTCCATATCTTTCTGGGTCGGAAACATGATAGGCAAAAACTATTCCCCCATTGGGGTCATTATTTAAAGCTAAATTTTCTTCAAAATCTGCGCCATAAAAAATATTATCGCCCAAAATCAAAGATACTTTATCGTTTCCAATAAAATCTGCCCCCAACACAAAAGCCTGCGCCAAACCATTAGGAATATGTTGTACTTTATACTCGAATCTGCAGCCTAAGTGCAAACCATCTCCCAGAAGATGTTCAAAATCTGGCAAGTCGGTGGGGGTAGAGATAATCAATATTTCTCGAATACCGGCCTGCATAAGCGTGGAAATAGGATAATAAACCATGGGTTTGTCGTAAATGGGCATCAACTGTTTGCTCATTGCCAACGTGATAGGATGTAAACGGGTGCCGGCACCACCGGCTAAAACTATGCCTTTCATTTGTAAAGAGTGAAGATTATTAGACGCAAACTGTTTATTGTACTTTCGGAGTATCTGAACCTCTTTTTTTGAATTTATAAATAAAACCAACCGTAAATTGAGACATTACAAAAACATTCTTTGAATTAAAACCGATGTTAAAGTCATGAAGAAGCACTAAATTATCTGAATTTTTGTTGGTTGTACCAACAATCCCAATATTGTAACCAAGATTCAAGAAGTTTAGTGTTGCTTCCAATTGGAAACGATCTGATAATTTATAAGCCAAAACGGGAACAATATTTAATACTCCCACTCCAATAGCAAAACCATCACTTTGCATGAAATGTGCACCCCCAGCGCCGATTGTTCCTTCCAACAACAGAGAAAACTTTTTGTGAGTAAAAACTGTACCACGCAAAAAAGGCGCTATACGCCATTGGAAAATAATTTCTTCGTTAATGTAAGAATAAGGAGGTCCCCAAGGGGTTTCATAAAATCTTGTTATACTCTGAAACTCTGCACCAACAGAAAAATCTACTCCTAATGCAAGTTTTTCTTTCACATAAAAGCCTATGCGTGGGGAAAATGAAATACCCACCAAATAATCGTTACCGTCTTTGGGATACGAAAATGTTGTATTTTCAATCATAGGGGCATTCATTACGAGCGCCTTAATACCGGCACTACCCCCTAAAAACAATTGCGCGTTTACGCTTAATACCATAATACTAATGGCAAGAATTAGACTGATTTTTTTCATGTTTAAATAATTTAATAGGTTTGTGCAATAATGGATGTATAAAAAAGATGTTACATACTTAACTGAGGTTTATGAATTTGTGGTAATGTAGCTAACAGCGTTGCTTTGTTTTCTTCGTAATGCTGTTTGGTTTTGGGTTTTATCTCTTCCAAGCGGTAGCGTACACTGCCCGATTTTGCTCTCCCAATAGTATCTCCTTCCATCATTAAATGAATGTTCCCTAAATCTATTACGGCAAAAACGCTGTCTTGGTAGCTGGGTGGATTCTCAATT
>Ga0209737_10000938_pt1 | contig 21961 bp, 20 predicted proteins | sample TergutCu122P3_FD_187284 | JGI IMG/M metagenome (GOLD analysis project Ga0209737, IMG submission 187284) | Cubitermes ugandensis P3 segment gut microbial communities from Kakamega Forest, Kenya - Cu122 P3 (SPAdes) (version 2) | ecosystem: Host-associated > Arthropoda: Insects > Digestive system...
CTCCCAATCTTCATTGTAAACCAAAATAAGCCTTCATTTTTTAAACTGCAATTATCTCAATAAAAAAATAAGCCTCGATAAAAAGGCTTATTTGAAGTGTATTTTTGCTATTTAAACAAAATTTTGCCGGTTGTGCAACGGCTACGCTCGTTGGCTGCAGTTTTTTTTATTCGAGCAATAACCATTCGTCTATTTTTGTTTCTGTGCTCCCTGTCGGCGTTATAATCAGGATTCCTGCTCAAATTTTCCCCGTGTAGCAAAGCAATCGTCACACAATAGGGACGGACTATTGTCGGTGATGCGTCTATCGCCTATTACAAATACGGTACCAGAGACCATATAACCTTGATATGGGAATAACTCCCTTGAGCAATCGTCACAGATTGCACTCTTTTTGCCTGTGGACAACCACCACTCTGCTGCGGCAGCCTTCTCTGGATTGAGTACTTTGCGTGCGTTCAAATAAACTTGCGACATCCTATTAAACGCTAAATAGTCACTCTCTGTCTTGTTCTCCATTCGTTTGCAACACTCGGCGTACACATTCACGCCTATAAAAAAATTATAATCGTTAGATGACTTCCTGAACTCCTGAAAAGCGTCTCCGTCGAATACCCAGCCGCGGTGCGAGTCTTTAATGCACTTTGTCGTAAATTTAAGGTCAAAGGCATTCCAGTCCATTCTATCGCAATCATCTGGAATAATTGCTCTTGTTACCTGTTTTAGGATTTCACGCCCACTTTTTGAGAAGAACCGATTGTTTTCCTCTTTTATCAGCGTCGCATTCCCACCAGCGATGACGGTATCTCCTCCCGTATGGATGTCTCCAGTACGAACTGTCGTGCCATTTGTATTTTTCTTTCCACGAGTCACGAGGGCGGTAATAATAGCAGCGATGACAGCACTTGCTCCTCCAATCAGAGCAATCAATACATTTGTATCCATAATAATCTTTATTACATTTATATTCAAATTGTTATTAAAATCACTTTCTTCATTGTCTCGCTACGGTGTCCGCCAAAATTGCAGCCAACGGTTGTATTGACGCAATTACCTAAAACTTCACACCAAACTCCCCCGCCAAATCCCGCAAATCCTCAACCACTGCAGGTAAGAGTGGAATACCCGTAATCAGCCGTTCATTAGTTGTTTCCCGTTCGTAATCGCCCGGAATTTGCACTTTTTCGTTAGTATCAACAGCTTCACAATTGCGGAAAGTTTCAATCCAATTGTCCATGTGCTGTTTAAATTCTTCTGCCGGACGGAAGGCATCTATACGCATTGCGCCCACAAAATGCCCAATTCCTTTGCCCACTTGCTGCGCCGAAGGCTCTAAAAATGCCAAAAACGGCGGAACCCATGGACCATAATTTGCACCTGAAAGCACGGCACACATAATATCGACGATTGAACCCAAGCAATAGCCTTTGTGGCTGCTGTGTTCACGGTCGGAGCCTAATGGTAAAAGTGCTCCGCCTTTTTTCAATCCGTGTGCATCGGTTGTTGTGTTTCCTTCTTTATCTTGAATCCAGCCTTGCGGAGTATCTAAATTTTTACGTTGTAAAATTTCAAGTTTGCCAACGGCTGCGGTTGTTGTCGAAAAATCGGCTATCAACGGAGCTTGATTTTTGGTAGGAAATGCTGCTGCAATTGGGTTTGTACCAAGCATTTTTTGTTTGCCGAATGTGGGCGCAGTTGTAGGCGTGGCGTTGGTTAGTGCAAAACCTATCATATCGTGTTCCAACGCCATCATAGCGTGATAACCGGCAATACCGAAATGATTGGAGTTATTGATTGCAACCCAACCGGTTCCTACGTTTTGTGCTTTTTCAATTGCTATCTGCATAGCCTTTGGTGCAACCACCAAACCAAGCCCCAAATCGCCGTCAACCGTAGCAGTTGATGGTGTTTCGTGTACAATTTTTATTTGTGGTTTTGGGTTCATGCGTTGTGCTTTCCACAAATTTACATAGCCTCGCAAACGAGCCACACCGTGCGAATCAACACCACGTAAATCGGCTGAAACAAGCACATCGGCTGCTAATGCGGCATCTTCGGCACTATGACCTATGGCTTGCAGTACTTGTTGGGTGAAATTTTTGAGTTGGTTGTGAGTGAATGTTTTCATAGGCTTAAGAGCCCCCTAAATCCCCCTCAAGGGGGACTTGAAGCCCCCCAACCCCCTCAGGGGGCTTTGAGTTGTGGTTATTTTCAAGGAACTGTGGTTTAATTGTTTATACTATTTTTATTTTCACAAAGAATTAAAAAGGTTCGGGATTAGTGAGAGTATTTGCTGTTGCTTCAGCAAGTCCCCCTTGAGGGGGATTTAGGGGGCTTTTTATATCAGTACAATATTATTCTTTTTGCATTCCCTGTGCATTTCCTCGCTCCACAAACCGCTTTGCACTTCGCCTATGTGGGCTTTGCGCAAGAAAAACATACAAATGCGGCTTTGTCCCAAACCACCGCCTATTGACAACGGTAATTCATCGTTCAACAGTTTTTTGTGGAATAGCAAATCTTTGCGGTCTTCGGCGTTTGCTAATTTTAGTTGTTTGAGCATAGCCTCTTTATCAACCCGAATGCCCATTGACGAAATTTCAAAGGCAATGCCAAGTATATCGTTCCACAACAAAATATCGCCGTTCAAACCAACGTAGCCGTCGTCCGTTGGCGTACTCCAATCGTCGTAATCGGGTGCACGTCCGTCGTGTTTTTCGCCATTTGCCAAATCGGCGCCTATACCTATAATAAATACCGCTTTGTATTTTTGCGTTACCAGCGTTTCACGTTCTTTCGATGTTTTGTCGGGGTACATTTTCAACAAATCTTCGGAGTGAATAAAGGTAATTTCATCGGGCAACTGTTGCGGAATATTCGGATAAATTTCAGAGACAATAAATTCGGTGCGTTTAAGCACTTCGTAAATTTTGCGTACGACAATTTTCAAAAAATCAAGATTGCGTTCTTCGGCGGTCATACTGCGTTCCCAATCCCATTGGTCAACATACAAGGAGTGAATATTATCTAACTCTTCGTCGGGACGAATGGCGTTCATATCGGTAAGAATGCCGTAACCGGGCGGAATTTCGTAGTCAGCCAAGGCTAAACGCTTCCATTTTGCAAGAGAATTTACCACTTCGGCTTGTTGGTCGCCCAAATCTTTTATAGGAAAGGTAACTTTTCGTTCATGTCCGTTCAAATCATCATTGATTCCCATTCCTTTGAGCACAAACAACGGCGCGGTAACACGGCGCAAACGCAATTCTGCCGAAATATTACGCTCAAAAGTGTCTTTTATCAATTTAATTGCCTGCTCGGTTTGCTTTAAATTCAACGGCGATTGATAATTTTTAGGAATGAATAAACTGCTCATGCTATCTATTTTTTGTAAATTTTGATATTCAATTAATAATTTAATACAAAAGTATACATTTTTTCTATAAAACTATAATTAATTATGAATTATCAATGATTAATTATTAACCATTAATTAGTATTTCCGAAATATATCAGAGTTTTCTTCCCGTTCAAATTCGCTGCCGGTTTTATACTGTAAATACGGAATAATTGCACGGTCGATATTGGCTATATAATTGACATCGAACATCATAAAGTTCAAATTGTTGTCCATATATTCATCGGTTTCATCGCCGGCTACAAAACGCCAGCCGCTATCGTCGGTATCTTCACGCGGCTCTCGGTACATAAAACCAACTTTTTCGCCGTCAATCGTAATTCTGTTCGATGCTATGCAATAGCCCATGGGTTTTACAAGTTCTTGAATGTCTGATTCTTGTAGTAGGTATTTTGAGGGCATAGGGATTAGGTTTTAGGAGTTAGGAAATAGAAATTTATTTATTGTTACATTGTCATATTTTCTCATTGTCATATTGGCACATTGTCGAATTTCCAATATTCATGCAACTTACAGGTTTTTGCAAAATTTTCGGAGCTTTAACGCCTGCGCCAAATTTTTTTGAAACGGTAAAAACTCGCATTTCGTCCCACAGATTTTTTTCAATGCAATCGTTTAAAATTTTTGCACCGCCTTCTATAATAATAGACTGTATGTTTCTGTTGTATAAATCTGCGAAAATTTCGTTCCACAAATTATTAGAACTATCAAAAGAGTCCGTCATTCCTGCGAAGGCAGGAATCTCCCCATTTATACGCACATATTCTAAATTAATACTCGATTGTTTCGGATTTAATGTATAAATAACCGTTGGAACTTCTCCGTTTTTTAGGTTTAAATTTTCGGGCAAACGATTGTGTAAATCTATAACCAAACGCAAAGGATTGTTGCCGTGTGTAAGGCGCGCCGTAAGTTCGGGATTGTCGAACAAAGCAGTATTGGTGCCTACCAAAATTGCTTGTTCCTGAGAGCGCCACTTGTGTACTTCTTTTTTGCAAATTTCGTCGGTTATTGCAACTCCTTTTGTTGAGGTTTTTTGTTCTGCTGGTTTGTCGATAAAACCATCGGCAGTTTGCGCCCACTTTAATATAATGTATGGACGCTTTTTTTCGTGAAAAGTAAAAAATCGTTTATTGAGTTCACGACATTCTTTTTCCAAAATTCCAACGGTAACGTCAACACCATTTGCACGAAGTTTTTCAATACCTCTGCCCGCAACTTTACTGAAAGTATCAATACAACCCACCACCACACGGGGAATTTTGTGTTCAATTATCAAATCGCAACACGGCGGTGTTTTACCAAAATGTGAGCAAGGTTCCAAATTGACATACAAGGTACTTTTTTGCAATAATTCTTTATTTACAACCGATTGTATAGCATTTACTTCGGCGTGTGCTTCGCCTGCTCGTTTATGAAAACCTTCGCCAATTATCTGATTATCATACACAATCACGCAGCCCACCATAGGATTGGGGTAAGTGTTGCCAAAAGCTTGTTTGGCAAGTGAAATACAGCGTTGCATATATTTTTCGTCGTTCATGGTGCAAAAATATAATAAAAAATCTATTTTTACGAAAAAGAACGCAGATGACACGGATAACGCTGATTTTTCGCAGATAAAAATCCGTGTAAACCCCGAAGGGCTCGACGAAGTCAATCAGCGTCATCAGCGTTATCCGTGTTCTAAAAAATAATTCAAACAATGACAATTTTCAGCATAAAACAATTATACCAAACCAATTTACAGGAAAAATATTCTTTAAATGAAATTTCTGCAATTTTAAAACTCCTTGCCGAAGATTGTAATATTTCTCATTTTGATATTGCTACCAATCCGCATAAGGAATTTTTGGAGAATGAAGAACAATTTTTCATGCAAGCTCTTGAACGTTTACAAACCAACGAACCAATTCAATACATACGCGGCAAAGCCGATTTTTACGGATTGGAATTTGACGTTTCGCCTGCGGTGCTTATCCCTCGTGGGGAAACAGAATTGCTTGTGCACGTAATTGTGCAACGAGCGCAATATATGGCTTCGACTCCGCTCAGCCACCGTGCGGTCGTTGAGCGGAGTCGAACGGCGAAGCCCTCAACGAAGTTAAACGACATAATTATAGATGCCTGCACCGGCAGCGGTTGTATTGCAATTGCTTTGGCAAAAAATCTGCCGCAAGCAAAAATATATGCCTGCGATATTTCTGCCGAAGCCCTTGAAATAGCCAAACGCAATGCACAAAAAAACAATGTTGCCATTGAATTTTTGCAGTGTGATATTTTGCAACAATCTGCGTACACACAATTGCCACAATGTTCTATTTTAGTGAGCAATCCGCCTTATGTTATGGAATCGGAAAAAGCGAAAATGCACGCCAATGTCCTTGATTTCGAGCCCGATTTAGCATTGTTTGTGAGCAACGAAAATCCCTTGCTTTTTTATGATGCACTCGCACAACTCGGACTTCAAATTTTGCAATCAAAAGGAATTTTGTTCTGCGAAATCAACGAAGCATTGGGGCTTGAAACACAGCAATTATTTAAGAATTACGGCTACACACAAGTTGAAATTTTGTGTGATTTGCATGATAAGCAGCGGTTTGTGCGTTGTGTGCGGGAATAAAAATTTGTAAAATTTAATCGTCGGAAAATATGTAGTAAAATAATAATTGTTATTTTTGCGCCACCCTAAAAAATAGCATTATGACCAAACGAATGATGCACAATATAATAGCCGTTATTATAATATTGTGTGTAGTTGTATTTTTCCGATTGTATGAACCACCGCAAAAAGAAACCAATGCCGGTGTGCAAACAGATACAACAACTTTTGTGCAAAAATCTGATTTAGCACAGAATAAAATAATAGAACAAGAGCGTTACGCAATCGACCCAAATACCGCTGCGCTCGACGAATTGCTGCAAGCCGGTTTCACTCGACAGCAAGCCTTTACCTGCATAAAATACCGCAAATCCGGCGGCGTTTTTCGCTACAAAGACGATATTTCAAAACTCTACACCGTGAGTGCCGAAGATTACGAAAATTTAAAAGCATACATAGATTTGCCCGCAAAATCGGCGCAAAGTGCAAAAAACGTAAACGTTGCCACACAGAAAAAATCCAACAAACCCGAACCGAAATCTTACGAAAAAAAAACTTACGAGACAAAGCAAATTGTAAAACAAGATTTAAACACTATTGATAGTGTTGCGCTCACAAAAATTCCATTTATAGGAGCGTTTCGAACGCAGAAAATTTTGGAAACTCGCAAAAAATGGGGTGGTTTTTATTGCATATCACAACTCAAATCGTTGTACAGTTTCGATTCAACGGCGTGCGCCAATGTTGAAAAGCATTGTTACATAAATGTTGCGAATATTCAACGTGTAAATTTGAACACATGCACGTTTAAAGAAATTCAAAACCTTCCGGCGTCATCATATTATATTGCTAAAAATATTTTCGATTACAAAAAAATAGTGGGAACTATACAGAATGTTACAGAATTAGTGAAAAATAATATTGTGGAACGGGAGAAATTTGAGGTGTTGAAGTATTATTTGAGAACGGAGTAAATATTTTTCGCCCTTACTTGTTTTAAGTGGTAAATGTTGTATCTTTGTAGTTGGAAATTTAAAAATTGAGTATTATGGCACAGATTGCAGGACTTACAGCAGACCGCACTGCAACAGGCAGAGCGACCTACATACGCTTAGATGTGCGCAAACATGGCGGAAATCAAAACCTGCAAAGATTTTTCGATGATGTCGGTTTTGAAGTAAAACCTATCAAGTGGACGGCGAAAATGAAAAAAAGTTTTGCACAGTCGAAAAACGGAGAGGTGTATGATGTTGATATGGACAACTTTTGGAATATATGAAAATAAAAGAAACAAAAGAAGCTCTTAAAGACCGGAAGTTAATTTTGAAATCGTATCCAAAGTTGGCGCAAAGCAAACTGAAATATTTTGTAGAAGATATTTTGGAAGACCCTCGAAACCTAAACGCCGTTGGAAATCCCGAAGAACTAAGACACTGCGAATTTCCCACTTTCTCGCGCAGTTTGTCTGAAAAAGACCGTATTGTTTATGAAATAAGAGCCGGAAAAGATTTTGATATGCCCGAAGAAAACGAGATTGTTGTTTTTTATCAATATCTCGGACATTACAAAGATAAATAAAGCACCATGTCAAAACATTTTAAGCAAAAAAATTGTTTATTCAAATTGAAGTTCATACATTTGCAGCCCAAAATTTACATAAATAAATAATTAAAGGAATAAATTATGATTATTGTACCTATCAAAGAAGGCGAAAACATTGACAGAGCGTTAAAAAAATTCAAACGTAAATTTGAAAAAACAGGCGTGGTAAAAGAATTGAGAAACCGTCAAGCCTTCACAAAAGACTCAATTGTGCGTAGAGAGCAAAAGATTAAAGCTGTTTACAAACAAAAATTGCAATTAGCTGATGAGCAACAATAATTCCCACAACAAGGAATTATTACAATCATTTTTGAACTATTTACAGTTCGAAAAACGGAGTTCTAAACATACTGTTACCTCGTATGCCAATGATGTAGCTCAATTTGTAGAGTACGCAGGCGAACAATCGCTTACCGAAATTCACGAAAAACAGTTGCGGAATTGGATTGTAGATTTGTCGAAACAAGGAATTACGGCACGGTCAATCAATCGAAAAGTGGTTGCTTTGCGTAGTTTCTATTCGTTTTTACAAAAAAGCGAGCAAACGAAAACAAATCCGGCAGCACACATTACGGCACTCAAAACAGCAAAACGATTGCCGGTGTTTGTAGAAGTCAATCAAATGGACACATTATATAATGATGTGGAATTTGACGACGATTTTGCAGGATTGCGCAATAAGTTAATCATTGCGCTTTTGTACGAAACAGGAATGCGGCGAGCCGAATTGTTGAATTTACACCTTCACTCATTTGATTTTGAAAAGCGACAAGTGAAAGTGTTGGGTAAACGAAACAAAGAACGAATGATACCATTGTTGCCCGAATTGACGGAGCTTATACAATATTATATACAGGAACGAAAAAAATATGCCGAAGCGCATACGTTTTTTTTTATAAGCGACAAAGGCAAACCGGCATACGAAGGGTTGATTTACCGAGTAGTAAAAAAATATTTAAGTGAAGTAACTACGATAGATAAAAAAAGTCCGCACGTGCTGCGGCACAGTTGCGCCACGCATTTGTTGAACAACGGAGCAGAATTGCAACATATAAAAGAAATTTTAGGACATGCAAATTTATCGGCTACACAAATATATACGCACAACTCATTAGAAAAAATAAAAGAAATATACAGAAAGTCTCACCCAAGAAATTAAAAAAATAGAGTATTATGGAAGTAAAAGTTCAAGCAATCGGATTTAAAGCAGACCAAAAATTAAAAGATTTTGCAGCTGCAAAAGTTAACAAACTCGAAACGTTTTCAGATTCGTTGATTTCATCGGAAGTATCGTTTAAATTAGTCAATACTGCCGGCGATGCAAATAAAGAAGTGGATATTCATGTAGCAATTCCCGGCAATGATTTGTTTGCACGAAAACACGCAAAATCGTTTGAAGAAGCTGTTGACGCCGCAGTAGAAGCGCTTCGAGGACAAATTTTAAAATTAAAAGGCAAACAAGAAAAAAAATAATGCAAATTGTTTGTGAATAAAAAAAAAGAATTACATTTGCAGTCCAAAATTCGGGGGTGCAATAACCTGCGAAGTTGGTCAAAAGCCGATGTAGCTCAGGGGTAGAGCGTTTCCTTGGTAAGGAAGAGGTCATGGGTTCAATTCCCATCATTGGCTCTTTTGAAAGAATTTGAAAATTTTATATGTTTAAACAATAAATAATTATTACAATGGCTAAAGAAAAGTTTGACAGAAGTAAACCGCACGTTAACATAGGTACAATTGGACACGTTGACCACGGTAAAACTACTTTAACAGCTGCAATTACAGCAGTATTAGCAAAAAAAGGATTGTCCGAAGTAAGAGATTTCTCTTCAATTGACAATGCTCCCGAAGAAAAAGAACGTGGTATTACTATTAATACATCACACGTTGAGTACCAAACGGCAAATCGCCACTATGCGCACGTTGACTGTCCGGGTCACGCCGACTATGTGAAAAACATGGTTACCGGTGCTGCTCAAATGGACGGTGCTATCTTAGTGTGTGCTGCAACTGATGGTCCTATGCCTCAAACTCGTGAGCACATTCTTTTGGCTCGTCAGGTAAACGTACCAAAATTAGTTGTTTTCATGAACAAAGTTGACATGGTTGACGACCCAGAAATGTTGGAACTTGTAGAAATGGAACTTCGTGAATTGTTGTCATTCTATGAATTCGACGGCGATAACACTCCAATCATTCAAGGTTCTGCACTTGGTGCACTTAACGGCGAAGCAAAATGGGAAGAAAAAATTATGGAATTGATGGATGCTGTAGATACTTGGATTCCAATTCCTCCGCGTGAAGTTGACAAACCATTCCTTATGCCGGTTGAAGACGTGTTCTCAATTACAGGTCGTGGTACGGTAGCAACAGGTCGTATCGAAACAGGTATTATCAAAACAGGCGAAGAGATGGCAATTCTTGGTTTCGGCGCTGAATTGAAAACTACTTGTACCGGTGTTGAAATGTTCCGTAAACTTCTTGATGAAGGTCAAGCAGGCGATAACGTAGGTCTTTTACTACGTGGTATCGACAAAACGCAAGTAAAACGCGGTATGGTAATCTGTAAACCGGGTTCAATCACTCCACACCAAAAAATCAAAGCAGAAATCTACGTATTGAAGAAAGAAGAAGGTGGTCGTCATACACCATTCCACAACAAATATCGTCCACAATTCTATATTAGAACAACAGACGTTACCGGTGAAATTACATTACCGGCAGGAATGGAAATGGTAATGCCAGGCGATAACGTTACAATTACAGTAGAACTTATTGCTCCTGTGGCTATCAACCAAGGTTTGCGTTTCGCAATCCGCGAAGGTGGTCGTACGGTAGGTGCAGGTCAAGTAACAGAAATTCTTAAATAAGAATAAATAATTAACACTAAGGGATTTGAGTTGAAATATACTCAAATCTCTTATATAAAGGGGTGTAGTTCAGTTGGTAGAGCGTTGGTCTCCAAAACCAAAAGTCGCGAGTTCGAATCTTGCCGCCCCTGCAAAAATTAAATACAATGGGATTAAAAACATACGTTAAAGAGTCTTATAACGAATTGGCACACAAAGTATCGTGGCCTTCGGCACAAGAATTGCAATCGAGTGCTATCATCGTGTTGATTGCAACATTTATCTTTGCACTTATTGTGTTGATTATGGATTTTTCGTTTTCACTCATAATGAAAGATTTGATTTACAAATTACTACATTAATTTCTAACAGCAATTGAATAAAGCAATGAATGAGATAGCAAAGAAATGGTATGTAGTGCGAGCCATTAGCGGAAAGGAAAAAAAGGTTAGCGAGCAGATACGTGCCGTAGTTTCACGAAGCGATATAGCAAGTTACGTATCGCAAGTGCTTATACCAACCGAAAGAATATTCCAAATACGCAATGGTAAAAAAATAAGCAAAGAGCGTAGCTTTTTCCCCGGTTATATATTGATAGAAGCCGCATTGACGGGAGAAGTTGCCCACGTAATACAAAATGTAAATGGCGTAATTGGATTTTTGGGTGCGGAAAAAGGTGGAGAAGCCGTACCGTTACGTCCGACAGAAGTGAGTAGAATGCTCGGAACGGTAGACGAGTTAGCCGAAAGAGAAGAAGAAGCATTAGCACCGTTTATTGTGGGCGAAATCGTAAAAGTTTGCGACGGACCATTTAACAGTTTCTCAGGTATTATAGAAGAAATAAACGAAGAAAAGAAAAAGCTCAAAGTAATGGTAAAAGTTTTCGGACGCAACACACCATTGGAATTAGGCTTTATGCAAGTAGAAAAGGAATAATAAAATAGATAATAAACGTTATGGCAAAAGAAGTACAAGCATTTATTAAATTGCAAATTAAGGGTGGAGCCGCAAATCCATCGCCTCCCGTGGGTCCTGCATTGGGTTCGAAAGGGGTGAACATAATGGAATTTTGTAAGCAATTTAATGCAAAAACCCAAGACCAACAAGGGAAAGTATTGCCGGTAATTATTACAGTTTTTTCGGACAAATCATTTACATTTATTGTAAAAACCCCTCCGGTGGCTGTACAATTAAAGGAAATAACAAAATTAAAAGCAGGTTCGGCAGAACCAAACCGAAAAAAAGTAGCGAACATTACTTGGGAACAAGTAAAAACTATTGCGACCGACAAAATGCCTGATTTAAACTGTTTTACAGTAGAATCGGCAATGAAATTGGTAGCAGGAACAGCTCGCAGTATGGGTATAACAATCGAAGGTGAAATGCCAACAGTGTAACAGTAAATTGTATAAGGAAAAATGAAGCTTACAAAAAACAGAAAGAATGTTCTCGGTAAAATAGAGGCAAACAAAGCGTATTCAATACAAGAGGCTGCAAAATTAGTTGCTGAAATTACAACAACAAAATTTGATGCGTCGGTAGATATAGATGTGCGTTTGGGCGTTGACCCGCGTAAAGCCAATCAAATGGTGCGCGGTGTGGTAACTCTTCCTCATGGAACCGGAAAAGATGTGCGTGTGCTGGTATTGTGCACGCCTGACAAAGAAAATGAAGCAAAAGAAGCGGGAGCTGATTATGTAGGGTTAGACGAGTATATCGACAAAATCAAAGGTGGTTGGACAGATATAGATGTAATAATCACTATGCCTACCGTAATGGCGAAAATAGGTGCTCTTGGTAGAGTACTCGGACCGCGCGGTTTGATGCCAAACCCTAAAAGCGGAACGGTAACAATGGAAATCGGCACCGCGGTGAAAGAAGTGAAATCGGGTAAAATCGACTTCAAAGTTGATAAATACGGTATAGTGCACACTTCAATAGGAAAAGTGTCGTTCTCGCCTGATAAATTAGTTGAAAATGCACAGGAATTTGTTAATGTGATTAATAAATTGAAACCAACATCAGCTAAGGGAACGTATATCAAAAGTATCTACTTATCTTCTACGATGAGTCCGGGTATTCCATTAGATACGAAAACATTTGTATAATTTTAGAACGGATTTATAATTATGGATATAGCAGAAAAAAGAGATATTGTTGAGAATATCGTACAGAAAATCAACGAAAACGGACACTTTTATGTAACCGATGTGGAAGCGTTAAACGCTGAAGACACAACCGCTTTACGTAAAAAATGTTTCGAGAACGAAATCGAAATGCTTGTTGTGAAAAACACTTTGTTCCGTAAAGCATTGGAACAAGTGAACGAAAGCGAATTCGAAGAATTATATGGTGTTTTAAAAGGTTCTACCTCAATTTTGTTTTGTAAAACAGCAAACATGCCCGCTAAATTAATCAAAGAATTTAGAACGGCAGGAAAACAAAAACCTGTATTGAAAGGTGCATTTGCCGAACAATCAATCTACATTGGCGACGACCAATTGGATTCGCTTGTATCAATCAAATCGAAAGACGAACTTATCGGCGACATTGTATTGTTGCTCCAATCTCCAATGCAACGTTTACTCGGTGCTTTGGAATCAGGAAAAAATACAATTGCCGGTGTAGTTAAAACACTCTCAGAAAAGGAATAATTAAAGTAATAATAGAACAGTAAATTAAATCATTTAGACATGGCAGATTTGAAAAAATTAGCAGAAGAATTGGTAAATCTTAGCGTAAAAGACGTAAAAGCATTAGCCGACATTTTAAAAGAAGAATATGGTATTGAACCAGCAGCGGCAGCAGTTGCAGTAGCAGCTCCGGCAGCAGGTGGCGCAGCAGCAGTAGAAGCAGAACAAACCGAATTTGATGTAATCATGAAATCGGCAGGCGCAGCTAAATTACAAGTTGTGAAAGTTGTGAAAGACTTAACTGGTCTTGGATTGAAAGAAGCGAAAGAAATCGTTGACGGTTGTCCGAAAGCAGTGAAAGAAAAAGCTTCAAAAGAAGAAGCAGAAAGCATTAAAAAACAATTAGAAGAAGCTGGAGCAGAAGTTGAACTTAAGTAAGAAATATTCTTATATCTAACCTAAGGTTTAAGCCATTCGTGGCTTAAACCTTTTCGTATTTTCCAAAATTTTAGTTCAATTTTATACTCTTCGTACAATGGAAATCAAAGAAAGAATAAGCTTCGCAACCATAAAAAACAAATTAGATTATCCTGATTTCTTAGAAATTCAGTTAAAATCTTTTAACGAGTTCTTCAAAATAGATTCAACTCCCGAAGAACGAAAAAGTGAAGGTTTAAGTTCAGTTTTCAACGAAAACTTCCCAATTCAAGACACTCGCAATAATTTTAAATTGGAGTTTCTTGATTATCAATTAGACCCTCCGCGTTACACTATTGACGAGTGTTTAAATAGAGGTTTAACGTTCAGCGTACCTCTCAAAGCTAAGTTAAAATTATCATGTTCCGACCCCGAGCACGAGGATTTCGATACCGTTGTGCAAGATGTGTATCTCGGAACAATCCCATTTATGACCCCTCGCGGAACGTTTGTTATAAATGGAGCCGAACGTGTAATTGTATCGCAATTGCATCGTTCTCCCGGTGTTTTCTTCGGACAAAGTATGCACGCTAACGGCACAAAATTATATTCTGCACGTATTATTCCGTTCAAAGGTTCTTGGATTGAATTTACCACAGACATTAACAATGTGATGTATGCCTACATCGACCGTAAGAAAAAATTACCGGTAACTACATTATTCCGTGCTATCGGTTGCGAAACCGATAAAGATATTCTCGAAATTTTTGACCTTGCCGAAGATATTAAAGTATCGAAAGCTGCTTTGAAAAAAGTAGTGGGTAGAAAACTTGCGGCTCGTGTGCTTAAATCGTGGATTGAGGATTTCGTAGATGAAGATACCGGAGAAATAGTTTCTATTGAAAGAAATGAAATTATAATCGAACGTGAAGTTGTGATTGAAAATGACCATATTGACATGATTGTTGATTCGGGTCAAAAATCAATATTAATTCACAAAGAAGACCAAAATACTTCCGATTATGACATAATATATAATACCCTTCAAAAAGACCCGTGTAATTCGGAAAAAGAAGCGGTGTATCACATTTATCGTCAGTTGCGCAACGCTGAGCCACCAGATGAAATGACGGCTCGCGATGTGATTGACAAACTTTTCTTTTCGGACAAACGTTATGATTTGGGCGAAGTTGGTCGTTACCGTATCAATACTAAATTGTATGTGAACGATGAGGAAAAAGACGAAAGTCGTGTATTGACCAAACGAGATATTATAAGTATTGTAAAGTACTTAATTCAATTAATCAACTCAAAAGCTGATGTGGACGATATTGACCACCTGAGCAACAGACGTGTACGTACCGTAGGCGAACAATTGCACAACCAATTTGGTGTGGGATTGGCTCGTATGTCGCGTACTATTCGTGAGCGTATGAATATACGTGATAATGAGGTATTTACGCCAATTGATTTGATTAATTCAAAAACATTATCATCGGTAATTAACTCGTTCTTCGGAACCAACCAATTGTCGCAATTTATGGACCAAACCAACCCATTGGGCGAAATGACGCACAAACGTCGTTTGTCGGCTCTCGGTCCGGGTGGTCTTTCTCGTGAACGTGCCGGTTTCGAAGTGCGCGACGTTCACTATACGCACTACGGACGTTTGTGTCCGATTGAAACACCGGAAGGTCCGAATATCGGTCTTATTTCATCGCTTTGCGTGTATGCGAAAATCAATGAATTAGGTTTTATTGAAACACCGTATCGCAAGGTAAACAACGGAGTGGTTGATTTATCGCCCGAAGGTGTGATGTATTTGAGTGCCGAAGAAGAAGAAAATTTAATGATTGCGCAAGCAAATGCCGAATTGAAACCAAACGGCGAATTTGCAACAAATAGAATTAAATCACGTGTTGAGGCAGATTACCCTGTGGTAGGTCCCGACGAAGTTGATATGATGGACGTTGCGCCAAATCAAATTACTTCGATTGCGGCGTCGCTTATTCCTTTCTTGGAACACGACGATGCTAACCGTGCGTTGATGGGCTCAAACATGATGCGCCAATCGGTACCATTGTTGCGTGCCGAAGCTCCGATTGTGGGAACGGGTATTGAACGCCAAGTGATTCACGATTCGCGTGTGCAAGTAATGGCAGAAGGCGACGGCGTGGTAGAATATGTTGATGCCGACGAAATTCGTGTGCGCTACGACCAAACCGAAGACGATGCTTTTGTGAGTTTCGACTCTAATTTGGTATCATACGATATTATTAAATTCCGTAAAACGAACCAAAATACCTGTATCAACTTGCGTCCGATTGTTGTAATTGGCGAACGAGTTACCAAAGGTCAATGTTTGACCGAGGGCTATTCAACGCAAAACGGTGAACTTGCAATCGGTAAAAACTTGAAAGTTGCGTTCATGCCTTGGAAAGGTTACAACTTTGAAGATGCGATTGTGATTTCGGAACGTATTGTGCGTGAAGATATGCTTACGTCGATTCACATTGACGAACACATTCTCGAAGTGCGTGATACAAAACGAGGTCTCGAAGAATTTACGTCGGACATTCCAAACGTGAGCGAAGATGCAATTAAATATTTGGACGAAAACGGTTTAATTCGTATTGGTGCGAACATTAAGCCGGGCGATATTTTGATTGGTAAAATTACTCCAAAAGGAGAGTCAGACCCTTCGCCCGAAGAAAAACTGTTGCGTGCGATTTTCGGAGACAAAGCCGGTGATGTGAAAGATGCGTCGTTGAAAGCTCGTCCTTCACTATATGGTACGATAATCGACAAAAAATTATTCAACCGTACTATTAAAGACCGTAAATCACGTGCCAACGAAAAACCTATTTTGGCAAAATATGAAGCGGAATTTAATGAAGAAACCCGCAAATTACGAGAACTGTTAATTGAAAAATTATTCATTCTCGTGAATGGTAAAACTGCGCAAAGCGTGAAAGATTACGACGGCAACGTGCGCATAGCAAAAGGTGCTAAATTCACGCAAAAAGCCCTCAACGAAATCGAAGATTTTACCTACATGGTTACCGATAAATGGACAACCGATACTGCAAAAAATACTGTGATTGCAAAATTACTTACCAATTATTGTAAAAAACAAAAAGAATATGAAGGCGATTACAAACGCAAAGTATTCGGTATAACTGTGGGCGATGAACTTCCATCGGGAATTATGCAACTTGCCAAAGTATATATTGCTCAAAAACGTAAGTTGAAAGTGGGTGATAAAATGGCGGGACGACACGGTAATAAAGGTATCGTTTCACGTGTGGTGCGCGATGAAGATATGCCCTTCCTTGCCGACGGTACTACGGTGGACATCGTTTTGAACCCGCTTGGTGTGCCTTCTCGTATGAACTTGGGACAAATTTACGAAACCGTTCTTGGTTGGGCTGGACGTGAATTGGGATTAAACTTTGCAACGCCAATTTTCGACGGTGCATCGTTAGACCAAATTACCGAATATACTCGAAAAGCAGGAGTGCCTGATTTTGGTAAAACATACTTATGCGACGGCGGCACGGGCGAGCAATTCGACCAACCGGCAACCGTGGGTATTATTTATATGTTGAAATTGGGTCACTTGATTGACGACAAAATGCACGCTCGTTCTATTGGTCCGTATTCGTTGATAACACAACAACCTCTTGGTGGTAAAGCACAATTTGGTGGTCAGCGTTTTGGAGAGATGGAGGTATGGGCTATTGAAGCATTTGGAGCAGCAAATATTTTGCAAGAAATATTAACATTGAAATCCGACGACGTGTATGGTCGCGCCAAAGCCTACGAAGCTATCGTGAAAGGCGAGCCGCTACCGGTACCGGGATTGCCGGAGTCGTTCAATGTATTGTTGCATGAATTGCGCGGCTTGTGCTTAAATATAGATTTCGAGTAAAAATTAACTGTTAATATAAAAAATTCACACATTATGGCTTTCAGAAAAGAAACAAAAATAAAAACAAACTTTTCAAAAATCACTATAAGCCTTGCTTCGCCGGAAGATATTTCGGTGCGTTCAAGTGGTGAAGTTTTAAAGCCCGAAACAATCAATTACAGAACCTACAAACCCGAACGCGACGGTTTGTTCTGTGAGCGGATTTTCGGTCCTACAAAAGATTATGAATGTCATTGTGGTAAATACAAGCGTATTCGCTACAAAGGTATTATTTGCGATAGATGCGGGGTGGAAGTAACCGAGAAAAAAGTGCGCCGCGAACGAAGCGGACACATTAATTTAACGGTTCCTGTGGCTCATATATGGTATTTCCGTTCGTTGCCGAATAAAATTGGGTATTTGTTGGGCTTGCCTACCAAAAAACTCGATACTATTATTTATTATGAACGATATATTGTAGTGCAACCCGGTATAAAAGCCGATGACGGCATCAATGTAGGCGATTTTCTTTCCGAAGAAGAATATTTGGATATAATAGAAACATTGCCGAGAGAAAATGAATTGTTGGACGATGAAGACCCGAATAAATTTATCGCGAAAATGGGCGCCGAAGCTCTCGAAGCTCTTTTAAAACGCACGGATTTAGACAAACTTTCGTACGAATTGCGTGACAGCGCAAGTAAAGAATCGTCGCAACAACGTAAAAACGAAGCGCTGAAACGTTTGCAAGTAATTGAAGCATTCCGCGAATCGAAAGGGAAAAACAAACCGGAGTGGATGATACTAAAATGTATTCCGGTAATTCCGCCGGAATTACGTCCTTTGGTGCCGCTCGACGGCGGTCGTTTTGCAACATCGGATTTGAACGATTTGTATCGCCGTGTAATTATTCGCAACAATCGTTTGAAACGATTGATTGAAATCAAAGCTCCCGAAGTAATTTTACGTAACGAAAAACGTATGTTGCAAGAGGCGGTTGATTCATTGTTCGACAATTCACGCAAAGCAAATGCGGTAAAAACCGATGCAAACCGTGCGCTTAAATCATTGAGCGACAGTTTGAAAGGTAAACAAGGTCGTTTCCGTCAAAATTTGCTTGGTAAACGTGTGGACTATTCTGCTCGTTCGGTAATTGTTGTAGGTCCAAACCTGCAATTGCACGAGTGCGGTTTGCCGAAAGAAATGGCGGCAGAACTTTACAAACCATACGTTATTCGTAAATTGATTGAGCGCGGTATTGTAAAAACCGTAAAATCAGCGAAAAAAATAGTTGATAGAAAAGACGCAATCGTGTGGGATATTTTGGAAAACGTAATGAAAGGACACCCTGTGTTGCTTAACCGTGCTCCAACTCTGCACCGTTTGGGTATTCAAGCCTTCCAACCACGAATGATTGAAGGTAAAGCCATTCAACTCCACCCGCTTGTGTGTACGGCGTTCAATGCCGACTTCGACGGCGACCAAATGGCGGTGCATTTACCACTTGGTAATGCTGCAATTTTGGAGGCGCAGTTGTTGATGCTTTCTTCACACAACATTTTGAACCCTGCCAATGGTGCGCCTATCATGGTGCCGTCGCAAGACATGGTGCTTGGTTTGTATTACATAACCAAAGAACGCAAAGGTGCAAAAGGCGAAGGTTCAATTTTCTATTCTGCCGAAGAGGCGATTATTGCTTACAACGAAGGTCAAGCCGAATTGCACGCAATTGTAAAAGTGGTGCATACCAACGGTAAAGGAGAAAAATCACTTATTGAAACTACTATCGGACGGATTATTTTTAACGAAGTGGTGCCGGAAGAAGCAGGTTATATCAATGAAATTTTGACAAAAAAATCGTTGCGTGATATTATCAGCAATATTTTGAAAACTGCCGGAGCTGCCAAAACTGCTAAATTCCTTGATGAAATGAAAAATCTTGGTTACAGCATGGCGTTCAAAGGCGGTTTGTCGTTCAATTTGTCGGACGTAATTGTGCCGAAAGAAAAAGAAGAAATGGTAAATGAAGGCTACCGTCAAGTAGAAGAGGTGCTTTCAAATTACAATATGGGTTTCATTACCAATAATGAACGTTACAATCAAATTATTGACATTTGGACACATACCAATGCCAACCTTACCAATATTGTAATGAAACAATTGAGTTCCGACCGTCAAGGTTTCAACTCGGTGTATATGATGTTGGATTCGGGAGCTCGTGGTTCTAAGGAACAAATTCGTCAGCTTTCGGGTATGCGTGGTTTGATGGCAAAACCGCAAAAATCAGGTGCGGTAAGTCAGGAAATTATTGAAAACCCTATTCTTGCCAACTTTAAAGAAGGTCTTTCGGTATTGGAATACTTTATTTCTACGCACGGCGCTCGTAAAGGTCTTGCCGATACGGCGTTGAAAACTGCTGATGCGGGTTACTTAACCCGTCGTTTGGTTGACGTGTCGCAAGACGTGGTAATTACACAGGAAGATTGCGGAACATTGCGTGGTTTGACGGCTACGGCTATCAAAAATAACGACGAAATTGTAGAAAGTTTGGGCGATAGAATTTTGGGTCGCACCAGCGTTCACGATATTTATCACCCGCAAACGGGCGAATTTATTGTGGCTTCGGGCGATGAAATTACCGAAGAAATTACACAAAAAATAGAAAATTCGCCAATAGAACAAGTTGAAATCCGTTCGGCGCTTATTTGCGAATCACGCAAAGGTATTTGTGCAAAATGTTACGGACGCAACCTTGCAACGGCGCGTATGGTGCAAAAAGGCGAGGCTGTGGGCGTAATTGCAGCGCAGTCAATCGGTGAGCCGGGTACACAGCTTACACTTCGTACATTCCACGTGGGTGGTACGGCATCGAACATTGCTGCCGAATCGAACATAGTAGCAAAATACGACGGTATTGTTGAAATTGAAGAATTGCGTACGGTGGAAACCGAAGAGGACGGCAAACCGGTAAGCATTGTGATTGGTCGTTTGGGCGAATTGAAAGTGGTTGATAAAAACACCGGAATTACCCTTACTACGCAAAATATTCCTTACGGTTCTAAATTGTATGTGAAACCAAATGCTGAGGTTGTAAAAGGCGATTTGTTGTGCGAATGGGAACCATACAATGCTTCGATTATTTCGGAATCAGCCGGTAAAATTTCGTTTGAAAGCGTTATTGAAGGTGTTACTTACAAAGTTGAATCGGACGAACAAACCGGTTTCGAGGAAAAAGTAATTGTAGAAAGTAAAGATAAATCGAAAAACCCTGTTATTAGAATTGTTGACAAAGTTGGCGACGTTCTTCATAACTACAACTTGCCGGTGGGAGCGCACATTTCGGTAAACGACGGCGACAAAGTGAAAGCCGGTCAAGTACTTGTGAAAATTCCTCGTGCGGTTGGAAAATCGGGCGACATCACGGGTGGTTTGCCGCGTGTAACCGAATTGTTCGAGGCTCGTAACCCGTCAAGCCCTGCAATTGTTGCGGAAATTGACGGTGAGGTTTCGTTCGGAAAAATCAAACGTGGTAATCGTGAAATTTCGGTTAAATCGAAATCAGGCGAAATCAAAAAATATCTTGTGCCGCTTTCAAAACAAATTCTTGTTCAGGAAAACGACTATGTGAAAGCCGGTGTAAGCCTTTCCGACGGAGCTATTACGCCTTCCGACATTCTTGCGATTAAAGGTCCAACCAAAGTACAGGAATATATTGTGAACGAAGTGCAAGAAGTTTATCGTTTGCAAGGTGTGAAAATCAACGACAAACACTTTGAGGTAATTGTACGTCAAATGATGCGTAAAGTTGAAATTCAAGACCCGGGAGACAGCAAATTCCTTGAAAAACAGATTGTTGACCGTTGGGATTTCATGGAAGAAAACGATTGGATTTACGATAAACGTGTGGTTGTTGATGCCGGTGATTCTACCGAATTGATTCCCGGACAAATTGTAACAACTCGTAAATTGCGTGATGAAAATTCACAACTGAAACGAAAAGACATGAAATTAGTGCAAGTGCGTGAAGCTCAGCCTGCTACCGCTTCGCAAATATTGCAAGGTATTACCCGTGCGGCGCTGCAAACACAAAGTTTCATTTCGGCTGCATCGTTCCAAGAAACTACAAAAGTGCTGAACGAAGCTGCAATTAACGGTAAAGTTGATACTCTCGAAGGTTTGAAAGAAAATGTGATTGTAGGACATAAAATTCCTGCCGGAACAGGTTTGAACGAATACGATAAAATTATAGTAGGTTCTATGGAAGAGTTTCAAAAACTTACCACAACTAAATCGAAAAAATAAGATTTTTGATAGATAGAAAAATCCTGCATTGTAGAATGTGGGATTTTTTTTTAAAATTTTTACATTTGGAAATAGGGTAAAAGTGTATTATATTTGTCCTTGTTTATAAACCAAAAAAATTACAGCCATGAGAAAAATTACAATCATTCTGAGTTTAGCAGCATTATGCGCTATTTCGTGTGCAAAAAAAGAAGTAGAAAAAGGAGTAAAACCCGAAGCCTCAAACGTGAA
>Ga0209737_10000939_pt1 | contig 21960 bp, 25 predicted proteins | sample TergutCu122P3_FD_187284 | JGI IMG/M metagenome (GOLD analysis project Ga0209737, IMG submission 187284) | Cubitermes ugandensis P3 segment gut microbial communities from Kakamega Forest, Kenya - Cu122 P3 (SPAdes) (version 2) | ecosystem: Host-associated > Arthropoda: Insects > Digestive system...
GCTCCCATAAGTCGCGATGTGCCCTCACGGGTTCTCACCCCGGATATCCGTCACTTCAGTTTCTGGCGGAGAGCCGGGGATTCGAACCCCGGGTACGCTTTTAACGCACACACGATTTCCAATCGTGCACCTTCAGCCATCTCGGTCAGCTCTCCGTCGAGTAATGAGTATATCATGCAATAATCATCAGGCGCATCAGGGAGAGTTCCTCTGTGGGTACAATGGTTTTCGGCAAGAGACCGATGCTTGTTTCTTTGGGGAGGAGCGTGTTGCTGTGAAGTTTCTAATTAGATGGATATCAATTGCGCTGGCTGTTGCGCTAGCGATTCGCTTTGTGCCTGGAATAGAAATGGACTACGGGATCGATACGTGGTGGACGCTTGCTGTATTTGGGTTGATGCTGGGCTTAGTCAACGTGACGCTGGGCAATCTGTTAAGGCTGTTTTCATTTCCCGTGATGATTCTGACGCTGGGACTGTTCAATATCGTTATCAATGCGCTGATGCTGATGTTTACCGCATGGTTGACGAACGGACTCTTTGGCACCGGATTGATAATCGGTGGTTTTTGGCCCGCGGTGGGCGCTAGTATCATCATCAGTTTTGTCACCATGATAATGACTGCACTCTTTACCGATGACGAAAAGAAGAAAGATCGCTGCTAGCGCTTTCGCGCAAAAAAGTCCTTTAGCAAGCTGGCTGACTCGTCTGCCAGAACACCACTCGTGACGTCGAATCGGTGATTGAGCCGTGTGTCGCTATGCAGATCGTAGAGTGTCCCCAATGCGCCTGCCTTAGGATCGCTTGCTCCATACACACAACGTGCGATACGCGCCTGATGCATCAGTCCTGCGCACATGGGACATGGCTCAAGCGTCACATAAACGGTCGCATCGCTCAGTCGCCAACGTTCAAGCTTTTGAGAGGCTTCGCGAATAGCGATGAGCTCTGCGTGAGAAGCGGGGTCGTGATCAATCTCGCGGCGATTGTGAGCAGAGGAGATAATCTCATCATCGACAACCACAACGGCACCGATGGGGACCTCGTCAATCTCAGCTGCAAGACCCGCCTGCTCAAGTGCAAGGCGCATGAAGTATTCGTCGCTATGGTTTTGAACGCTACTCATGTTGACCATTGTATGCTATCCTAGTTCACCGCGCATGTGGAGACGAACACGACCCTGAGGAGTGTTCGCCCGCAGCTGCGACCAAGAGGTCGCGAGAACGGAGGGGTGGCAGAGTCTGGTTGAATGCACCGGTCTTGAAAACCGGCAGGCGCGCGAGCGTCTCTAGGGTTCGAATCCCTACCCCTCCGCCAGAACTAAATCCCGCAAGCTCACTAATGACCCATTATTGCACTATAGGACCTGCTAGTGGCTCTACGAGCGCAACACCTCCCAAATATACTCCACAATTTTGTACTTTTCCTCATTTGTGGAGTATAATAATTGCAGGAGGTGAATCGTGGGAATTATCGAAGATGCATTGCGGGAAGAAAAAGACCGCAACAGCAAAATCAGAGAACTCTATATGCAAGAGATTGCTTCTCTTCCTCGCGGGTCGCTTACCATAAAGAAAGTCGGTAGCAAACAATACTGCTATTTGCGTTTTCGTGAAGGCGATAAAGTGCGTCTCCAGTATGCTGGCAAGGCTGAGGACGTGGAGAACATCTTGCGTGAGCAGATAGATCGTCGACGCGAATTAGAATCACTACTAAAGGAGTTGAATAGTGATATGAAGCTTATCGAGAAGGTGGTAAAGGATTGATGCAGCCTTATGATGCACCGGAGTTTTGGAATGTCATAGACGCACTTCATGAGTGTGGCTTGTTACCTCACCTAATGATTATCGGTAGTTGGTCGGAGTATGTGTACTCTCAGGCTTTCGATGACAAGCTATTGGCGGGATTCAGAACACAGGACATGGATATCTTGATTCCAAATATCAGAGTGCCAAGGAAGGGCGTCAATATCTATTCTGAACTTCAGAAAAGAGGTTTCGTTTATCAAGAAGATATTGTTAGTGGTATCGGAAAGTTCTTTGGCGGACGTGGAATGGAAGTGGAATTCCTAGCTCGCGCATTTGGACAGGGAGATTTGAAAGTGGTTGTTCCCTGCCTAAACGGATTAGTCGTGCCGAGCATACGTTCACTTGATATTTTGACAAAACATCCACTCCCACTTACGATTCGAGGATATACCGTGATTGTTCCTGAACCTGCCGCCTATGTCTTACACAAACTATTAATCAACAATCAACGTAAGCCAGCAAAACAAGAAAAGGATCTTGGCTCAATCAGGTCAGTGCTGACATTCGTTGTTGCCAGCGATGGCCAGAAAGCACGACTGATAGAAATCCTCGAATCGCTTTCGAATAATCGCCAGAAACGCATTCGAGCCACTGCTGATAGCAACAACATCGCACTACCAATCTGAAATCTTGCGCAAGCCAAAGAATCGTCGAAAGTTCAGTCTTATCCAGAAGAGCAAACGCCATGCGGTTGATGCGGGATATGCAACAATATTTGCTGTTGATCATGCTTGTGGATTCCAGATTCTATAAGTACACTACTATCAGTCACCTCATACCACATAAGCCCACACAGGAAAGAACGTTTATTCGATGGTCGTAGATTTTCACACCCATGCATTCCCCGATGAACTCGCCTTCAGAGCGATGTCGACGCTTCGCACCAACAGCGGCGACATATATGATCCGGTCCACGATGGAACGATAGCGGGTCTTCTCGCTAACATGAATACGTGCAGCATCGATGTCTCGGTCCTTCTGCCAGTGGTCACCAAGCATTCCCAGGTCAAGAAAACGAACGAGTGGGCGGCAAGCCAGCGCTGCGAGAGCATCACTCCCTTTGGTAGCATTTATCCTCACACCGACTCCTATCGAGAAGACATCGACTACGTTGTCGAACTGGGATTGCGCGGAATCAAGATGCATGCGGAATACCAGAGCTTCATCGTGGATGATCCGCACATGCTGCGCATCTACGACTACGCCCTGAGTAGAGATTTAATTATCCTGCATCACGCGGGATTCGATCCCGCATTTCCCGCGCCCTTTAGAAGCTCGCCCCAGCAGTTTGCAAACGTTGTGAAGGCGATGCGGGGCGGAACGTTAGTAATCGCGCATCTGGGCGGGCATGACCAGTGGGATGATGTCGAGCGATATCTGGTAGGAACAGACGTGTATCTTGATACTTCGATGGGATTTGAGTTCTACCCACACGATACGTTCATGCGTATCGTCAAAAACCATGGCGCGGATCGGATTCTGTTTGGATCAGACGCTCCGTGGAGCAACGCGAAAACAGAAATCAAGCAACTCAACTCACTGGCGCTTTCTCCCGAGGAAGTCGATCTCATCTTGGGCAAGAATGCGCAGCGGGTCCTGGGGATAGATGCAGGTCACGCATATGACGAGTCCTCGGAGTCCACCTGTGGGTAGGCGAGCATAGCGATGGATTCTATGCAGAAGCTGCTTCTCAAGCAAGCGCTGCACAGAATGCCGAGCGCCACCTCGGTTCTGGATGTCGGCTGCTATCGAGGGCGATTCCTCGCACACGTGGCGATCAATTATCCGAGTGCCAAGCTGACCGGCATCGACATCTCGGAAAGGGTCATCCAAAAAGCCCAACGATACACGGGCACCCGCTCGCAATTCCTCGTCGCCTCGATCGCGCAAGCTCCTTTTGAGGACGAGTCGTTCGACCTCATATTCGCCTGCCGCACCCTGCATCATTGGGACGACAAAGAGCAGGGCTTGTGCGAGGTAGCACGGATACTCAAGCCCGGAGGATTATTCCTGCTCGGCGATCCGTTTATCGAAGGTCCCTTGCTTCGCGGTTGGTTTAACCGAGCGATGGAAAAATTCGATGGGGGAAGGTTCACCCACCCCACCGAACTGAACAAAATGCTTTCAAGGGCAGGACTTAGAACGATCGATAAAACCGTCCTTCCTTTTTCCGGCACCATGCTCTCCATTTACGTTATCGCCAAACTCTAACAAGGCATACCAGCGACCAATCTCCACACAATGCCCAACTCTCCCTGCTTGGTCGCAGCCATCGTCCTTTGACGTGATGATTTCACAGTGATATCATAATGATATCATCTTTAAGGGAGAAAGGACTGTCATGAAACAAGCTATTGTCCAAGAAAAAATACTGCGTCCCCTCAACGGATTCGTCATGCTGGCTATCGTTGTGCTCGGATTTATAATCTCAACCGTCGCGTTCGTGTTCGGAATTATTTATATGGAAATCGGACTCTCCGCATCCGGCACACTGATGTTCATGGCCGGTATGGTGGGCTGGGCGCTGTTCGGCACCGTATCCGCCGGACTTAAAATCATTCGACCAAACGAGGCGCGTGTCTTTACACTCTTTGGAGACTACTATGGAACTGTCAAGGTGCCGGGTTTTCATTTCGTGAATCCCTTCTGCATATCTTTTAGCCCCACGTACAATGCGGCAAAAGAGGATGCGAAGCAAAAGGCCAAAGAGGCGGCAAAGCAGGGTGGAACCAGTCTTTCGCTTGCCACCGCGCCTAAGTCGGTTTCATTGAAAACGCAAACTCTGGATAACAAGCGCCAAAAGGTCAACGATATCCTGGGCAACCCGATCATCATCGGCGCAATCGTCATCTGGCATGTTGAGAATCCGACACGAGCGGTATTCTCAGTCGAGAATTATCACGAGTATCTGGGCATTCAGACCGACTCGACCATTCGCAACGCCGCACGGCTCTACCCCTACGATACGTTCTGCGAAGACGAGAGCGATGCCTCTGTCAAAGAGAGAACTCTTCGCGGGAGTGCGCTTGAGATTGCCGATACCATGAAAGATGAGCTTCAGAAGCGTGTTGAGGATGCAGGTCTCGTCATCGAAGAGGTTCGCATCACCCACCTGGCATATGCCGAGGAGATCGCAGCCGCAATGCTTCAGCGTCAGCAGGCGGAAGCGATTATCGCCGCACGTAAGAAGATCGTTGACGGGGCGGTTGGCATGGTGAAAATGGCTATCGACAAACTGGGTGAGGATGACATTGTGATCCTCGATGAAGAGCGCAAAGCTGCTATGGTCTCGAACCTGCTCGTAGTACTCTGCGGTAACCGCGATGCACAGCCGATAGTGAATAGTGGATCGATTTATTAGTCGCCAGTAATGTCCATCCCTATTCCTGTCTACTATTTAAGAGGTGCTATGACCTATGGGAACCGACCGAGAGAAACAGCTTCAAAAGCGACTTGAGAGCATTGAGAAGCTAGAAAAAGAAATACTTGAGCGTGAAAGAGCGCTGAAGGACAAAGAATGTGCGAAGAAGCAGGTCTTGCTGCGGCTTTCCCCTACCCTATGGAGTGAAGTCGCAGCATGGGCCGAGGATGACTATAGATCCATCAACAGTCAGATCGAGTATCTGCTAAGTGAGGCGGTCTCGAAGCGAAAAAGCAAGCGGAATGAGCGCACAGTCCAGTGAATTCCGCAGCAATCCTGCTTAGTAATGTCACATTTGGGCAACGATGCCGAAAATTCTTGATGTCACATTTGCTCCATGACACATGTAGCAAATAAAACAATTATGGTATAGTAGGAAACCGCTGTTTACGTGCGCCCTTACCTCAGCTGGATAGAGGGCCTGACTACGAATCAGGACGTCGCAGGTTCGAATCCTGCAGGGCGCGCCAGTATCCCCAGTTCAGAGGCTTGCTTCCTCAGCCCCATATCTATCAAGCAAGAAAATGGGTACAATTTGGGTACAATGGTTTCAAGTTTCGCCTGTTCGAAGAGGTACAATCTCCCAACTAAGCAACAGCCAATATCGAACCTACGATATCAGCCGCCTCTTTGTCCTTAGCTGGGATCACACCCGCATACAAGTCAAGCGTTGTGCTTGCTTGCGCATGTCCTAACCTACCCTGCACGGTCTTGATATCGGCTTTCTCGCCGATCAAAAGGGTGGCGTGGGTATGCCGCAGTTCGTGGAACTTCAAACCCTCGAAGCCGTTGCTATCCCTGAACCGCCTCCACCAGTTTGAGAAATTGCGAGAGCAATGATACCCGCCCACAATGTCCGTTATGACAGGTGTCTTCTTTCCTATCTCAATCCCAAGTGATGAAAGAAACTCGGATTGCTTCACCTTCCATGCTTGTAACAGTGCCATCGTCTCGGCGTCGAGAGTTACCGTCCGCTTGCTCTTGTCTGTCTTTGGTGTTGAAATACCATAGAGCGTATTTTGCTGCATTATCTTTATTGTGGAATCATCCACATTCACGTGCTGCCATTCAAGCCCTAGGATTTCGCCCAAGCGGCAACCGCTGGCAAGTGCAATACGCACTGCCATAACACGGGAGCGGAGCAGAGTCGCGCTTGCTTTCCCTTTCTCAAAGCGGTGCTCCTTGCGTGGCTTCGTTTCCCTATGCGTCAGCTCTAGTTTCCTCGCCTCAAACTCCTGAATACTTAACGCCAAGATAAGCTGCTGGACTTCCTCGTGATCGAGAAACCGAGCCTCTGAACGTTCGACCTTTGGAAGCATCAGGATACACAAAGGTACACACTTTTAGAAAACCGCAGGTAGATAACTACCCACGCAAGACTGTGGATATAGTCCACGCGCACCTTGATAATCGAATATCATCGCTCAGACAGCATACCCTTGATCCATATCGCTATACCAATTACTGCAATAAGGATTCCCAGAGCCGAATTAACGTTGTCAAACGTCCATACATTGTCAGAAGGTTGCTGTGGCTGCTGTGTTGTTGTGGTTGACTGAGTAGGTTCAGCCTCAATCTTCGGATCAATCGTTGCCTGTGACTGAGGCGCAGCCTTTGGCTGTGGGGCTGGTGCGGGCAAAGGTTGTTGCTTGGGTTTCACGTAAGGCATTTGCCCTCCTCATTATCGTTTCGCATTTCCATTTTCGTCAAACCAGGTGAAGTACCAAGGGGCGTCAACTCGTATCTGTGCGGGGGAGGTTAGTTCGATATTTGCGACATTACCATCACCATATAGATAGACTTCTCCAGTTATCAGAACTGTCATGCCGAGCATGTAGTCCTCAGATGTAAGCATCCACATTCCGTTTGCAAAGATGCTTTCCTCCTGAGATTCACGCCAGACCACAAGAGTAAGCCGATCGTTGTCGGGGTAGGCAACTCCTATATCTATAAAGATTACCCCTCGGTCCATCTTGACCGCAGCAACTTCTCCCGTGAATGTAGCAACTTGACCAACATAATTTCTTGCTTCGCTCCATGAGATAGCAGTATCAGTAAAGCCATATGAAGCCCGCTTCTCTTGCTTTTCTTTCTCCTTCTCCTGAGCTAGTTTTTCGTTTGCTAACCGAATCCTCTCGCTCTCACGTCGATTTGCTTCCTCTTGACGTTGGACATATTCAGGCTCGTTGAGAAAGTAGTGAATGATACTGCCTGGTGTCATGGCACACCACGCGAGTATAGCAACAAGTGCGACTACCCCAATAAGAGCCGAGCATCCTTTTTCGCCAACATAGTCAAGGTATGTATCGATAAACGGTTTCTCATGGGCGGGCTGTAGAGATTGCTCTCCGTCTTTATAATGGTCGAGCCATCGTTTCGGTTGGTGTTGCGGATCAGTCATCGCTTCCCCCAATTACACTCTTCACAATACTGCTGTCCAGCCTTGCGAGGTGCACCACAGTTGCCGCAGCGCGATGCTTGTGATTGCGATGTGGAGTGCTCCTGCGGTACCTGCTCACCAACAAATTGAAATGATCCGATGAGCGTGTTTAATCCTTCATAAGCGATGCTTGATAAGGGACTTGCTGAAACCAATCGGTATTCGCAACCATCCTTCATGGTCAGGAAGAAGGGCATAATAAAAGATTCGCCGTCGAGCGTTTGTGTAACCGCCGCTCGTGCTGATGGGTTGCCAAGAAATTCACCGCTGTTATCGAAGTCGATGATACTGCAAGTTGGATCGGAGCTAAACTCTGCCAGCACCATCTCAAAGTGTCTACGCGGATCAGGCATTAGATGCATCATGTCTTGTGGAGTCTCAGAAATAGCAACTGACACCATCGCTGCGCCGCTATCAGACATATAAACTGTTTGTCTGACGCCATCGATCCGTTCAGGCATTCTGGTGATATGTGGCGTTGTCGGAAAACTCGCAACGAAGCTGTGCTGCTCTGAGACGTATCGAATCCATGCATCAATCGGATTCCCTTGTGTACGATCATGCAGTTGTTGGTATGCCGCCTCCCTCATATCGTCCACTTCGTCTTTGAGAGAATGGTTTGGAATTGATACTTTCTGGTTTTGGCAAGTCTCTTGGTACTGAGTGTGCATTACCGCATTGGAGGCATAGCCGAGAAACCTGAGCTGCTCTTCCTTTGAAGAACGAAATAGCTTCCTTAATCCGAAAGCCTCACCGCCAAAAGAGATGAGAGAGAGAACCGAATAGACCAGTGCTGCCCCAACTAGACTAGCAAAAATGCTATATCCAGAAACCAAGCAGGAAATGCCACTTGCGGCTGAAAGACCCCACAAGGTCAGTTTTGCCCTTCTACTCCAAGATTGGTACATCGACTTCATAAACGGGGTGTGTGGGTGCTCTGGATAAAAAAGATAATCTTTATGTAGCGCAAGCCAGTAGCCGTTAATGAAACACATCAACGCGCCGCCAGCAAAGGAGATAATCAGTAAGCCAAAGATGACTTCCATAAAGCATCCTTTCATCAACTCAATCTAGTTGTAGGAGGATGCTTGGTCTGATGACATAGATGCTTCTCAGGATGAAAGGCACCCGCCCACGTCGCCAGACTAACAAGGAAATCACTATACCCCTGTCGGGCTGGGTGCCCTTCAGCTTGGGTATAGCGAAAACAGCGAAGTGACTTCGCATGTTAGTCTGGCATTTAATATCATATCAAGATTTACTTCGTTATTCGGGGAACGTGAGGTACTAAACGAATGGGCATGTACCCCCTACACGATTCAAGATAAAAATGCCTGTGCTTGGTAGGTGTGATTGTCCCCACACATCGGTACATATTTGGGCGCGCCTGTCATACCATGGTTTCATGACACTGCTGTTTGTGCTGTTCGTTTGATAGGCTGAACTGGGGAAATACCAGAATTTATGGAGGGGGATGATCCATACTCCCTAATCCCCTTCCCAAACATATACCTCCCCCCACCCCCTATTTTAGTGGGGGGTTCATGCAGGGGGTTATACCGCTGTATGTGTTTTTTGAAAACTGGTAGTTGATGCGCAGTAGCGAACCTCCGACCCTTGGGAGGAGCGACTTGTTCGTTGTTCGCTATCTCGCGGTTGTGTTCAAAGATTCAAACAGTTATCCGTGACCATACACCATGTAAACAAGTCGATCCCGTATGTACTTCACGGTTGGAGGTAAGTACCACATGAATCACTTCATGTAAGTAGGAATGTCATCCCTAATGTGACGATGAAGCCATGAGGCAAGGGGCGGGTGCCCAAGTCTGACGACTTCGACACCCGCCGTGCAAAGGCTACTGAATGCTCCAGCGAGTAAAGAAGCTCCGCTCCGCTGTTTGGTAACAAGCAGACCCCACTTGTCACCAAGCATCAAAGCTCCGCATCTTGACACGCTTCCGCATTCTCTCAGGGCATGGGTACAATTTGGGTATAACGTGCTTGTCTGTACCCATTTCTGCTAGTATGTATCTGTGCATTGAAAACGGTGTTGAACAGCGGGTTTGTACCTCTTCGAACGTGTCTGACTACGTAAAACGAATACTACGAATCAGGACGTCGCAGGTTCGAATCCTGCAGGGCGCGCCATTGCTAAAACACCTTTCCTCGTTCATTACATGCAGAATCACAGCTTCTGGGTATGAAACATACAGAATCGAGGAGTGTTATGGCTGAGGTCAATGAGCTTTTGGGAGAATCATGATTTCTATAAGCATCACCACTACACTCCGTGAGACTATATTAGCCAACTGGGCTCTCAGCGAAAGCTCTGATGTAATCAAGCGAGCCGTGAAGTATCTGCAGGGACTTATCCTGCTGACGGGTCTCATCCTCTCCTTTTTATCGCTACGTGGGTCAATGGATTCTCGCTATTCAACGCCCGCAATCGTAACCACATTAAACATGCTGTTCTTCATCGTTGTTTTCGGAATAGGGGCAAAATCCCTACCTGTGGCAATAAAGAAGGGAAACCGGAAAAGGATTGCGATATATTTTGACAAACAAGCTAGAAGTGATCCAGCAGCTTATCCTTGCCTTAAGCACCTTACAATTGATGAGCGTGGGATTGGGCAACATTTTCTTTATCCCAACCGAGAATGCTTCAAAGGAAATACTTGAGTTCGTTGATACTGCCAGAAGTTTTTGGATGTCAGCGAAAAGCATTGAAAAATGGAGGCATTACTGACCTGTGGAAACACCTGATGGTTCAGCGCGGTGGCTGCAAAAAGTGTTGGATATTTCGAGCGCCGTGTAGAATCCGATAGACCCGAACTACTTCATTTTCATCATCAGTTTTATAGAAGACCAAATAGTTTTCGACAAGCAATCTGCGATAATCTGGACGCTCATGATAAACCTCGCACCATCCAAAACTCTTTGTCGGAAAGCCACACTGCATCAGCGTCATTAGCACGCGCTTCAGCCTCATCAAGCTTTTGTGCAACATATTGCATATGAATGAATTCTTCGTATTTCTTAAACTGCTCAAATGAAATAAGTACCGCTTCGCTTTTGCCGTTGTTTGTGATAATGACATGATCGTTATTGCGCACAGATTCGGCAAGTTCTGGATAATTGTTTCGCAAATCTCTTACTGGACGTACCGTTGTGTGATACATAGGAACTCCTCTCATGTGATACATATTGTATCACGCTCAGAGCGGGATCGTCGAACCTGAAAGCTCAACGCCCGCCGTGCAAATGCAGTAGAATGGTAGGGCAGAGAAGGGAGCTCGAAAATGAGTACGATTGGGAACATCCTCTGGTTTATATGTGCAGGATTCTGGCAGGGAATCGCGTGGTTTTTCGCGGGCATTCTTTGCTATATCACGGTCATAGGTATACCGCTCGGACGGCAATGCTTCAAAATAGCACGTCTCACATTTCTCCCCTTTGGAAAAGAGATAACCTACGGCGGTGGGGCACCTTCGATGCTCGCTAATATCATTTGGCTTGTGTGTCTTGGCATCCCTCTTGCTATAGAAGCCGCTGTCAATGGTCTCCTATTGTGCGCCACAGTAATAGGCATCCCGTTTGGGCTACAATGCTTCAAACTGGCAAAACTCGCTCTTATGCCCTTTGGTGCAACAATTAGCACTACATAGACTGGCACTTTGAGCAGTAATAGACGTTCCCTCCCAAGAACGCTTTGCGCTCGATAGGTCCGCCACATTGGAAACATGGGGCTTTCCATGTCTTGCTTGACAGGATTGTTTGATATTTACCGGGCTCACCGAATAGATCCTTCTCTGTATCGCGCCCACCTGCCGCAACCATTTCGGCGAGCGTTTCTTTGATAGACGCATACAGCGCATCCACCTCCTCAACGGCAAGGGAGCCGACCTTCTTTTTTGGATGTATCCCGGATCTGAAGAGAATATCTTGCGCGGATCCGTTGCCTAAGCCCGGGATACGTTGCCCAGTCGCGATCAGCCCTTTGGCGCTGAGTGACGGCTCCGCCTCATCGACGATGCTCTGGAAGTATTCGCGCGAAAACTCATCTGAAAGCGGAGACGGCTTCTCGAAATTGACAAGGTAGTAGAAGTTATCGTTCGTGCCCTCTTTGAACACCAGCATCTCGCCATACATCTGCACAGTACACACGATTGAGGAACCATCCTCAAACTCAACCTGCATCAAACACGTTTTGGGTATCGCACCTCCTGGCTCTACATAGCGCACATTGACCCCATCGCCAAACACGACGCGGTAATCATCGACTGCAATCTCGACCAGACGCCCCGTCGCCGTCGCCTCGCCCCACACGCGACCCGCAAGGTAACCGTGATAATCAGACGCCTTTCCCTCAAAGAACCCGCATCCATGTGACCGGTCATCTGCCTCGACCCGCGCAATCACTTTGCCTTTCACGATCTCATTTAGCTGCTGCGCAATCGTTATAGCCTCAGGCATTTCGATCATCAGACGTCCTTCCGTTTGTAGCCTGCATATTCCCCGAAAATATGATTGTAGTATGCCATATTTTCGACCTTCCCCCCTATCCTCATCGCCCGAAGCAACATTTGCTATACTTATCCCTGTTCTTCAGGGCAGGGTGAGATTCCCGACTGGCGGTGATAGTCCGCGAGCGCGCAGCGCAGATTCGGTGCAACTCCGAAACCAACGGTACAGTCCGGATGAGAGGAGACACTATGTCATCACGTATTCGCACATTGGCAATGATCGGCATCTTTGCGGCACTTTCTTATGTGACCACACTGCTGATCAGGCCCACATTCAACGAGTTTCTTACCTTCGATTTCAAGGACACGGTTATCGGGATAGCGGGGCTTGTTATCGGTCCTTTGGGAGCTGTCGCTCTTTCGCTTACCGTGTCGATTCTGGAAATGTTCATCAGCGGCACCGGTCTGGTCGGGGTTATCATGAACGTTGCATCGACGCTCGCATTCGTCGGACCCATAGCACTCATGTACGCACGAAAGCCTTCAGTTAATGCAGTCGCCATCGGCACCGCTATTGGTATCATCGCTATGACCGCTGTTATGTTGCTCCTCAACTACCTCATAACTCCGATTTATCAAGGAGTCCCCAGAGAGATTGTGGCCGGTATGCTCATACCTGTGTTTCTTCCGTTCAATTTGCTTAAGGCAAGCATGAACGGGGTGCTGATTTTGCTACTATATAGGCCTGTTGTTCGTGGATTGAGTGCCGTTGGCTTGAATAAGAAAGAGTAACTAGACCCGTGCTTTCATATCTTCTCATCATCGGTGGAATCGCTGCGCTTTATGCCGGCGGAGAGCTGATGATGTATGGTGCGGTCAGCATCTCAAAGAAGATGAAGATTCCTCAGATCCTCATCGGCTTGACTATCGTATCGCTCGCCACCTCGATGCCAGAGATCATGGTGGCGATTCGCTCTTCCCTTCAGGGCATTCCTGATCTTGCCGTCGGCAGTGTGGTGGGCACAAATATCGTCAACGTCTACCTTATCCTCGCGCTGGCCGCCTTGATTATGCCGATCGTAGTTGACCGGATCGCTATTCGCGAGAATCTCTTTATTATGATCTTGGCGAGCACCTCACTTCTGGGTGTCAGCCTCGTCTTCGGAGAGATAGGCCGCTGGGCCGGCATCTTATTCCTGAGTGCTCTGGCCGGATACTATATCTTCTCCTATTACCATGCCCAAAACCATCAGGATTGCGAAGAGGTCGTCGATGATATTGCTCCAGTCTCCTCGTTATGGGTCGCCATTTTATTAGTCGGCCTGAGCGTTGTGGCGCTTACCTTTGGGTCAAACTGGCTCGTCGATGGCGCAAGCGCTATTGCGGAGTCGTTCGGGGTGACCGAGGCGGTCATCGGGCTTACCATCGTCGCATTCGGCACCTCTCTACCTGAACTAACCCTCTGCGTTATCGGGGCGGTACGCGGACATAGTGAGATCGCATTCGGCAACATCGTCGGCTCCTCGATCATCAACATATTCGCCGTACTCGGAATGGCTTCGCTCATCAAACCCATTCCCCTCAACCCAGCCCTTATCAAATTCGATATCCCCTTGCTTTTCGTTCTCACCTTGCTTCTCGCCATCGTCCTTGAATGGCGCGGAAAACTGGGGCGCCCGACCGCCCTTGTCTTTCTCCTTATCTATGCTACTTACCTTACCTACACCACTACGATGGCGTTAGGATAAATCAGTTCGAGCCAGGCCGCATTGAAACTGAAAGAAGAAGATATGTCCCGCGAGTCTACCAACAACATCTCCTCTACCCCCTTGCCTAATACCTGCGACGACGACTGTGCGTGTTCGCAGCCCATAACGCTTGAATCGGCAAAAAAAGCTGAGAAGCCACCGGTCCCGTACTGGGATATCGCTCGCTATGCGATTGCCGGAATCATCACCGCAGTAGGCATGCTGGCAGATTTGCCCGAATCCATTGCTCTCGCAGGTTTTGTGATCGCATACCTTCTCGCTGGATACAAGATTGTTGGAAAAGCGCTACGCAATATCACGCGCGGAAAAGTCTTTGACGAGAATTTCCTCATGACCGTCGCGAGCCTCGGTGCTTTTGCGATCCGGGATTTCGAGGAGGCAGTCACCGTTCTCGTCTTCTTTGGAGTGGGCGAGCTACTGCAGAGCAACGCGATCGCTAAATCGAAGCGAAGCATAGCCGCGCTGATGGATATCCGCCCCGAACAAGCGTATCTGATAACCGAGGACGGCACCGTCGCTGAAGTCCATCCACGAAATGTACCGATCGGCTCTCGTATTCAGGTGCGCCCTGGTCAGCAGATTCCTCTTGATGGCGTTATTGTTGAAGGTACCACCTACCTCGACACCCGCGCGCTGACCGGTGAATCGGTCCCGCAGGTAGCCTCCATCGGCACCGATGTCTACAGTGGCGCGATAAATCTAGAGAGCACCCTTACCATCGAGACGACTGCAGAGTTCGGACAATCCGCCGCCTCTCGTATTCTTGAACTGGTCCAGAGCGCTCAGAGCAAGAAAGCACAGTCGGAGCAGTTCATCACCCGTTTCGCTAAATGGTATACCCCGGCCGTACTTGGTATCGCAGCGGTTGTGGCAACCGCACCACCGCTCTTGGGCTTCCATGATTTCGAATACTGGTTTTACAATGCGCTTGTCTTCTTGGTCATCTCATGCCCGTGCGCGCTTGTCATTTCAATACCGCTAAGCTTCTTCGGCGGCATCGGAGGCGCGTCGAAACACGGCATTTTGGTCAAGGGTGGCAACTATCTTGAGGCACTTGCCCATACCGAGGTCATGGTTCTTGATAAAACCGGCACGATAACGGAAGGCAACTTCGTCGTGACCTCGATCGTACCGATTGAAGGAGTCAACGCGGATGAGCTTATCTCGTGGGCGGCAAGCGCGGAGAGCCACTCGTCTCATCCTATCGCAACCTCGATTCTGAAACATGCGAAAGGATTGGGCGCGGCGATTCAATACCCCGATGAGGTCACCGAATACGCAGGTCATGGAGTTGTCGCTACGCTCGATGGCCACACTTTAGCCATCGGAAATGCTGAGCTTATGAAAAGGGAGAGCGTCGAAGGCGTACCCTCGTTCGAGCGTTCACCCATCACGATTGCGCGCGATGGACGATATGTCGGCCACCTCATCATCGAGGATGAGATTCGTCCCCACACGAAAGAGGCGTTGGACGCATTGCGTGCACAGGGCATCCGAAAGCTTATCATGCTTACCGGCGATGAGGCTGAGGTAGCACGCACCGTTGCAAGCCGTATTGGCATCGATGAGGTTCATGCAGAGCTTCTGCCCGGAGATAAAACGGTCGAGCTAGAAAGAATAATGGAGACCGTCCAGCCACCGGCACGTATCGCGGTGGTGGGAGATGGCATCAACGACGCGCCGATGCTCAGTCGCGCTGATATCGGTATTGCGATGGGTGGCATCGGGTCTGAGGCGGCTATCGAAGCTGCCGATATCGTAATTATGAACGATGATGTCTCGAAGCTGAGTACCGCGATTCGAATTGCCCGCAAGACCCGACAGATCGTGACGCAAAACATCGTGCTGGCACTGGGCATCAAATTCTTTATCATGGCGCTTGCCCTGCTAGGCATCACCTCTATATGGTTCGCAATCTTTGCTGATGTCGGCGTAGCGCTTATCGCCTTAGCGAATGCATTGCGCGCAAGTCGCGTGTAGCATTATCGCACCGCTCGAAAAGATCCTTCTTTTCGCACAGGATGACACGGGTGCTCTTTTCAGGATGATAGGTGCTTGTTCGGGATGGCGATTCTGTATTGTTAGTCTTCCGTCGCGCTGTCTTCCGTCTCGTCGTCTTCGATGATCTCGAACACCTCACCCATCTCAAGCATGGGTCTTTGTGGAGCACCGTCAAGTTCCTGCACTCCTCGAAGCGCCCGATTGATAGCCCGCGTGCGGGTGCCGACCAGCTTCTCGATCGTGCTGTCTGCGGTCTGCAATTGCTTGTGGGCGGTATTCAAGACCTTCTCGAAATCCCCGAACGCCTTCTTGACATCACGTAGCGTGTCCCAGACCTCTTGAGACCGCTGCTCTATCGCAAGAGTCTTAAAGCCCATCTGCAGTGAGCTGAGCAGAGCGGAAAGCGTGGTGACCCCTACTGCTATAACCTTATGCTTCTCACGCAACTCCTCAAAAAGTGCCGGGTTTCGGACGACCTCGGCATACAGCCCTTCTGTAGGAAGAAACATCAAGGCAAAATCGGTCGTCTTGGGCGGAACGATGTATTTCTCTGATATCTCTTTAGCACTTGCGCGAATCTTTTGCGCTAACGATTTGCGCGCCTCATCGATGGCGGCCTTGTCATCGGCGTCAAGAAGACGATTGTAATCCTCGATGGGAAACTTCGAGTCGATGGGCAGCAATAGGGGCGCGTCATCTCTTCCGGGAAACTTAATCGCAAACTCGACCCGCTTATTGTCACTAATCTCTACGTTAACCTCGTATTGGCTAGGAGCGAGTATGTCGCCCAGCAGCTTCTCAAGTCTGACCTCGCCGTACGTTCCGCGCTCCTTCACATTGGTGAGCGCATTTTTCAGGCTCTTCGCGTCTGCCGCCAGGTTCTTCATCTCCCCCAGACCTTGCTGGACGCTATCGAGCTGCTTACTTACCAGCTCGAACGATTTGCTCAACCGACTCTCAAGAGTTTGCTGCAGCTTCTCATCCACAACTCCCTGCATCTGCTGTAGACGCTTCTCGTTGCTCTCTTGGAGCGCGTCCATCTTCTTTTCGAGAATCGCATTAACCTTTTCCGCGTTCTCGATATTTTGTCCCTGCATCGATATCAGACGTGCGTCGATCTGCTCTTGAAATTCACGCAGTTGCGTATTCGTTTCCATGCGACTGTCCTGAAGTGTTTTTTGAACGCTACTCTGAATCACATTGAACCGCTCGAACTGCGCAGTCGCCCCCAGCTCGATCTGACGCTGCACGTCGTCTCGCTGCTGATCGGCAGCACTTTGCACCAAAGAGGAGATTGTCGAAAGGTCTGATGTCTTATTGCCCCTCAGCAACAGGATCAGAATCACAATCGATAGCACGACACATACACCCATCAGTACAATTGGAAGCAAATCCACGGTACTCCTCCTTGCTTTTGTATTTATTCGTTATTCAAAGTATACCTGTGGGCAGGTACAGTGAGGGTTACGCTTGAGAAACACGCCCGCTCTTAGTGCAATTGCACGTCTTTCGTTCGAGATGTACGGAGAATTCATAAAACGCACGTGACCGGCAGGTCAGCGTGTTAGGATAATACGCATGAAATATACACTCACCAAACCACAGGATATCTCGCGCATGTGTCTCATATGCGGTGAGGATAATAAACTGGGCCTTCAGGCAAAGTTCTATGAAACCGAAGAGCGAGAGCTCATCGGCATTTTTCAGGCGGGCGAGGTTCACCAAAGCTATCCCGGTCGTGTGCATGGAGGCATTTCCGCGGCTATTCTCGATGAGCTCATCGGACGTTCTGCCATGATCGAGGAGCCTGATATGTGGGGAGTGACGATCGAGTTCTCCGCAAAGTACCGAAAGCCCGTCCCCTATGATGTTCCGATTATTGCGCGCGGACGGCTGACCCGCAACACCTCACGCGTATTCGAGGGAACGGGTGAGATCATCCTTGAGGATGGAACGGTCGCGGTCGAGGGAAAAGCGCGCTACCTCAAACTGCCCCTTGAAAAGATCAATCTGTCAGATAATCCCGATGTGGAAGACGAGATGCGCGCCGACACGCGTCCTATGCCACACACCATGGAGGTCGGATCATGAGCATAGAGTATAAGCGCACCGATAGACCTCCGCTCCCTTCGCGTCGCACACGCCAAGAGCAGATCGAGCGTGCTGAAAAGAGTATGCGTAAAACCACCGCTCGTGCTCAGCGAGCCCAAGAGCGGGAAGAAAAGAAACAGAAGTCGGGTAAGCGCAACTGGATCTCGCTCCTTTTGCTACTTATCGGTCTCGGTCTTATGGCGTATGCGCTCTGGCAGCTGGGGCAGGTCTGGTGGCAGTATTACAGCGCCGATAAGAATTATTCGGTACTTACCGAAGGATTCACGACACCGGTCAGCGATCCGGAACTAACCGATTACGATATCTTGCTTCAAGAAGCACGTGAGCGCGTTATCGACTTCGAGGGACTTAAGGCAATCAACCCCGATATCGTAGGATGGGTCTATATCCCCGGCACACGTATTGATTATCCCGTTGCTTTCTCCGGTGATAACATAAAGTACCTCAAGACCGATTTTCAGGGCAATTACGCCGAGGGCGGCTGTATCTTCCTTGAGCAGCTGAACAGTCCTGATTTCAATAACTTCGACTCGCGCATCTACGGGCACAATATGTACGACACCTCGATGTTCGGTCAACTGCCTCGCTATAGAAAGCCCGATTTTGCGCATGCGTACGAGCACGTATTCCTCTACACGCCAGTTGATACGAGAGAGTATTTGCTGACCGATCAAGGACTGATTACCGCCGATGGGCTCTATGCAGCCGAGACAGATAATCCCGATGCGCAGTTCCTGACATTAGTAACGTGCGAGTATGATTTCGATGATGCTCGCTACTTCATACGTACCGACCGTACATTCGTTTACAAGCCAGGTGGGGAAAGAATCTGGCCTGCTGAGATTGAGGACCCCGCTACTCCTGCGGAGTAGCGGCAGAGACGGGGGCACGGAGACTGGGCAGGTTCAAAAGATCCTTCGCATACGCGCTAGCCGCTATGCCAGGAATACTCTGCCGGATCGGGTCCTACGCGCATATCGCGATTGAGTGAGTCGATTATCGACATCTCCTTAGACGTTAGCTGAAAGTCGAAGATCTGGGCATTCTCGATAATCCTTTGAGGATTAGTCGATTTGGGGATGACCGCAAAATTGTGCTGAACCCCCCACCGCAACGCAACTTGCGCCTCCGTCTTTCCATGTGCCCGCGCAATTCTGGCCAGCTCCGGAATCACCGTAACCGCACCACGAATCAACGGTGCCCACGACTGAACCAACATACCGTGATTCCAGCAGAACAGCACCAACTCTTCGCGCGTAAACCGCGGATGAAGCTCAATCTGATTGACCATAGGAGCGATCTCAGCATGCATCAACAGCTGGTCGAGATGAGCAACCTCGAAGTTACAGACGCCGATCGCGCGAACCTTACCTGCCTGATAAAGATGCTCAAGCGCGCGCCACGTCGAGCGCATCGTCTTCTCAATCGGCCAATGAATGAGGTACATGTCGAGATGATCGGTTTCGAGCTCTGTCAGAGACTTCTCGAAAGCCCGTATCGTATTGACGTAGCCTTGATCGATGTTCCATACCTTACTCGTGATGAAAACGTCGTCACGAGAGATACCGTACTGCTTAATAGCCTGCGCAATTGATTGCTCGTTCTTGTAAAAAGCGGCGGTATCGAAGCTACGATAGCCGGCATCCAGCGCATATTTGATAGCCAGAGTCGTGGCGCTTCCCGGCTCCATCTTATACGTTCCCATCCCAAGAACCGGAAGTATCTGTCCGTTGGCGAGCGGAAATGCATAGACCTCATCATCGGCGCTCGATGGTGGCTCAGGCTGATTGACCTGAACGTACGTCGCCTCACTCTCCCGTTTCGCTTCAGTGTGCGAGGTTGCGTTGAGCGCGGTAATCGCCTGCTTGCCCTCAAGAATCTTCCCGTCAACTGACACCACACGATCATTCGTCAGATATATGAATCCCCGCTGAGGTGCCATCAGAAGCGTCCCCTGCAGGGCAATATAGTACGCGCTGGCAAGAAACGCAAGTGCCCAGGCAAGGTCTTGACCGGTCGACAAAAACGCATCGCTTTGACCACCAGACGCTTCCATGACGGTGAAGTTCCATGCTCCCCCAAACAGAGTGGCTGAAAGCATCACAATCATACCGACAAGCGCCCACTGACGCTGTTTGGCAAAGAACTGCTTAAAGGTGATCTCTTTGGGCACAAGACCGAAGTTACCCCGACCCTTCGCCATGCGATTCCAGTAGAAATGATTCGCCTTCATCCCTGCCCACAGACGCACGACTCCTTGCACCAGCTGGGCAAGAGCCAAAAAACCATAGTAGACAATAGGTGAAGTGCCACCGTCCGATCCAAGCTCCACCAACACGAATAAGGAGACCAAATACGTTGAGGTCGACGCTAATACTATCATCCAGCACCCATGCCAGATTCCCCATATCTCAGGAAGCGCGAATGCCCCCCAATTGAAGAAATCCAAGAGACGGTCAGGACGTTCGCCTTTTCCAAAGGGGCGGGGGAGATACGTATTGAGTTCAATCATGAGTAGGGCTTAAACCTCCTGAGTCTCAGAGCATTCGAGAGCACCGATACGCTGCTGAGCGACATCGCCGCAGCGGCAAACATAGGATTGAGAAGGGGACCGCCGAAGATATAGAGAAGCCCACAGGCAATGGGAATTCCGGCGACATTATAGCCAAACGCCCAGAACAGGTTCTGTTTCACGTTGCGGATGGTCTGCTTTGAAAGATTAATGGCTGTTGCGACGTCCATGAGATCGCTTTGCATCAGCACGATATCGGCGCTTTCAAGCGCAACATCGGTGCCAGTTCCTATCGCGATGCCCACATCAGCCTGCACGAGTGCGGGTGCGTCGTTAATGCCATCACCCACCATAGCTACTTTTCGCCCCTGCTCCTGTAGCTTCTTGATGTGCGCAGCCTTATCTTGAGGAAGGACTTCAGCCATCACCTCGGCGATGTCCATCTGAGCCGCGATTGCGTGCGCCGTGCGTTCGTTGTCACCCGTAATCATAGCGACGTGGATATTCATGTCTTTAAGCTGTTTGATCGCTGCCTGACTGGTGGGCTTGACGACATCAGCAACGGCGATGATGCCGACAAGCGTACCGTCAAGCGCGACGTATACCGGAGTCTTGCCCTGGATGGCGAGCTCGCCAATCAGATGGGTATCGTTAGTCGATACCGCCACGTTGTGTGCCTGCATGAGTTTTTCGTTACCAACCAAGACCGCATGACCATCGCTTTCGCCCACAACACCTTGACCCGCGACCGCTTCAAACGAATCGATCGATTTAAGCGCGATGTCGTTGTTGATAGCGTATTGAACGATTGAGAAACCGACGGGATGCTCGCTTCCGCGCTCGATGCCCGCTGCATACCCGATAAGGTCAGCGACCGCCCCGTTGTTTTCTGCCGCGTCTTCTAGTGCAACAACATCGGTAACCCGAGGCCGCCCTTCGGTAATCGTCCCCGTCTTATCAAAAGCCACACAATCCACCTTGCCCATACGCTCCAGCGCGTCGCCCGATTTAATAATAACCCCGTTTTTCGAATTTTGCAGAATACGGACCGAGGATGCTTTCATGAATCCCCAGCATAAAATATCCATCTTCGCACAGATTGCTGTGAAACAATTTGAATATTTTATTTTGTAAATTGTAGTTGAAGTAGATGATGACGTTCCGGCACATGATCAGGTCGAAGTTCACTTTGAAAATATTAGGCTCGTTGACCAGATCATGTTTGGCGAAAATCGGTTTTGACAACAATGCCTTGTTGATTTTTAGTTGATCGCCCGATTGGTCGACATCAAAATATTTACTGTATGGAATTTCCTTGACAATCAATGGAGAGAGGATCACGGAATAGAAGATAGCGGCGATATGGACTTTTCAAGGCACATGCCCGGCGTACAAAAAGACCCGATGATTAAAACCTTTGATACGCAGGAAGAGG
>Ga0209737_10000940_pt1 | contig 21940 bp, 23 predicted proteins | sample TergutCu122P3_FD_187284 | JGI IMG/M metagenome (GOLD analysis project Ga0209737, IMG submission 187284) | Cubitermes ugandensis P3 segment gut microbial communities from Kakamega Forest, Kenya - Cu122 P3 (SPAdes) (version 2) | ecosystem: Host-associated > Arthropoda: Insects > Digestive system...
CTTTACGCCGGCGCACGACTGCTCGAAATCCTCTCTAAACACGCCGACGGCTGCACCGTGCTCAAATCCCTGCCCAACGCGGTCTGCACGCCCGAACTCAATATCGGGATGAACGAAGGCGAACCCTTCGAGCTCGTGCGGCGACTACGGGAAAGCGCCGCTTCCGGCGCTTTTGGAGAAGTTTCTGAAATCATCACCCTGGATGGCGTACGGATCGAATACGCCGACGGCTTCGGCCTCGCCAGGCCCTCCAACACCACCCCGGTGGTCGTGCTCCGTTTCGAGGCAGATGACGACGCGGCGCTCGACCGCATCCAGCAAACGTTCCGCACCGTCATTGATGGCGTGTGGCCCGGTTTGCAACTACCATTCTAGGCTCCAGATGGAATCCGTCGCCCTCCAGACATTGTCTGCCATAGAAAAAAGCCGCCTCGAATTACTGCGTAAAGCCGCCTGCACGCTGCTCGACTGGCATCGCCCGATCGAAGAAATCGTAGAAATCACCGGGCTGCCCAAAAATGAAATCGAAAACTTGCGCGATTCAACACCGCTCTAGCATCGACGAACAGGACGTTCAACCAGCATGACCACTTCCGCTGTCCCCCCCGCCTCCCCCGGCAACAACTTCATCCGCAACATCATCGATGAAGACAACCGTACCGGCAAATGGAACGGTCGGGTTGCAACACGCTTTCCGCCTGAACCGAACGGCTACCTGCACTACGGTCACGCCAAATCGATCTGCCTCAACTTCGGACTTGCCCAAGCCTATGGCGGCGTCTGCCACCTGCGGTTCGACGACACCAACCCTGAAAAGGAAGAACAGGAATACGTCGACGGCATCATCGAAGCCGTGCAATGGCTCGGATTCGACTGGCGTCAACACTTGTACTTTGCTTCCGACTATTTCGACATCATGTATGCCTGTGCCGAATCGCTCATCAAGGCGGGCAAGGCTTACGTCGATTCACAAACGGCGGACGAAATGCGCAGACACCGTGGCTCGCTCACCGAACCGGGCATCGACAGTGTTTACCGCGAACGATCCATCGAAGAAAACCTCAAGCTCTTCCGTCGCATGAAAGCCGGCGAATTCCCCGACGGCGCGCATGTGCTGCGGGCGAAGATCGACATGGCGAGTCCCAACATCAACATGCGCGATCCGGCGATTTACCGCATTCGCCACCTGTCCCATCACCGCACCAACAGCAAATGGTGCCTCTATCCGATGTACGCCTTCGCCCACCCTATCGAAGACGCCATCGAAAACATCACCCACTCGATCTGCACCCTGGAGTTCGAAGATCAGCGCCCGTTCTACGATTGGGTGCTCGATACCCTGGCCGAAGCCGGGCACTTTCCCCGCCCGCTGCCTCGGCAGATCGAATTTGCCCGCCTCAATCTCACCTACACGGTGCTCTCCAAGCGCAAACTCATCCAACTCGTCGACGAAGGATTTGTAGCCAGATGGGACGACCCGCGTCTGCCCACGCTATCTGGTGCGCGACGGCGCGGCTTCACGCCGGAGGGGTTTCGTCGTTTCGCCGAGCGCATTGGCATAGCGAAATCCGACTCCTGGATCGACATGAGCGTGCTCGAAGAATGTATGCGCGAGCACTTAAACGAAATCGCTCCCCGGCGCATTGCCGTGCTCGACCCGTTGAAGCTCGTTCTCACCAATTACCCCAAGGACACAAGCGAGCCCTGTCAGGCGCCGAACCACCCTCTCAAACCCGAACTCGGCAAGCGCGACATCCCTTTTGCCCGCGAACTGTGGATCGAGCGCGAAGACTTCATGGAAACGCCGGTCAAGGGATTTCATCGTCTCACCCCTGGCAACATGGTCCGGCTACGCTACGGCTATGTAGTGAAGTGCACCGGATGCGAAAAAGACGCTGATGGCAACATTCAGACCGTTTTTGCCGAATATTTCCCGGACTCGAAATCGGGCACGCCGGGCGCCGATCACTACAAAGTCAAAGGCAATCTGCACTGGATCAGCGCCATGCACGCCTACTGTGCCGAAGTGAGACTTTACGACCGCCTGTTCGCCCACCCCTATCCAGGGCAGCGTCGCGAGGGCGACCCTGAAGCGTTGGCGCGCGACTTTCTCGACGACATCAATCCAGACTCGATCCGTATCATCAAGGCACTGCTGGAACCCGCGCTCAGAGCGGCCAAACCCGAAGAGCGCTTCCAATTCGAGCGACATGGATACTTCGTCGTCGACCGCTATGATTCCGCCGAAGGCGCCCCGATCTTCAACCGAACGGTTTCGCTCAAGGATTCGTGGGCAAAATAGAAAGTCATCAACGTCCGTGCCAATAGCGCGGACGAATCTCCCGCCAGCCGTCCGCTTTCATCCCTGCCCCATTCGTCTCGATCAGCACCGTGCCGTCCCAATCCGTTCGGTGTACGCGGGCAGCCGTTCTCACCCAGCGGGCCAGAACATGCGGATGCGGGTGACCGTAGCGGTTATCGAAGCCCGACGAAAAAATCACCCTCTCAGGATACGTCGCCTCAACAAAAACCAGAGAAGACGACGAACGACTCCCGTGATGCCCCGCTACCACCGCCGTACTTCTCAACGCCAGACCATAGGCCCGTACCAGTTCAGCTTCTCCTGCCTGATCGAGATCACCCGTCAAAAGCAATGACATCCCTGCCGCCGTACTGACCCGCAATACACAGGATTCGTCATTGCTACGCCGTTTCCCGGACAGCTCTGTGGGAGCCAGCACCGTGAAATCAACCTCATCCCAGCGCCACTGCAACCCCGCCACGCACGGCCTGCCGCGCACCGGTACGAGTTGCGCATCGCGCATATTCCAGGCGCCGGGTTTTGGCGGCAACTCGGCCTCCCTCCCCTGTGCGTCGCCACCCGCGAAAACTTCGTCAATCTTCACACGCGCCTGCACACTCTCAAATCCCCCCGCATGGTCGGCGTCGTCATGCGAAATCAATACCGCATCGAGCCGCCCGACTCCTATCGCACGCAAATACGGCGCAACCACCCGATCACCCGCATCGCTCCTGTCACCGAAAAACGGCCCGCTGTCATAGAGCAGATCGTGGTGCGCCGTTTGTACATGCACCGCCAGCCCTTGCCCGACATCGAGCACGGCCACGCGGAAATCGCCCGATCCGGGTCGTTCCGGGCGCCATAGAAAAAATCCGCCCAACACGGCCAGTGCCGCGAGTCGGCCAGGCGTGCCGCGCGGCAGGATCAACAGCAACACCGCCCCTGTCGTCACTGCCAGAAGCCACCACGGCGGCAGCGGTTGTTCGATCAACGCCAGCGAAAATCCCGATAACCGCTCCAGGACCGCCATCATCCACGCTGTCAGCTCATGCGCCAGATAGAGCAGCCAGTCCGCAGACAAAACCACTCCCAACAAGGTCAGCGGCACAATCGCAAAAGTCACCATTGGAATCGCCACCCCATTACCCAGCGGCGAAGCCAGCGAAAACCCCTGAAACAAAGCCACCAGAATCGGAACCGTCGCCAGTGTAATCGCCAGTTGCATCCTGATTGCCGAGCGCCAGCCCTGCACGGCTTTCACGCGACCATTCAGCGTCAGCAAAATCACGGTCACCGCCCCGAAAGAGAGCCAGAACCCTGCCGTCAGCGGCGCCCAGGGATCAACCGCCAACACAGCCACTAGCGCCAACGACAACACATTGCGCGCGCTCGTTTCCCGTCGTGCCGCTATACACAAAGCAGCCACGGCCAGCATGACCAAGGCGCGCTGCACCGGAATCCCCAACCCTGCAAGCAGCGCGTAAGCCCCCGCCGCCGTCAGCCCGGTCAGCGCACCGACCAATCGCGCCGGACATTGCCCCGCCAGCCAGTGCAATCTGCGCCACACCAACACGCACAGCCCGCCCACCGCCAGTGCCACCAATGAAATGTGCATCCCCGATATAGCAACCAGATGCTGTACGCCCGTGCGCCGCAGCACTTCCCATTGCTCTTTTTGGATCCCTCCCTGGTCTCCCACCGCCAGCGCCACCAGAATTCCGACATACGGCCTGCCGGGAAGTGCCACCTCGAACCGCTCACGAATGCGTCCCCGCAGGCTGTGGACTTCGTTCATCCAGCCGCCGGCTTCCTTTCCGAGCAGCACCCCGTTTCCCCGGACATACCCGGTTCCACGTAGTGCTCGTTGCAGCAGCCAGGCTTCATAATCGAACACCCCCGGCGTCGCCGCTCCGTGTGGCCGCCGCAAACGCACCGGCAGTTGCCAGCGTTCCCCCGGTCGTACGACAGGCAAGCGCAGCCTCTCCTGCCCGGCCTCATCACGCCCCCGATACCAGGACAACAACACCCGGCGCGGCGCCCTCACGCCATCCGATGCCTCTGCGCGAGCGGGCACATCCGCTTTTTCCACCTCAAACACAAAACGGATGCCATCCCCCCGATCCTCGGGTAACGAAGCAATGACCCCGGTCAGAAGCAGATCACGGCCTTCCAGCGCCGGATCGAGGAAATCGGCCATCCGGGCATCCGCTCGCCACGCCGCCCAGGCATATCCCAGAACGAACCCCACCACCAGGTAAGACAAGCGTGATGCACCCCATCTCGATTTCGCGACACAGGGATGTCCGCAAAATCCGATCGTGATGAGTGAGGCTGCAACAGCCACCCACCCCCAAGCCGCCCAAAATGGCAGGCTTTGTGCCCATTGCAGGCAACAGACGCCCAGGAGTATGCCGGATGCGATATAGTACATTTTTCGCATGATGCCAACGACATCATGCGAAAGCAAGCCTCACGGATGTGACGAAATCCGGGAGGGTCGTGATTTTCTTGTCAGTTGGAGGGCAGGTCTTTCACCCGCCCTCCTTCCAGGATCAAAGCCGGTATCTGACGTAAGAGCCAGGAGCGTCTTCCAACACCTTCAACGCCCCGTTGGCCGGGTCGCGCGCGTCAACCTGGGTGTTGTCATGTCCCGTGACCCATGCTTGCCAATCGGTCCACCACGACCCTTCGTGCTGCACAGCCCCGGAGAACCATTCGTCTGAGGTGGGGGCCAGTTTGGCGACAGGATTGACCCAATAGCCGTATTTTTTTGCAGCAGGCGGATTGACGATGCCGGCGATGTGACCGGAGCCGCCCAACACGAAACGCACCGGCGCGTTGAAGCGGGTCGCGCCCATGTAGGTGCTCTTCCACGGAGCGATGTGGTCTTCAATGGTAGAGATGAAGAAACACGGCACGCGGATCTTGCCAAGATCGATCGGTACACCATCGATCTCGATGCCGCCCGACTCGACGAGCTTGTTTTCCATGTACATCTTGCGCAGATAAAAGCTGTGCATCTTCGCGGGCAGGCGGGTGGAGTCGGAGTTCCAGTACAGCAGGTCGAACGGGAACGGGTTCTTGCCCATCAGGTAGTTGTTGACGACGAATGACCAGATGAGATCGTTGGAACGCAGCGCGTTGAAGGTTCCCGCCATTTCAGAGCCTTCGAGGAAGCCGCGCTGGAACATTTTCTTTTCAAGGTTGCTGACCTGATTTTCGTCGATGAATACCCCCAATTCGCCCGGCTCGGAAAAATCGGTAAGGGTCGTGAGGAAGGTTGCCGAGGCGATGCGTTTTTGCTTTTTGCCCGCAAGGTACGCCAGCGTGACAGCAAGCAGGGTGCCACCAAGGCAATAGCCAACGGCATTGACTTCTTTTTCCCCAGTCTGCGCCTCGATGGCGTCAATTGCGGCAAAAACGCCTTCTTTCATGTAGGAATCGAATGTTTTTTCCGCCAGCCGCTCATCCGGGTTGACCCAGGAAATGACGAAGACGGTTTGCCCCTGATCGACGAGCCATTTGATGAAGGAGTTTTTCTCGCGCAGATCGAGGATGTAGAACTTGTTGATCCAGGGGGGCACGATGAGTACCGGGCGCTTGAGCACATTCTTTGTGCTGGGCTGGTACTGAATCAGTTGCATCATGTCGGTCTGGAAAACGACTTTGCCTGGCGTGGTCGCCACGTTCTTGCCCAGTTCAAAGGCCGAAGTATCCGTCATGCGAATCCGCAAGTTACCGCCGCCGTCCTCGATGTCACGCAGGAGGTTGTTCAGTCCCTTGATCAGATTCTGCCCGTTGGTGCGCATGGTTTCCCGGAAAACTTCCGGGTTGGTGAAGGCAAAATTGGACGGGGCAAGCGCGTCGATGTATTGGCGGGTGTAAAAACTGACTTTCTTGGCGGTCTGCTCATCGAGCCCTTCGACGCCGGCGACGGTTTCGTGGATGTGATAGGCAGTCACGAGGTAGGACTGTTTGATGAAGTTGAACATGAAATGTTCTTGCCATTCATCGTCGCGGAAGCGCTTGTCATTGCGCGAGAAAGCGGCCTCTACCGGCATAGCCTGCATGCCTATGAAGTACAGCATGGATTGCTGCCACAAGTTGAAGTAGTCCCGCACCAGATTCATCTGCGCTTGCGCAAGTTTGTAGGGGTTGGCCAGCAGGTGGGTCATCATGTCCATGAACGCCTGGGCGATGCCCAGTTCATCTGACAAGGGCTGAATGCCTTTCTGGAGTTGCCGCTGAATGTGTTCGCTGATCAGATGCGAAGCCCGGCGGGCGACTTCGGTGTAGGTGTTGACGATTTCTTCAGCGTTGGGGCATTCAGAAACATTTTTTTCTAGGGTGACGCTCATAGCGAATCGACTCCGTTTGTTTTATGGTGAAACGATAAAGACACATGCTTTTCTATTCCCCGTCCGCTTGCAAGAGGCTTGCGGGAAAGGGGCGAGAGAAAAAGTAGGTAAGTATGCCTTTTCTTCGCGGATTCAGGTATTAAAGCGAGAAAAAGCTTCAATGACTTCAGGAGGCGCCTGAACGAGTTCGATCAGGACTCCCTCGGCGCCAATAGGAAATTCGTCGTTGCCTTTCGGGTGCAGAAAGGTGATGTCGTAGCCCGCCGCGCCCTTGCGAATGCCGCCAGGCGCAAAGCGCACGCCCTGAGCGGTGAGCCATTGAACCGCGCATGGCAGATCGTCGACCCACAGGCCGACATGGTTCAGCGCTGTGGTATGGACGGCAGGTTTTTTCTCCGGGTCGATCGGCTGCATCAGGTCGACTTCGACCTTAAACGGGCCGCTACCCATCGCGCAGATGTCTTCATCCACGTTTTCGCGTTCAGATACGAAGTTACCCGTCACATCGAGTCCGAGCATATCGACCCACAAAGTGCGTAGTTTTTGCTTGCTCACGCCTCCAATGGCAATTTGCTGGATGCCAAGTATCTTGAACGGACGCTGGGACATATCGGGCCGACTCCTGAAATAGGGGAAGAAAGTAGTGCATTTTAGTGGTTTATCACCCCTATGTCGGTAATGGTTTACGCTATCTGGCGGCAGAATCTCCCGCCGCTGCCCCGGAAAATGAGGCTTACGGGGAAGAACAGCAAGGGTGGAACAAGAACGATTCCGAACAGTCTTTGTGCAAAAAAAAGACAAAAAACGCCCTGGCCCCGGTGTTTTTCCGGGTGCCAGAGCGTCGCGCTTCAGGTCAGAGCCGTTTATTTTTTGCTGTCGGCCGCAGTCTTACGCTTTGCATTGGGTTTCGCGTTGCCCGCCGCAGCCGGCTCGCTGGCTGCGGGCGTTTCTTTTTCCTTCGCCTCTGGCGCGGGTTCCGGCTCCGCTTTGCTGCCCATCATGTTCCACGGCCACAGAAACGGGTTGTTCCCGGCAGCAGGCTTTTCAGCGTTCTCTGCAACGGTCTCTTCCTGAACGCTGCTGTCCCGCGCAACCTGCATCGGCTGGCTCATGGCATGCACCGCCGCAATAGCGGCGCGTTGCATGTCAAGTCCCTGAATAGCCATTTGCAACATGCTCAGATTCATCTTCAGCCAGCCTTCGACCGCCCGCATGTCGCTGATGCGCTTGTCGAGTTCACTGACATCGAGCGTCGGCGTCACCATGCCTGGCAACGTGAAACCCATCCGGCCCCACATATTGCGCACGAACTCCAGTGGGTCGTGAGCCATATTGTTCGCTGTCATCTTTCCCTCCCCCTCAAATTGCATGTCTCGCTATCTTAACCGAAGCGGATGTTTCAATCCACTTCCGACACAGCCAGATGACATGATACGGGAGAAGTTACTCCTTCCCGTACCCGATTGCCACCTTATAGCTTACGCATGATGCAGACGCATCGGCGTCTCGGCAGCCGGCAGGCGCTCGATGCGGCACCCCATGGGCACCTCGTCGCTACCGCTGTCGATTTCCAGAATATCCAGCACTTCGCGCCCAAGGACACGGCAAGCCCGAATGAGCGGGCTAGGCAAATTTTCCGGCATCTGTTTTTGCAGCAACAGCTTAGATGAGGACAGCGCAGCCACCGGCCTCAGGAGGCGGTTACGGAAAGCGCCCATCAAGAGCGAAACGTTGCGGTCAGCCGCCTCGCGCTGCCAGAGATTGCTCGGCCATTGCGAGGGAACGCCATAAGCGCGGGGGAAAAGGTCGAGATCGCGGATGACAGCGCGAATGTCTTCGTGCGAATCCCGAAACGGCAACAATACGATGTCGGCCAGTTCGTAGAGCTTGTGATCCATGTCGGTACGGTTTCCCGCGCCATCGACGACGCCGACCCATTCATCGAGCGTGCGCAGTTTGTCGATGACCTTGGACAAAGCATCCACGTTACGGGCGTCCGCCGTAATGTAGCGGCGGCCGTTGGGAGAGAGGGGTTCGCGGGAGATGTCGGTCAACACACAGGCAGCACGGTATCCGAGCAGGCCAAGCCCTTGGCACAGCATATGGGAAAGCGTGGTCTTGCCTGTGCCGCCTTTGTTGCCGATCACGCAGACGATTCTTGCCATGATTGAGTCCTGGAAACGCGCGGAAAGGAGAAGCCGTAGTTCATCCATTGTGGCCTCAGGCCCCCGCACGCCAGCCGCGAAAAAACACCTGTTCGCGGGGCTAATTTAGCGTTTCGCGCTAACTGGCCGGGAATAACTCACACATCTGTTCTCTACAGCCGCATCCGCGCGCTTCTGGCGTGTGCTTGCAAGCCCTCGCCGTCGGCCAGGGTGGCGGCAATCGGGGCGAGTTTTTGTGCACCTTCCCGTGAAATCCGCACGATGCTGGAACGTTTCTGGAAGTCATAGACGCCCAGTGGCGATGAAAAACGGGCGCTACGCATCGTCGGCAAGACGTGATTGGGTCCCGCGCAGTAGTCGCCCAGCGCTTCAACCGACCAATGCCCGACAAAAATAGCGCCGGCATGACGGATTTTCTTGATCCAGTCCTCTGCCCGATCGAGTGCGAGTTCGAGGTGTTCGGGGGCGATGCGGTTGGCAATCTCGCAAGCTTGTTCGAGGCTCTCGACGTAAATCAGCGCACCTCGGCCCACGAGCGAGTGGGTAATGGTTCTGGCGCGCGGCATCTCGGGCAGTAGACGGTCGATGGCCGCGTGCACGGCATCGATGAAAGCGGCATCCGTACAGAGCAGGATGGACTGTGCCAATTCGTCGTGTTCGGCCTGGGCGAACAAATCCATTGCCACCCAGTCGGCATGGCCGCTGCCGTCGGAGATGATCAGCACTTCGGACGGCCCAGCGATCATGTCGATGCCCACCGTCCCGAAGACTCGCCGCTTGGCTTCCGCCACGTAGGCATTACCGGGGCCGACGATCTTGTCGACGCGAGGAATGGTCGGCGTGCCATAGGCAAGTGCTGCAATGGCCTGTGCGCCGCCCACGGTAAATACGCGATCCACTCCCGTGATGGCCGCCGCTGCCAGTACGAGCGGATTTTTTTCGCCCATCGGCGTTGGCACGGTCATGATGAGCTCACCAACGCCCGCGACCTTGGCGGGAATCGCGTTCATCAGCACCGAACTCGGGTAAGCCGCCTGCCCGCCGGGGACGTAGAGTCCCACACGGTCGAGCGGGGTCACTTTTTGTCCCAATATCGTGCCGTCGGCTTCGGTGTACGTCCAGGATTCATCCTTCTGGTACTCGTGGTAGATACGCACCCGTTCGGCAGCCAGTTCCAGCGCCTTGCGCTGCTGTCCGTCCAAAGCGTCGAGCGCCGCTTTCAGTTCGCTTCGAGGAACTTCCAGCGCCGCAGCCGAAGCGGCGTCGAGTCCGTCGAAGCGGCGCGTGTATTCGAGCAGCGCCGAATCTTTATTTTTGCGCACCGCATCCAGGATTTCGGTCACAGCCCGGCTGATGCGCTCATCGGCAGCAGACTCGAAAGCGAGCAACACATCGAGCGTGGCGGAAAAATCAGGCGCGCGGGCGTCAAGCCGTCGGATGGTTAGGCTCATGTTCGGACTCCCGTCACGGAACTTTGAAAAGCATCGAGCAAAGGCTGGATGAGGTGGCGTTTGAGTTTGAGCGCAGCCTGGTTGACGATCAGTCTTGAGCTGATCGGCATGATTTCTTCGACTTCTTCGAGTTGGTTGGCGCGCAACGTGCCCCCCGTAGAGACCAGATCGACGATAGCATCGGCCAGCCCCACGAGCGGCGCGAGTTCCATCGAGCCATAGAGTTTGATGAGGTCGACGTGCATGCCCTTGTCGGCGAAATGCGCTTTGGCCGTGTTGATGTACTTTGTTGCCACACGGATACGCCCGCCGGGTCGCACTACCGCCGCGTAATCGAATCCCTTCCTGGTTGCCACGCATAAACGACAGCGCGCAATATTGAGGTCGAGCGGCTGGTACAGCCCCGCGCCGTCGTGCTCCAGCAAGACATCCTTACCGGCAATGCCGAGATCGGCTGCGCCGTACTGCACGTAAGTGGGCGTATCGGTTGCGCGCACGATCACCAACCGCACATCGGGTCGGTTGGTGTCGATGATGAGTTTGCGCGAACGCTCGGGATCGTCGGCAGGTTTGATCCCCGCTGCGGCGAGCAGCGGCAAGGTTTCTTCGAAAATGCGCCCTTTGGAAAGGGCCAGGGTGATGCGGGTCACGGATAGAATCTTATGGCGTTGGAAACGGGGCGTATTGTAACCCGCGGAGATGCGAGCCATGAATCGGCTATTTAGCTGTCTCTCCAAGCTGTTCGAGTTGAGTCAGCCAGTTGGAAAAATGGGGGCACGCTGCCCGGATTGCGGGGATGCCGATTTTTTGCATCAGAATCGGGCCGTGAGATGTTTCCCTGTAAGAAAACATGCCCTTCAGTCGCTCTTTCGGGTGCGTGTTTGTTCCATGATTGATGGATTCCGGCTCTCCCGCTTCCTGCACGACTCTGCGCAACCCCTCAGCCAACTCTGGCTTGTCAAAATGGGCTGCGATCACATCGGGGGCACTGAACAACCACGTTTCGAATTCATGTAGCGCAAAAAAGGGAATAAAACGCCGATGCCCGATCTCCTTCGCAAACCGTTCTTGTAGAGCCTTGACTCCATCGCGCGGATTTCTCTCGGCACGTGCATCCAAATAGCCGGGAAAATCCTCCGGTAGCCCGTAGAAGTCGAGCAGCGTGGTGATCCAGGCATCGCTATCGTGGGTCAGGGGCAGCAAGCTTCTGCGTATCTGGCTCCAATTCGACACGCCACCAGGAAATCCGCCACCGCTTGGAATGCGTTTTGTCCAAATAACTGAGGGTTGTTCCACATAGACCCCATGCTGCTCCAGATGCGGCGCAAGAGTTTGTTTGACGAATCCCCTCTCAGACAGTCCCTCCACCAGCATCAGCAGCCGCTTCATGGTTGCCCCCCAAGGACATTTTTTTCCCACAATTCGCCGATGCTGAATTCCTCCAGCCATACCTTTAGTTTTTCTTCGTCGAGACGCTTGAAGGTCGTCCTCAATCCGTCGTTTTCCGCGACGATCACATTCTGCGGCGCGAAATTGTCAAGCAGCGTGACTGATTGTGTTGCCAAAATCACTTGTGATTTTTCCGATGCGGTTTCCAGCATTTCGGCCAGGATACGGATAGCAAAGGGATGCAAGCCGAGCTCCGGCTCATCCAGCAGAATCAGCGCAGGCGGCGAAGGTTGCAGCAATAGCGTGGCGAGGCAGATAAAACGCAAAGTTCCATCAGACAGCGACCAGGCATCGAAGTAGGCATCCGAACCTTTATGCCGCCATTCCAGGTTGATTTTCCGCTCATTGTTTTTGAACGGTTCCAGCACAAAGCACTCGAAAAAAGGAGCAACCAGTTGAACATGCTCTTCGATATGGCGAAATGCTACGGAATGCTTTTGCTTCAGCCAGTACAGGTAGGCAGGCAAATTGGCAGCGTCGCGACGAAAAAAACGGTTGTCGTTTATATCCGCCATCCGTCTGGCGGGCGAGGAGTCGGAGGTGTCATGAAAGTGATAGACAACCAGATTTCGCAACTGAAAAAATACGAATTTTATAGACTCATTTCTGGATTCCAACTCTTCGAGCTTACTCTCACTGGAATCCAAGCATTCATAAATGAATTGTTCTTCACCTGAAGGATTAATAGATAAATTACCGCTTAATTTTACGCGTATTTCATCAAGAATCAGTTTTCTCTGAACCACCTTAAGCCTGAATCTATACGTAAACTCCTCAAAAACAAACTCCAGTAACAACTCAGGCGTTATTTCTCGCCCATGAAACAGGAAACGATCCGGTTCTTCGGCAACATAAGAGTGGAGTCTTCTAGAAAGTACGCTTTCCAACAGTCTGAACACACCGATGAGATTCGTCTTACCCGAACCATTCGCGCCAATCACCACATTGAGATCACCCAATTCCAATTCGGCGCTCTCAATGGATTTGAAGCCTTCAATTTTTATCCCGCGCAAGGTTCTCATCGGGTTCCCCCATGCAAAAACAGCACCACATTCCCTACTCTACTTCACCCGCTGCACCCTCGCACCCAGCGCGGCAAGTTTTTCATCCAGGCATTCGTAACCGCGATCGAGGTGGTAAATACGCTCGATCATGGTCTCGCCCTCAGCCACCAGTCCGGCAATCACCAGACTGGCGGAGGCGCGCAAATCAGTGGCCATGACCGTGGCCCCTTGAAGGCGCTCGACTCCCCGCACGATCGCCATATTGCCGTCGATGTGAATGTCTGCACCAAGCCGTTGCAGTTCGACGGCGTGCATGAAACGGTTCTCGAAAATAGTCTCGCGGATCGTGGCGACTCCCTGCGCCACGCAATCGAGCGCCATGAACTGCGCCTGCATGTCGGTAGGAAAAGCCGGATAGGGCGCCGTGCGCAAACTCACCGCCGTGAGCTTGCGAGGCGCCTCGATCTGAATGTCGCTCGCCCCGCACCGGATCGTGCAGCCCGCCTCGGTCAGTTTGTCGATAACGGCATCCAGGCTGGACGCTTGCGTGCCGGTGAGCCGCACCTGCCCGCCGGTCACCGCTGCCGCACACAGGTAAGTGCCGGTTTCGATGCGATCAGGCATGACGCGATGCTGCGCACCGTGCAGACGAGAGACTCCTTCGATGCGAATCACGTCAGATCCCGCACCGGAGATTTTCGCGCCCATCGCGATAAGACAGTTGGCAAGATCGACGACTTCCGGTTCGCAGGCGGCGTTTTCGATGACCGTTTCGCCATCCGCAAGACAAGCCGCCATCATGAGATTTTCGGTTCCAGTGACCGTCACCATGTCCGTGACAAGCCGTGCGCCCTTGAGGCGGGAGACGTTGACGCGAACGTAACCGTGTTCGACGTCGACTTTCGCGCCCATCGCCTGAAGTCCCTTGATGTGCTGGTCGACCGGACGCGCACCGATGGCGCAGCCGCCGGGCAGACTCACGCTCGCCTGACCGCAGCGCGCGGCAAGCGGACCGAGAACGAGGATAGAGGCGCGCATGGTCTTGACCATTTCGTAGGGCGCGGTAGGGTCCGACAACCCACTGGCATCGAGCGTCACAGCGCCGCCTTCGCGCTCGATCCTCACCCCCATCCGCGCCAGCAACGCCAGAAGCGTGGTGACATCCTTCAATTGCGGCACATTGGTCAATGTCAGCGGCTCGGCACACAGCAGTGCCGCGCACAAAATGGGCAAAGCCGCATTCTTGGCCCCAGAAACAGCGATTTCGCCCGTGAGACGCGCGCCGCCTTCAATCAGTAATTTGTCCATCTTGTATCAATCCGGCCTTTAAATTCCTGGACAACCACAGGGGGTTGCCCTTACCGTTTAATTAAGGGCCGGATCAATAATCCAAAACCGCCCTAAAGTGCGGATTGTAATTGAATGGGCGCGCCCCGGTGTTCAGATCAGAGAACGTCTGGCCGCCGTAGCGGCCAGAACGTCAGTCGATTATGTGGCAGCCTTCAGCGCCGAGCGCCGCTTGACGAACCCCACGACTATCAGGCCGCCCAGCAGCAGCGAGATACTAGTGGGTTCCGGCACCACGGAAGCAAGCGCTATCTGACCGGCCAAGGCATGGACCGTGGCGGTCGGATGGATGCCATCGAAGAACACCGAGCGATCACAGGTACCGAGTCCGATACATGGAATCGTGCTGTTGTCGAGACCGTAGATGCCGCCGCCAGCGTTGGCGTCGTCGACCACAGCGTTGAGCAGGCCAAACAAATCGAAATTGATGATGTTCGCCCGGCCGGACAAGCTGTCGAGGGCGGTGGCCAGCAGAGCGTTATATTGCATCGAGACGTCGGTCGCGGCAGTGTCGAAACCACCGGAAACGGCTCCCGGCGTAATGCCGATATCCGGCACGTTGGCGATCAGGAAGTTATGGGCGCCATGGTCGATCAGATAATTGACCGAGAACAGCAGGTTGTCGACAACCCCCTGTGCCAGTTCCAACCGAGCCGCCGCGTCGTCGATGCCGGGCAGATCTTTGGCGATACCGATGATGTCGTTGCTGCCGATGGCGATCACATACAGCGCGTCGGGATCGGAGAACCGATGAGTGAGTGCGTAGGCGGAGACCTGCGTTCGCAAACCGACCGGCAGGCCGAATTCGCTATTGAATCCTGACTTTGCACCACCCCAGGCGTAGTTGTTTCCACCCTTCAGGAAGGGGGATGCCGCACCGGACAGACCAAGACCGCTGGACAGATAGTCAACCCATATCGGTCCATCGGAGTAGCCGCCGTTGTAATAGGGGGGCGCTGGCACGAGTCCGAACGTGGTGGTGTACATATTGCCGGTATCAGTCAGGCTGTCACCGAAGAAATAGACGTCGCTGTAGGCCGCTTGGGCGGAAAGGTTGACGCCGAAACCGAGAAGCAGGGCCAATAGGGTGCGTTGGCCGCGTTGTAAAATATTCATCATGACAATAAGCTCCCAGAAATGATTTTCGCGGTTGAATCAATACGATAACCCGGGGCAGCTTGCTACCCCCAGGAGCCATGCATTATACATCAGTTAATACAAAGACGGGATAAGCGTAACGAATTTCGTGTACACGATTTGAATCAAAATCGCTCTAACCACGCAACTTGTATCCCCGTTTAAGCATCATCAGCGTCAACGCAGCAAGCGCCACGAAACAGACGCTCACGACAGCGAAACTCAACCAGGGTGACGTATCGGACTGACCGAAAAAGCCGTAACGAAAGCCGTCGATCATGTAGAAAAACGGATTGGCATGAGAAATTTTCTGCCACAGGGGCGGCAGAGAATGAATCGAGTAGAACACGCCCGAGAGCATAGTGAGCGGCATGATGAGAAAGTTCTGGAGGGCGGCAAGCTGGTCGAACTTCTCTGCCCAAATCCCGGCAATGACGCCGAACGTAGCAAGCAGCGCGCCGCCGAGAATGCCGAAGGCCAACACCCAGGCGGGTTGCACAAGCGGCACATCGACGAAAAACACCGACATCAGCCACACCCCAGCGCCGACGAACAAGCCACGAAGCACAGCAGCCAGTACGTAAGCAGCATAAAAAACCCGGCAGGAAAGTGGGGCCAGCAGCACAAAAATGATGTTGCCGGTGATCTTGCTCTGAATCAGCGAAGACGAACTGTTGGCGGCGGCGTTCTGCAACAGCGACATCATGATGAGTCCCGGCACGAGAAAGGCGGTATAGGGCACATCGCCATACACCGTCACGCGACGGTCGAGCACATGGGAAAAAATCATCAGGAAAAGCAGCGCATTGAGTACGGGCGCCGCTACGGTCTGGAAGCTGACTTTCCAGAAGCGCAGCACTTCCTTGTAGAACAGGGTACGGAACCCGATGAAGCGCGAGGCGCGAAACGAGCCGGGCAAGGTGTCGGGATCAGGCACGGCGCATCACCTCCATGAACACTTGTTCGAGGTCTGACTCCCCCGTAGAGACTCCATAGCGGGAAAGCAAATTGGCAGTGGTATCGAGCGCCACGATACGCCCACCCTTCATCATGGCAATGCGTCCGCACAGGGCTTCGGCTTCTTCGAGATAGTGCGTGGTGAGCACGACGGTATGACCGTCGGCGTTGAGCTGCTTCACGAACTGCCACAAGCCCTGCCGCAGCTCGACATCCACCCCGGCGGTCGGCTCATCCAGCACGATCACCGGCGGGCGATGCACCAACGCCTGCGCCACCAATACCCGCCGCTTCATGCCCCCTGAAAGAGTGCGCATATTAGCATTGGCCCTGGAGAGCAGATCGAGGCGGAAAAGAATCTCGTCGATCCAGTCGTCGTTGCCACGAATACCGTAATAGCCGGACTGAAACTTCAGCACTTCGCGCACGGTAAAAAACGGATCGAACACCAATTCCTGCGGAACCACGCCGAGGCTGAGCCGGGCATTGTGAGGATCGGCGGCAACGTCGTAGCCCATGACTTCAAGCCTGCCGCCATCCGCACGCACCAACCCGGCGAGCGCCGAAATCAGCGTGGTTTTACCCGCGCCATTCGGACCGAGCAAGCCGAAGAACTCCCCCCGCGCAATCTCCAGGTCGATCCCGGCAAGCGCCTGGAGGCTGCCATAACGCTTGGTCAGGGCCGCAACGCGAATCGCGGGCGTAGGCATAGGTCAGACAGCGATCGGCAACAAAGCATCGACACCGTAAAGCCGGGCGAGCGAACACAGAGACTCCGGCAGGGCGCGTAGCTCGACCGTGCTTTCGCGCGCCTTCGCGCGCCGCAGCCAAGCCAGCAGGAGCGCAAGCGCAGAAGAATCCACGCGAGTGACCTCACTGAAGTCGAACACCAGATTCCCAGCAGGCAAAGCACGTCCGAGACACGCCGCAACTGTCTCCAGGGTCAACGCCCCTTCCAGCTTCACCACCGAAAGCTCTGCCATTATTTTTTACCGTCCTTCCCCGCTTCCAGCGATTTGTTCTTGGCTTCCAGTGAAGCAATCAGACCTTCGATGCCTCTCGCTTTGATTTCATTGCCGAATTCGTCTCGATAATTGGTTACGAGACTCGCCCCGGCCACGATGACATCGAACACTTTCCAGCCCTTGTCGGTTCGTTCCAGCCGGTAGTCGATGCGGATAGGCTGCGTGCCAGGCAAACGAACCTCGGTACTCACCCTCACTTGCTTCTCGTCGGGACTGGCCCGGAAGGGTTTGAACTCGACGATCTGGTCGCGGTATTGGGTCAGCGCGTTGGAATACGTGCGCACGAGCAGGGTACGAAAAGCGGCAATGAGGCGATCCTGCTGTTCCGGGGTGGCGGAGCGCCAGCCCTGGGCCACGGCAAGACTGGTCATACGACGAAAGCCGAAGTGCGGCAAGACCTTCTCGTCGATCAACGAAAGCGTCCTGCGGGAGTCCCCTGCTTGAATCGCCTTGTCAGTGCGCACAATGGCCAGCACCTCATTGGTCACATTACGTATCAGCTCATCGGGAGACAACATCTCATCGGCGGCAAAGCCTGCGATGGGCGCAAAAAAACCCGCCAGCACCAACAGGCAACAGGCAAACAGTTTCTTCGTCATTGTTCCTCTCCAGATTCCAGAGGCGCGTCGAAGTCCTCATCGAGATCGAAATCATTGTTTCCGAGCGGTGGATTACCGTCATGTACCCTGAAACGACGCTGCTGTAAATAGAGATCGCGGGCGAAACGATATTTGTCGAGCGTGCCTTCCTCGAGGGTGCGTTCAGCCCCCAAATGACGCGCGCGCGCGTTGATCACCTTCAACCCCGACAGGCCATAGCGGACTTTGGAATCTTTGATGATGGATTTTCCGTAAGACCTCGACCAGAGTGACGTAGCGGCCACATCCAACGGCATCGCGGAGGCATCGCGTAAAGTGGTCGGACCAAAGAAAGGCAGCACGATGAAGTAGCCTTCCTTGACTCCCCACGCCCCCAACGTCTGACCAAAATCCTCGTCATGCTTGGGAAGTCCCGCCTCGGTGGAAATATCGAGCAGGCCACCCAGTCCCATGGTTGAATTGAACAGAAAACGCATGAGACCCGTCACCGCTTCAGTGACCTTGCCTTGCAGCAGGCTATTGACGGCAATCCACGGATCCTGAAGATTCCCGAAAAAGTTGCTCACCCAAGTGCGCACCAGCACGGGCGTCACGGCCTCATAGCGTTCCGCCACGGGTTTCATCACATTCTTATCCAGCTTGTCGTTGAATGAAAACACCGCGCGGTTATGTGGTTCCAACGGATCTTCCGGCGGCGCGCCCGCACAACCGGCAATGAACACAAGCACGGTAAAGGCAAGAAGGACATTTTTCATTATTTATTATCGAAACGATGTTTGCGATGTTTGAGAGTGGGTTTGCTATGAATAGTTTCAACGCGCCGAGGGCGGCGTCTCGGCAGCCTTATTGAACATGAACTGACCAATGAGTTTTTCCAGCACCATTGCCGACTGAGTGAGCGGTAGGGTATCGCCGTTCTTGAGCACCGTTTCATCCCCCCCCGGATCGAGTCCGACAAACTGCTCGCCGAGCACGCCCGACGTCAGGATGGACGCGCCGGTGTCAGCCGGAAATTCATTGAACCGATTGCTGATATCGAGTCGCACGACAGCACGGAAACTCCGAGAATCGAATTTGATGTCCCCGACCCGGCCCACCAGAACGCCCGCGCTTTTGACCGGAGCGCGTACCTTCAGGCCGCCGACGTTGTCGAAAATCGCCTCGACCGAATAGGTTCCCCCCTGCTTTGCCGCGTCCGAATAGCTGCCCACCTTCACCGACAGAAAAATCAACGCCGTGAGGCCAAGCGCCACGAATAAACCTACCCACAAATCAAGTGTCGTCCGATTCATCAAAGACCCCGGAACATAAAAGAAGTCAGCACAAAATCCAACGCTAGAATCGTCAGCGCCGAATACACCACGGTACGCGTAATTGCCCGCGATACCCCTTCAGCCGTGGGATGGCAATCGTAGCCCTCGAATACTGCAATCCACGATACCGCCACGCCAAACACAAAAGATTTGATGACGCCATTGAACACGTCATAGCGAAAACTGACCGCAGCCCGCATCTGTGACCAGAAAGCGCCGTCATCCACCCCGATGACCACCACGCCGATCAGCCAACCGCCAAAGATACCCATCGTCGAAAACATGGCCGCCAGGAGCGGCATTGAAATCACCCCGCCCCAGAAACGCGGCGCAACGACGCGTGCAATCGGATTGATCGCCATCATATCCATCGCCTGCAACTGCTCGGTAGTTTTCATGAGGCCAATTTCCGCCGTCACCGCCGAACCGGCCCGGCTGGCAAAGAGGAGTGCCGCCATGACCGGCCCAAGCTCGCGCAGAAGCGACACCGACACCATCACACCCAGCGCATCGCTCGACCCGAAACGCTGCAAAATCTCATAACCCTGCAAACCGAGCACCAGCCCCACGAAAAGCCCCGACACTAAAATGATGAGCAGCGAAAGCACGCCGCTGAAATAAATCTCGCGGATCGTGAGGGGCAAGCGCAGAAACGATTGGCCGGAATAGCGCAGCATTGCCAGGAAAAACCGTGCGGCAAAACCGAGCCGCCACGTACCGTCGATGGTCATTGCACCTATTTTGCGCAGGGCCATGGCCAGAACATTCATGCCGCCACTCCGTCAAGCAAGCTCTCCAGTGGAGGAGCGGGATAATGGAACGGAACCGGGCCGTCAGGCTCGGCATGGACGAACTGATGCACGAAAGGATCGTTCGAGTCGTGAATCTCTTCCGGTGTGCCTTGCGCCACGATGACGCCATTGGACACGAAATAGACATAATCGACCAGGCTGAGCGAGGCCTTCACATCATGCGTCACCATAATGGAAGCCGCGCCGAGAGCATCATTCAACCGCCGGATCAACTGCCCGGTGACACCGAGCGAAATCGGATCAAGCCCGGCAAAAGGTTCATCGTAGAGCATCAGCATCGGGTCGAGCGCCACGGCGCGGGCCAACGCCACCCGCCGCGCCATTCCGCCGGAAAGCTCAGACGGCATCAGCGAATACGCGCCACGCAACCCGACCGCGTGAAGCTTCATCAACACGAGATCACGAATCAATTCGGCGGGTAGCTTGGTGTGCTCGCGCAACGGAAAGGCAACATTATCGAACACGCTCATATCGGTAAAAAGCGCCCCGAACTGGAACAACATGCCCATGCGCCGCCGCAGTGCGTATAGCGCATGGGTCGAGAGACGCCCCAGCTCCTGACCATCGACCTCGAGCTTGCCCGAAGCCGCTCGCAACTGCCCGCCTATCAAGCGCAACAGCGTCGTCTTGCCAGAACCGCTGCCCCCCATAATCGCGACCACCTGGCCACGATGCACGGTCAAATCAATCCCGCACAGAATCTCACGCTTGCCATAGGCAAAGCGCACGCCATCGAGGCGAACAAGGGGATTATCGGAAACACTCGAACTCACAGAACTCTATAACGTATTATCATGAAGCGGAAAGGCGGATTCTATCTCATGAACCCTAAAGAGTGTTGATTCTTGTAGGGGCGGGTTTCAAACCCGCCCTTGCATTTGGTCTTTCTTTCAAATCGCGGCTTCCCCAGCCTCTCCGGTACGAATGCGCACGACCTGTTCCACCGGCGCTACAAATATCTTGCCATCGCCGATCTTGCCCGTGCGCGCGGCCTTGATGATGGCCTCAACCACCTGATCCACGACCCCATCGGCCACGACAATCTCGATTTTTACCTTGGGCAGGAAATCGACCACATATTCCGCGCCCCGATAAAGTTCGGTATGCCCTTTCTGGCGGCCAAAACCCTTGACTTCTGTCACCGTCAGACCACTGACGCCAATTTCCGACAGGGCTTCACGCACTTCTTCGAGCTTGAACGGCTTGATGATGGCTTCGATCTTTTTCATGGGTTGCTCCCTCAAATGTCCCGGCATTTTATGCTTTCTCACGGCACAAGGTCATTGGACTTGAGGCCTTGCGGATATCCACATTGTGGATGTGCGCAACATCGCTTGGCTTGGGTTCACGCGGAAATTAACCCTTTTCGTTATTTATTGGCCCAAATTGCATGTCGAGATGAGAAAGGGATCACACGTGCCGCCTTTCATGCAGTAAAAATCGAGGGAAAATAGTCGTTATACAGGCTGGCAGCACAACCCCACATAACAGAGAGACAGCCATGAGTAATCGACGCCTTGTGCTCATTCAGGGCGGACGCGAAAACAGCGACCTTATACCCAGCAATGCGCGCAATATCGGCCATTCTGTGGCAAGCGCTATCCAAGCCGGTTTCCGCATCGGCAAGCTCGTCCGCATCGGGCAAGTGAATGGCCGCATCGTTGGCTATAACATCGGGCATTTTGGCCTCTTCAGAGGCAAAGATTATCCTTTGCTGGTGCGTACCCGCTACGGCACCACCAAGTGCAGCCTGGCCGAAGTGGCAGCCGCCTGAAGCCACTAGGGCGGTTTCGATTTAATCCTGTACAGCCGACTTCCCAACCCGTCATTGCGAGGAGCAAAGCGCGACGAAGCAATCCAGAACTTTCCTACTGGATTGCTTCGCTTCGCTCGCAATGACGCTGTATCTACTTGAACCAAAACGGCGCTGAAAGAATCTCTTTCAGCGCCGTCAATGCTTTTTGTTTTTTTACAGTTTCGGCTTTTGCGAGTCCGTCCGCGAAACGTCGATTCCGGCGTCA
>Ga0209737_10000941_pt1 | contig 21917 bp, 19 predicted proteins | sample TergutCu122P3_FD_187284 | JGI IMG/M metagenome (GOLD analysis project Ga0209737, IMG submission 187284) | Cubitermes ugandensis P3 segment gut microbial communities from Kakamega Forest, Kenya - Cu122 P3 (SPAdes) (version 2) | ecosystem: Host-associated > Arthropoda: Insects > Digestive system...
TGGGACCTTCGGGCTGAGGGAAGACAACGCTTATGAATATACTCGGTTGCTTGGATTCTCCTACATCCGGCCAATATTTTCTTAATGGGCGTGATGTCGCTCAGATGAGCGAAAAGGAGTTGGCGCACGTTCGAGCTCATCAACTGGGATTCGTATTCCAATCCTTCAATCTTTTACCTCGCGCGACGGTTCTTCGAAATGTGATGCTTCCTCTTGTCTATGCGGGAACAGATCCATACGAGCGGGAGGAGCGTGCACGCAAGGCACTTCGTTCAGTCGGTATCCCCGAGAAGCATTTCCATCATCGATCGAATGAAATCTCAGGCGGTCAGATGCAGCGGGTCGCCATAGCACGCGCGCTGGTCAACAATCCTCAACTCATCCTTGCCGATGAGCCAACCGGTAATCTCGATACCGCGACGGGTGATATGGTGCTTGCAACGTTTGAGCGTATGCGGGATATGGGCAGAACGATTGTTCTCATCACACATGAGCCCGCAGTTGCCGCTCACGCTGACCGTATCGTGGTCATTCGGGACGGGTTGGTGGTCACATGAGATTTGTCGACCTTCTTCATGAGACCTTTACGGCACTGACCGCAAACAAGATACGGTCGCTTCTTACGACACTCGGTATTATCATCGGCATCTCAGCCGTTATTCTTTTGGTGTCTTTGATGCAGGGGTACGAACAGACGCTTTTCGATCAATTGGGCGGTGATCAGGCATCTCTCCTGCAGGCACACTCATCTGCGCCATTCAACGAAAAGGATCAGAAAAAATTGATTCAGGCCATACCGGGTATCAGGCTCATCGAGGTCACGAGGATGTATCCAGGCACGCCTTCTTATGAAGGTGAAGATTATAGCGGGCATGCATACATCTCCGGTACTACAGAACGTTATCCTGAAGTGCAAAAAATTACGTTTGTGGAGGGAAGGTGGTTTACTGCCGCCGAGAATCTTCGCGCGGACCAGGTCGTAGTGCTTGGAAAAGGTATTGTAGAGGATCTTTTTGGAAAGGATGCCGATCCGGTAGGCAAAAAAATCAAAATCGGCAAGAGGGATTTCACGGTAATCGGTGTCGTGGGATCCAGCAGTATGACCATGGATTTCAACACGATATTCGTTCCGTCGAAAACCGGTGACAAGTATCTAAAAGACAACTCGATGATGTTCGGGGAAAGTATCTATATCCTTCTCGAGCGCGATATCGTCATGTCCGAGGCTACTGAAGCCGTCCAGAATTATTTCGACGTCAACTACGGCAAGGATATGTTCTACGTATATAACTTCGAGGAATTTGCAAATGAGATCCGGCAGGTGTTTGCGGTGTTGACGCTGATTGTTTCGGCAATCGCCGGTGTCTCACTACTAGTGGGCGGAATCGGCATCATGAATATGATGCTGACAACGGTGACTGAACGCATCCGTGAAATCGGACTGCGCAAAGCACTCGGCGCAAAACGTTCTGCGATTGTCTGGCAGTTTTTGATGGAATCGATGGCTCTTTGCATTATCGGTGGGCTGCTTGGAATAGCACTTGGGTACCTGGGGTCGCTGTTGGCTGCTTATCTTATTCGAACCTTCGCCCAAGAGATGGCTGGTGATTTCCACTCGAAATTCTCCTGGTGGTCGGTCATTCTTGCCGTTGGAGTATCCAGTTTCATCGGTTTGGTGTTCGGGTTCTACCCTGCGCGTCGTGCGGCAAAACTTGATCCTGTCGAGGCACTTCGCTACCAATAATATCGGGTGTAATCTGCTACACTACTAGCCATGCAAATCGTTTTATATAGCTTGGCAGCAGGAGCGCTCGGTATGGGACTGGGCGGTCTCATTGTTGCAGTATTTGGAGGAAGCTCCGCAAAAACCGGAAGCATTTTTCTCGCACTGGCTGCCGGTGTCATGACAAGCATCGTGTTTGAAGGACTCATTCCTGAGGCGACCGCACTTGCCGGTCCTGTTGCGGTACTTGTGGGACTTGCTTTGGGTATCGTCTTGCTCATCGTATTGGGATATGTGGTCGACGTCATCTCCTCAAAGCGCACCGATGAAGAGATGAGTGTGCACACGACGCCTGGTGAGTTGTTTCACGAAACTGAACTCATCGAATCCATCAATGGGAAAGCATTGCTTCGGGCAGGGATAATCATGCTCATCGCGATGACACTTCATAAAGTACCGGAGGGTCTTGCTATCGGTGCAGGTGGGATAGCGAATATGGAGCTTGGGATTATGCTGACCATCATGATCACAATGCATAACATCCCAGAGGGGATGGCGCTTGCAAGTCCCTTGCTCGCAGGTGGCCTTTCGAAATCAAAGGCCGTGCTCGTCTCTTTTTTGGTAGGGTCCACAACAGTTGTCGGTGCACTTATCGGTATTGTTGTCGGAGGCATCTCTGATTTCATGGTCGGTCTCTCGCTCAGCCTTGCTGCTGGAGCGATGCTTTATGTCGTGTTTGGGGAAATCGTCCCTCAGACTATCTTGCTTAGAAAAGACCGTGTCATCACCATGACGTTGCTTGCGGGAATATTTCTAGGGCATCTTATTGCCACTCTCTTGTAGATTTTTTACAGGACATCTGGCATCACATCAAATTATGCTATCTTAGTATCACCATCAAGAGGCGACTCATTGAGTCGCTTAGGGTCGAGGGACCGAGCCCTGTGACACCCCGGCAACCGGCGAAAAAACGCGTACGGTGCCAAGTCTCGGCAGACAGAGGTCTGGTAGATGCGGAAATAGCACAAAGCCGTATGCCCGACCAGCGGGCATTTTTGTTGGACGAAAGGAAGTACCATGGCAAGAAGTCACTTGTTCACCTCGGAGTCGGTAACAGAGGGACATCCCGATAAGATCTGTGATGCGATAAGCGATGCGGTACTTGATGCGATATTGACGCGCGAGGCTGAGCTTGAGGCGGAAGGCAAAGGAAGCGTGGAGGATGCGCGCTGTGCCTGTGAAACGTTTATCACAACCGGACTCGTTGTCGTTGGTGGCGAGATCCGTACTAATGGTTATATCGACGTCGACATGATCGTGCGCGACACCATCGACAAAATCGGATACAACAATGCGGAGTTCGGCTTTGACTCGAATACCTGCGGAGTTTTAAGCGCTATTCACTCGCAAAGCCCTGATATCGCACGCGGTGTTGACGAAAGTTTTGAAGTTCAGCATGGTGTGGGAGTCGACCCCATCGACTTCGTTGGTGCGGGAGATCAGGGGATGATGTTCGGGTATGCGTGTAATGAAACATCCTCATTGTTGCCGATGCCCATTCATCTTGCGCATCGTCTTGCTGAACGTCTGACCGAAGTGCGCAAGAGCGGGACACTATCCTATCTGAGACCTGACGGAAAGACCCAAGTGTCGGTGCGTTATATCGACGGAAAACCAGCATCGGTTGAAAAGGTTCTGATTTCAAGTCAGCATGCACCTGATGTCGATATTCTCACCCAGATGAAGCCTGACTTCATAGAGCACATCATCAAGCCGGTTTTTGCCAAAGAAGGCATTGAGGTTCCCGTTGCGGAAGACATTCTTGTAAACCCGACCGGCCGGTTTGTCGTCGGCGGTCCCATGGGGGATTCGGGAGTCACGGGCCGTAAAATCGTCGTTGATACCTATGGAGGCATGGGTCGTCACGGCGGTGGGGCATTCAGTGGTAAGGATTGCACGAAAGTCGATCGTTCGGCCGCCTATGCGGCGCGCTGGGTCGCGAAGAACATCGTTGCGGCCGGGCTTGCAGATCGTGCGGAAGTACAGCTTGCGTATGCCATCGGTGTCGCCAGACCTTTCTCGATTATGATTGATACTTTCGGTACGGAAAAGGTGGCTATCGAGAAGATCGAGGAAGCTGTTGACAAGGTATTCGACCTGCGTCCCGGTGCGATTCATCGAGATCTTGACCTACGTAAACCGATCTATTCGAAGACGAGCGCGTACGGTCACTTCGGACGCGATGAGGAAGGATTCACGTGGGAGAGTATCGATCGTATCGATGAGTTGAAGGCAGCTGCCGGCCTTTAGCGCACCTGCTCTGCGCTATAGTAAGAGCATGAGATATGCCGATGTCATAGTAAGTGTTGCGTCACGCAAAATCGATAAACCCTTTTGCTACGAGGTTCCCGATAGTGAGGAATTTTCCCGTCTACAGGTGGGACATCTTGTCGAGGTGCCGTTTGGTAATAGAACGGTGCCTGGATTTGTCGTCGGTCTTAGTGACGAGCCTGCTGTTGAGGCTGGTACCAAGCCGATAATCCAAATCATAAACGGACCCCACTTCGACCCAATTGCAGTACGTCTTGCGCAATGGATGAGCGACTACTACGCGAGTCCGCTTGCGAATTGCATCAATCTCTTTACTCCGCCACTAGGCAGGAATTGGCGAAAGCCTCCAAAGCGCAGAAAACGCAACGACGAGGAGCTGCCTGCCACAAGCGCGCCGCGCCATGAAGAGCTTACTGAAGGTCAACAGGATGCGCTAAAAGGCATCGCGGACCTTGAGGCGGGAAAGACACTTCTTCTTGACGGGGTGACGGGAAGCGGAAAGACCGAAGTATACCTTCGTGCAGTCGAGGAGTTGATTGAGCAGGGAAAAAGCGCAATTGTGCTGGTACCTGAGATTTCATTGACTCCCCAAACGGTAGGAAGATTTCGTGCTCGGTTCGGTGAAATCATCTCTGTGCTGCACTCAAGGCTCACTGAAGCCCAGCGCGCGCATCAACTCGAACGGTTGAGAGCAGGAGAGTCATGTGTGGTTGTCGGTCCACGATCGGCACTTTTTGCACCTATGCAGAATCTTGGCATGATTGTGATCGATGAGGAGCACGACGGCTCCTATAAGCAAGAAAGTGACCCACGATATCATGCGCGTAAAGTTGCCCAACGACTTGTCTCAGAGACCGGGGCGAAATTAATCCTAGGAAGTGCAACCCCGTCTTTTGAGACACTTGCCCAAGTTGATGAGGGCACCATAGGCTCCGTCGATTTGCCTAAGCGGGTCAACGAACAAGACCTTCCTCCTGTCGAAGTAGTCGATATGACCGATGAGTTCGATGCGGGCAACCGCTCGATGTTTTCCCGCTCGCTTCAAAAGCATCTTCAAGCGGTTCGTGAAGATGGGAAAAAAGCGATAATCCTGCTCAATCGAAGAGGGTTTGCCAATTTTGTGTTGTGTCGCGAATGCGGGTACGTTCCGATGTGTCCTTCATGTGCGACTTCGCTGACGCTTCATGCCTCACACGGCAAGCTCCAGTGTCATCACTGCGGACGCCTTGAGGTATTGCCTCCCACATGTCCTCAGTGCAGCAGTCCCTATCTCGCAAGTTTCGGTGCAGGCACTCAGAAAGTCGAATCTGAGCTCAAGAAGCTTTTCGAGGGCTGGGACGTGGTGCGCATGGATGCTGACACAACGGCAGGACGTACGGGGCATCAAGAGCAACTCGCTGCTTTCGAGGCGATTGATACAGGAGTACTCATCGGGACGCAGATGATAGCAAAAGGACTGGATTATCCTGACGTGACCCTCGTGGGAATCATTGCAGCTGACAGTTCGCTCAATGTCCCTGAATATACTGCTGCGGAACGGACCTATCAATTGCTTGAGCAGGTATCGGGACGCGCAGGTCGAGGGACTGCAGGCGGCAACGTTATCATACAGACATACCAGCCCGAGCATCCTGCGGTGCGCGCGGTTATCCAACATGACCGTTCAGTAGTACTGGCTCCCGAGCTAGCCGGTCGCAAGGAGTTGGGGTATCCTCCCTTCACCTCGATGGCAAATATCGTTATCTCCAGCCCTGATGAACACACAACGATTCAAGTAGCCGATATGGTCGGCGAATCACTCAAGCGCGAGCTTCAGGACTCTGTGACTATCCTGGGTCCCGTGCCGTGCGCATTGCTGAAGCTAAAGGGTCGCTATCGAAGACATATTCTGATAAAGGGTGAACGTGGCGATACCCTCGGTCCGCGTATCATGGAAATGCTGAAAGCCATGACGATTCCTACCGATGCGCGCGTAACCGTTGATATAGATCCGCAATCCTTAAGTTAATTTCGTTATGCCGTATCGACGCAATCAATGGCTTGCTATACTAGCTCCATGACAAATTTCATGCAAAACATAACAGGGGTATTCAAAAAAGACGAGGCACTCAAAGTTCTGTCACATCCTGATAAGCGCCTTTATCAGCCTGCAGAAGCTATCGACAATGTGACCGATGAAGAGATCGTCTCGTTGATAAAAGGACTCAAGAAATCAATGAAGATTCATGATGGGGTAGGGATGGCCGCTCCTCAGGTGGGGGTTATGAAAAGAATCTTCATCTACAATGCGGGCAGTGAAGAGGAGGAGCCTCGAGTCCTTATCAACCCGGTTATCACCTACTATTCCGATGAATTGTCAACATCTGATGAAGGATGCCTTTCTTTTCCCAACATCTATTTTCCAGTGGAACGCTCTGAGCGCGTAACCGTCACTGGTCTGGATGAGTCAGGATCTTCGGTGACTCTTGAGGAAATCGATGGTCTTTTGGCGCGCATTGTCCAGCATGAGTGCGATCACCTCGATGGCGTCATGATTACTGATCGGGCTAAGCCCCATATTCGAAAACTTGCGCTCCGGGCATATGCGACCTACGATCAGCAACCCGAAGAATTCATAACGATTGTCGATGACGAGGAACCCGCTTCATGAGTGACATCCAGACACGCGTTGTGTTCATGGGCACTCCTGAATTCGCGGTACCCACCTTAGAAACGCTTGCACAAATGCCGAATGTCGAAATCGTGTCCGTGTACACTTCGCCTGATGCGGTATCAGGACGAGGCTCGAGATTATTGCCTTCGGTAATAAGGACGGTGGCAGATGAGATGCGCTTGCCTGTCAGAACTCCCTCAACCTTGCGGGATCCGGATGAAATCGAGCATTTGGTATTGCTTGAACCTGATCTCGTCGTGGTTGTTGCCTACGGATTCATTTTGCCCCGAGAAGTCTTGGATATTCCCAAGAAGGGAAGCATCAACATCCATGCTTCGCTCCTGCCGCAATGGCGTGGGGCCGCTCCCATACAACGTGCCCTTCTTGAAGGAGATGCGGTAACAGGGGTTTCGCTGATGCGAATGGAAGAAGGTCTTGATACCGGAGATTATTGCGCACAAACGATGATCTCACTTGAAGGTCATCGGTCATTCGATGAGGTGCAGATGACTCTTGCGCGAATGGGAGCCCATTTGCTCAAAGAGAACTTTGATGAGATTGTTACGGGAACCGCCCAATGGACCCAGCAGAATGAAGATCAAGTTACGTATGCCTCAAAGATTGAGAAGAGGGACATACTCCTAAGCCCCTCTTTGCCTGCACGTGAATTGCATAATCGAATTCGCGCAAGTAACGACCGAGCGCCCGCTCGTATGCGTGTTCAGGGAAAGGATGTCAGAGTTCTTTCTGCTGAAAAGGCTTCGCGTGGAGTGCATGATTTTGCCAGCGATATGAAACTCGGCAGTATTCGATTCAAGGATGACAAGGTTATAATCGCAGGATCGGATCCAGCGCAAGAGGTGCTCGTAATCTTGGATGTGAAACCTGCCGGAGGAAGAGAGATGCCGGCGTTTCATTGGGCGCACGGAATGCGATTTGAGGGGGATGTGGCGTGGGAGTGACGCCTTCGCGCGTTATCGCTCGAAAAGCCTTGTCGGATGTTCGGGCAAACGGTGCGTATACGGCACAAGCAGTCTCACGAGCTCTTGATTCAGGTGAATATTCAGCGCAGGATGTGGGATACGGTTCACGGCTCGCGCATATGAGTATCGGGAGCTATCATGCGGTAAGCAACATCCTTTCGCAATACCTGGATAAACCCCATAAGTTGCCTCCGCTCGCACACGACGCGCTCGTGGTGAGCGCGACTGAACTCTTGTATCTTGACGCTCCGGACCATGCAGTCGATCAGGGAGTCGAATTGGCAAAAGCGTCATATCCTCGACTTGCGGGTGTTGCTAATGCGGTTTTGAGAAAGATCGCCGGTTCGCGTGAGGAGATTCTCCGATCCAGCCCTGCATTCGAGTATGGCTTTCCCGGATGGCTTGCAGATCAACTGATCGGTGAGTATGGGGAGAAAATCGCTCGGCATATCATGAGCGCAAGCAATGAGCAGGCCCCGATATTCGGATATGTGTTGAGTGTGGCACCCGATGACTGGGAAGCGCAGTTGACTGATGCAGGAGCGAACATAACGAACTTGGGCAATCAGTCCATCATTATTGGGAACACCCAAGCGGTTCGCACACATCCTCTCATTGCTTCACGCGCAACCCTGATTGCTGATATTGGGGCGCAAACCGCAATCTCACTTGCGCCTATTGGATCTCGGATGCTGGAGGTTGCATCCGGGCGTGGCACTAAATCGCTTATGTGGGCTGACCGTGCTCGGTTAAGCGAGCCTGATGGAATAGCGTCATTTGTGGGTATTGATAATGTCGCACACAAGGTTGAGCGTGCAGCCGAAGAAGCGAGAATTCTTGGATACGATGAAATTACGTATACAGTTGATGATGCGACACAGCTCGCTGTAACAGGTGGTGAAAAATTCGATGTGGTATTCGTGGATGCGCCTTGCAGCGGTCTGGGAACGCTTCGTCGGCATGCGGACAAGCGAATGACGCTTGAGCCGGGAGATATTGACGACCTTGCGATGCTCTCACTCTCTCTATTGAGGAATGCGGCGCGAAAAGTCGCAAAAGACGGAACGCTGGTCTATGCAACCTGTACAATAAGTCGTAGAGAGAACGATTCGGTTATCTCTGAGTTTCTGGCATCCCCGGAGGGAGCCGATTTTCAGATCGATCGAATCAACAATACAGAACTACCTGCGCTGATAGGCGATGCGGTGACCCCTGAGGGGTTTGTGCAGATGCTACCTCAGCCAGGTGGCGGAGATGGTCATTTTGTAGCACGATTGAAGCGTGCGTGAGAAGGGAGCGTCATGAACACCAATCGGATCAATGAGATGTTGGGTGTGGCAGAGGCGGCAGCATTTGCGGCAGGCGAGTGGATAGGTAAAGGCAAGAAAGACCTTGCTGATGCGGCTGCGGTCGAGGCGATGCGCGACAGATTCAATGAGCTTGATATATCGGGTCGAATCGTTATCGGTGAAGGTGAGCGCGACGAAGCGCCCATGCTGTTCATAGGTGAGGAGCTTGGTACCGGTGGTGAGGAGATCGATATAGCGGTCGATCAGTTGGAGGGAACCAATCTTTGCGCCTTCGCGCAACCGAACGCGCTTGCAGTTCTTGCGTTCGCGCCTCACGGAGCACTTCTCTATGCTCCGGATACCTATATGGAAAAAATCGCGGCAGGACCGGGAGCTCACGATGCAATCGACATCGACGCGTCACCAGGCGATAACGTGCGCAGTGTTGCGGCAGCACTTGGGAAATCGGTCGAGGAGCTCGTTGTCTGCGTGCTTGACCGTGAAAGACATCAAGAGCTTATCGCCGCAATCAGGGAAGCGGGTGCCCGCGTCAGACTGATTACCGACGGCGATGTCTATGGTTGCGTTGCCTCAGCGATTGAGGGAACCGGTATCGATATGTATATGGGTAGCGGCGGTGCCCCCGAAGGCGTTCTTGCTGCGACCGCCATGAAATGCGTTGGGGGCGGATTCATGGGTCGCTTTCGTTTTCGCAATGATGAGGAACGGGTTCGCGCAGAAAAGACTTCCGGTGTCGATATCGACGGCGTATTGAAGATGGACGATCTGGTGCGTGGCGATGATGCGGTATTTATCGCAACAGGTGTTACTGACGGAGAGATGGTTCGTGGCGTCAAGAGCGGAAATCGAGCCCATAGCGTCATTATGGACTGCAAGTCAAAGACAATTCGTTTTGTTGAGACGATCTATCGTCATGATGGCGACGGGATGCTCTCACTAAGTTAGCGAGTCCATGCAGACCGACCTGTCCCAAAAAGAGCTTCTGGAGTTGCCTCCGATTGATCGCGAGCGCCCTTATGGGCGAAGTGGACTTTCGCAGCGCACTAAAGTGATGATCGTCGCCTCGATAGTCAGCTCGATTATCTTGCTTGTTGCGGGGGGAGCTTACTTTTATTTAACGCGCCCAATCGTGCCTGATGTGCGAGGCATGACGGACAGCGAAGCGCTGAAGGTTACGCAAGAAGCGCGTATGAATCTCATTGTCACCGGCACGCATTATTCGATTGAGCCCGCAGGCACGATAATCAGCCAATCGCCAAGAGTGGGCACACAACCCCTCTTTGCCCGTTCGGTCAAAGTCACACTTTCCTCAGGAAAGCAGGCAATCACTGTTCCTGACCTGATAGGGGAGACTGAACTGCGTGCCCGAAGTATTCTCGAGCAACAGGGTCTCAATGTGCAGACGGTATACGAATATGCTCCTGATGGTATCGGAAAAGTCATCTCCATGAATCCGGAAGTCGGCCAAGCGGTTGAGACGGGAGATATTGTAGTGCTGAGGGTAGGAGCGCCGCAGTCCCAAGTATCGCTTGTCGAATATGATCTGCATGGCAAAACAGTCATCATTTCAGTTGGAGACGATGGCGTGCAAGCAGATATCGCACAAGATATTGCGATACGCCTCACCTCTTTGTTGCAGGCGGCACAGGCTACCGTCATCACTCAAGATACGATGACGGATAATGCTTCCGCATTCATCAAGCTAACAACAGGAGACCATGAGGTTGACATGGTTTATGTGATGGGTGCTGCGCAAAGCGAGCCGGCTTTGGCATCGGACTCATTGCCGCGGACTTTATTCGATATGTTCGGCCAAATACCAGTATCTCGTGGATACGCTCATGCGGAAGACATCTCATCCGATGATTCAGTAGTTGTGTTGTTTGGGCAGAGCGGAGATGCCACTTTGCACAGCGATACGCGATGGAAGGACAATATAGCGCGTTCTATCTATCTTGCGCTCGGTCAAACGCTTGTGCGATAATCAAATAACCTTCGGGAGTCACTTCGGTGACTGAGAGGCGGCAAAAGCCGCGACCGCAACGACCGTGCTGGTAATGCAGCACGAGCAAAGGAGTCATTATGCGCAATAATCGTATCCGAATTCTTGCAGAACTAGGCTTAAGCGTCGCATTATTTGCGATACTTCAGGCTATCCCAGCATTCAAGATGCCTTTTGGGGGAAGTGTGAGTCTCGCGATGGTTCCCATCGTGGTACTGGCACTGCTTCGGGGCCCTGTCGTGGGAGTCATCTGCGGAGCACTCTGCGGAGTCGTTGATCTGATGTTCGAGCCGTACATCTTTCATCCGGCACAGGTAGTCCTCGATTACCCGCTCGCCTATGCACTGGTCGGGCTATCCGGAGTGCTCTCCTCAGGCTTCAAGAAGTTTATACGGGAGAGCAAGACAGCGCTTGCGCTGATTATGATAGTCGCAGGTACTGCAGTCGGAGCATTCGCTCGATTTGTCTCCCATCTTCTGAGTGGCGTCATCTTTTTTGGTGAATATGCTCCTGAGGGTCAGAACGTGTGGCTGTACTCGATAGTCTACAACGGCCCCTACATGCTGGCATCGTTCATCGCAGTAGCAGCTGTCGCATTGCTCGTGGTGCCGGTGCTTTACAGAACTCTCTATAAGGAACATGGCTAGGCACATCGCACATATCATCGGGCCACTCTCTGTGCCCGAAGTCTCTCTTGCTCAATCGAGTGACGGCATAGTTATCGCTGTCGACGAAGGGCTCGATAGGGCGAGAGAGGCAAGGATAGCTCCCGATATCGCTGTCGGTGATTTTGACAGCGTGAGCACGCAGGGGCTGACATGGTTGGATACTCTGGGTTCGGATATTGAGATTCATCAGGTCGAGGCGCGGAAAGATTTTAGTGATCTCGACTTGGCTCTCAGGGTATGTCAGGAACAGGGAATCGAGCAAGTTATTCTGCAGGGCTTTATCGGAGGGCGTATCGATCATCAGCTGGTTGTGTTGGGAGTATGCGCTCAGTATGCTACTGACATGAAGATAACCCTTGTCGACGAAAGGCAAATGATATTTTTTCTTGTTGCGACGCAATCACACGCTATTGAGGCAGAAACCGAGTTCAGCTTACTGTCACTTGAGGGGACAGCACGCGTCTCTATCAAGGGTGCGCGGTATCCGCTGAGCAATCATCTACTTACCCCACTATCAGATTTGGGATTATCCAACTATGCAACAAATGAAAGTACTGTTGCCGTACATGAAGGGATATGTATCCTGATTGAAAACAAAATCCCCCGCTAGGCGGGGGATTGATCTTCACTATCGAGTCAACAATTACGCGCGCTTGACTTTACCTGCTTTCATGCACTTGGTGCACACATTGACTTTTTTAACCTTGCCATCGATGTTAGCCGTCACTTTTTGTATATTGGGACGAAACATGCGATTGGTCACTCGATGCGAGTGGCTGACATTACGCCCCGCAGAAGGTGACTTTTGACATATTACGCATACTTTAGACATTTCTGACGCTCCTTTAATAATTCTTACAGCCGTAAGATGGTAACACAATACGGTGACACTTGTATAGATATGTGCCCACATCCTCAAAAAGGGGTATTATCTATTGTTGGGAAACACATTGTCGTGTGTGCGATATTGAATTTCTGAGGATGGAGAGAAATTGATGAACAGATTAATGAGAAATACATTATTGCTGATTGCTTTGATGCTTGCATTGGTAATGATACCTACCCTTGCATTGGCGAGCGAGCTTTCGCTTACTACGATCTACGACACGGATAATAGTCAGAGCGGAATCATGTTCGATATAGTGGCGAAATCTGCCATTCGGCTGGATCGATTGGATTCGAATATCGCTGACGGGACATACACCATTGAGATATACACTCGCTCGGGAACTCACCTTGGTTTCGAGGACTCTCCAGACGGATGGGATCTGGTCGGAACGGCGACCATCACCTCTGCTGGGGACAATCAACCGACACCTATTCCAATCGACCTATCATCCATTGTGCTTTCTGCAGGAGAAAGACAGGCTCTTTACGTCACCACTACGGTTCCGCACGCGGCACTTATGCTTTATACGAATGGAACTAGTCCCGAATTCACTACGGGTAACCTATTCGTCGAAGATGATAATCTTCAGATTTTTGAGGGAACCGGAAAAAGCTACGCATTCGATCCGTGGGGGAATTTTCAGCCTCGTATTTGGAACGGAACCATCTACTACAACCTCGAGCCACATGATTTGACAGTTGAGGCTGGAGCTGGTGGCGCAGTTTCGACAGCGGGTGGCGAATATACTGCAGGTGAGCCAATCACGGTTGCCGCAACCGCAAATCCCGGATACTATTTTGTGGGCTGGACCGTGACAGGTATACAGCTTTCCGATATTACCGCAAATCCACTCAGTTTCACTATGCCGGATAACGACGTAGTACTTGTCGCCAATTTCGTTGCAGAAGCGAATGTGGATATCTATTATCTGGCGACTGAGGGTGGGCGTGTAACACGCGAACATGAGAGTATAGCGCCAGCTACCGGTGCCCCCACAGGATCTACCGCTATCGCTGATGTAGGGTTCGAGTTTATCGGTTGGGTTGATGCAACGCATGAGGAGTACGAAACTATAATCTCTGTCGATGAGCACTTTATTCCTTCCAGAAATGAGAATGGCGTTTATACCGATGCCATTTATGTCGCGGTATTCCTGCCACTTGATGAGATTGTTCCAGTACCACCTGTTGCCCCCACCATCCCGGCTGCAGGAGATAGTGCCACTTTATGGTCGATGGCATTAATGTTTTTTGCTGGATGCACGGTTGTTGTTGCAGTCTTAGGTAAAAGACAACGAAGGATTTAAGTTTGCGTCTGTGATATATCCAGTGCCCGGGGAAGGGGCCAAATGAAAGTATCGGCAAGAAAGATAGCTGTTCTGGTTGCGCTCGTGGTTGTCTTGGCATCTATGCCAGCGATGGCATTGGCAACGGAACTGTCACTCACTACGCTGTATGATAAAGACAATGACTGGGATGGAATCTTTTTCGACATAGGTGCCGTAACTGATATTACGTTGAGTCGCTTGGATACAAATATCTATTTAGCGGGTGGCCCGTATCCTATTGAGATCTACACAAAATCAGGTACCCATGCGGGATTCGAGAAAGATCCAGGAGCATGGACTCTCGTCGGAACTGCGGTAGTTTCATCTGACGGACCAGACGTACCGGTTCCCATTCCAATAGATCTTTCGTCTATCTCGATCTTAGCTGGGGAGACGCAGGCTCTCTATATAACCGGCATATTTCGAACAATCGCGTATACCAACGGGACTGAGCCCGGCAATCTTTTTATTGCCGATGATAATCTGCAGATATTTGAAGGCCTTGGTGCTGGGTATGGCTGGACAAATAATACGAGTGATTATGGCTCAGGTTCCGCCAGTGCACGGATTTTCAACGGCACCATCTATTATGCTCGTACAGAATTTCCGCTTGAGATTTCTGCAGGCGAGGGCGGCAGCGTAACTGATATTAGTGGAGATTATCTTTCCGGGACTCCCCTTGAGGCAACTGCGACACCTGATTCTGGCTATTATTTCACGGGTTGGACGGCTACGGGTTTGCAGCTTTCTGATGATGCAGCCAATCCATTGAGCTTCAATATGCCGAACAACACAGTAGTGCTTGTTGCCAATTTTGAGGAAGATTCGGCTGAAGAAACGGTAGATATCTTCTATCTGGCAAGCGGGGGTGGAAGCGTAACGCTCGAACACGAAAGCATAGCGTCACTTACCGGTGAACCTGTCGGTTCGACGGCGGTTGTTGAAGCAGGATACGAATTTCTTGGCTGGCTTGGTGTAGAGAACGATGAGTTCAGCGTCATCGTTTCTGTCGATCCCCACTTTGTTCCTTCCAGAAATGAAAATGGAGTATACGTTGAGGCGAAATATCTTGCGGTATTTGCACCACTTGACGAAGAGGATTCTCCTCCGGTGACAGCTCCTGTTACACCGCCTACTGGTGATACTGCTGCTATAGGATCAATTTTATCCGCAGCTCTTGTTGGGTTTGTGGCTACTGGTGGGGTGCTCGTCCGGAAACGGTTCAAGAGGTTCGATTAAGGGGCACCTAGGATGGAGGGAACTGAAATGAAAAAGACATCAGTCAAAAGAATCTTTGCCGGATTGGTTGCGGGCGTTGTACTACTGCTTAGCTTCTCAGCATTCGCATTTGCGGGGCAACCGATTTCGTATGGCATGAATCTCGTGACTCAGAATAAGGACAACCCCCGTGTCGGGGGCAATAGCATGTCGGACAACCTTCAGTTCAGTGCTGATGGAACGAAGGCCGTATTTCATTCATATGCCACTGATCTTATTGCGGGCTATAACGTGAGCAATGAAAATGGTCAGGTATATCTTTATGATGTAACCAGTGGTGAGATCACCCTAATCTCAAGGAGCAAGGATAATCCCAGTGACGGAGGCGATGGATGGTCGGGCTCTCCTTCCATAAATAGGGACGGGACGAAAATAGCGTTCTCCTCGTCCGCTACCGATCTTGTCGAGGGATATGACCCGATCAACACAGGTACTCAAATTTATCTTTATGATGCGGTAACCGGAGTGATGAGTCTTATTTCGCATGACAAGGATGATCCCAATGTCGGTGCAAACGAGGGTTGGATCTATAATCCCAGTATTGACGCTGCCGGCACGAAAATCACCTTCAGCTCTTCGGCGACTAATCTGGGGGACTTCAATGTCCCAGGGGGATGGACAACCCAGGTCTATCTTTATGATGTGGGTACCGGTAACGCAAGGCTTATCTCTGCGAACAAGGATAATCCAAACGATGCAGCGAATAGTTCCTCGGGGAATTCCCAGATAAGTGCTGATGGCTCAAAGATTGTTTTCGGATCGGGTGCCACCGATCTTGTGGACGGTTACAATACCGGCAACACGTATACCCAAATCTATCTTTTCGATTTGTCTACCAGTGAGATGAGCCTCGTCTCCAGGAATAAGGATAATCCCAACGACGGTGGTAATAGCTGGTCATCTGGTGCCAGAATCAATTCCGATGGCGCAAAGATCGCATTTTCATCAAACGCCACGAATCTTATAGACGGCTACGCTACCGACAACACGAACTCCCAGGGCTATCTTTATAATGCGCTTACCGATGAGATGATTCTTGTTACACGCGATAAGGATAACCCAAATGATGGCGGCAGGAATCCATTAGCGAGCGCGTATATTTACAGCCTTGACTTAAGCGCCGACGGCACGAAGCTTGTATGCCAGACAAGCTTCACGAATCTGGTGGAGGATTTCAATCAAAACAACGGTGGCTGGCAGGTGTACCTTTTTGATCTCTCCGCTGATAAGGTGACGCTCATCACGCGCGATAAGGATAATCCCAATGATGGCGGCAATGGAGGAATCATCATGGGACCACCCAGCACGACTATCAGTGCTGATGGCACAATGGTAGCGTTTACTACGAACAGCACAAACATAATGGAGGGTTATGAGCCGGTTCCCGGTCAATGGGGTGACTATGATCGACAGATCTTTATCAGCAAAACAAAAACAGGTGCTCCGGTCACTACGATTACTCCACCGGACGGATCGGTGGTCGCTTTGGGCACAAAGATCACTTTTGCCGTAGTCGATGATCAGCCGGAAACAGTTACTACCCATTATGTTATCGAGGAGGGTGTCGCCAGGCTTGCAGACGTGTACGATCCGGCCAATCCTCCTGTTTTGACAGAAGAGGGCATCTATGAAATCACCTTCTGGTCTGTGGACAGATTCGGCAATACCGAAGATGCCCAGACAGCAACTATCACGGTCGAAGAAGCTCCACCGGTGCCACCTGGTCCTCCGGTAGTTCCACCGCCGCCTCCGGGTCAAACGATACCCTCAACCGGTGACAGCACTGCCATTTGGTCGGTTGCGCTAGTTGCTATTCTTGGAGTCGTGGCTGCTGGTGGCGCTTTGGGTCGAAAGCGGTCTGAGAGATAGGCTTTGCGGGAGTTGTTTTAAGCTAACGATGAAAACCGTCTTCGGACGGTTTTCTTGTGCGCAGATGTTTATGACTTTTTGGTAAGAGTAAAAGAGTTATCGGCAAAGAATTGGGTCTCTCGGTATAATATAACACTCGACGAGTAAGAAGGAGAATGTCGTGACAGAGAAACTGGACGGATCAGTCTTTATCGCCAATGATGTCCTTGCCGATTTGGCGGGATACGCTGCGATGGAGAGCTACGGTGTAGTAGGTATGGCCCATGCGAGTTTTTTGGAAGGGGCTTCCCAGCTGCTTCCCGGACAGCGTCTTCGCAGAGGTGTTCGCGTCTCCGATGCTCCTGCAGACGATGAGGATGCCGGCGCGGTAGAAATCGATCTCTTTGTGGTTATCGAATACGGAACCAATCTTGCCGAGGTATCACGCAATCTCTCGGATCGCGTCGTGTACTCGATCGAGCATCTTACCGAAGTAAAAGTATCGCGCTGTGACGTTCACGTCGTCGATGTGAAAGTACGATAGGGGTAGTACTGTGAACCTTCCTTCACCTCGCAATCTAGTTGCGCATATCAGCACGACATTCAAAGAACACTCAGAAGAAGTTAATAAGCTCAACGTCTTTCCCGTCCCTGATGGCGATACCGGTACCAATATGTCGCTGACATTGGATGCGGTGACAGCAGAAGTATCGAAGCTTTCCGATAGCGCCTCGCTTGATGAGGTATGTAAAGCGGCGACGCATGGCTCTCTGATGGGGGCTCGTGGTAATTCGGGAGTTATTACCTCTCAAATTATCCGTGGTTTATGCGAAGGATTCGTAGACTCTGAAGGCGAGGATGACGTGGAGCGCATTGCCCAGTCGCTCGAGTCTGCTGCGCGTGTCGCATATCAGGCGGTCCGTAAACCGGTCGAGGGTACGATGCTTACCGTCTGCAAAGATCTGGGTATCGCAGCACGATTCGCCTCTGATCAGGGGATGGAGCTTGATCAGGCATTCATGTATATCGCAAAAGAAGGTCACGCATCTGTCATGCGCACTCCTGAGTTGCTACCCGTACTCAAGGAATCAGGCGTGGTTGATGCGGGAGGATACGGTCTCGCTCTCATTTTCGATACGATTGCGGCAGCCATGACCGGACAAGAGATCGCAACGATGCCTGCGCCGTATGTCTCGGATGCGACGACCGTTACCCCGGCTGATGATTGGGATGACGACGAGTATCTCTACTGTACCGAGTTCCTGCTCATGGGAGACGGAATTGATAAAGAAGCAGTTCATGATTATATTGCCGAACGTGGCGGCTCGGAACTTGTTGTAGGCGATGATGGCCAATACAAAGTCCATGTTCACACCGATAATCCCCATGAGATATTGGGATACGCGTTATCGTTGGGTGAGATATCCGATGTTCACATCCACAATATGCGCAGACAGCAGGCAGAACGCGGTGACCAACAGGATGCCCAGATAGCAAGTGCCCCGCACAAAAACATCGGAGTTGTTGCGGTTGCATCCGGTCAAGGCATCGTCGATATCCTCAAGTCACTCGGAGTTGACATTGTGGTAAGCGGCGGCCAGACGATGAATCCCTCTACTTCTGATTTGGTGGAGTCGGCAGGTAAGCTGAATTGCGATGAGGTTATATTCCTGCCCAACAATAAGAACATTATCATGGCGGCCCAATCAGCAGCAGAGGTTCTTGATAAGCCTGCATTTGTCGTTCCGACCCGCTCGATCCCGCAAGCATTCTCGGCAATGTTGAGCTACAACGAGGAGGGTGTCGGAAGCGTTGTGGCTGAGGAGATGGCCGAAGCAATTGCTGATGTCACGACTGCGGAGATTACCACTGCAATCAAGGATGCAAAGGGTAATGTCGGTGAAATCAAAGAGGGTCAATACATCGGTATCTTGAACGGAAAGGATATCGAAGCGGCCGGCGATTCCATCGATGGAGTCATCACCGACATTTTGAAACATGTGAAAGCCGAAGATCACGAGACACTTACGCTTCTCGCGGGCGAGGATTTGAGTCGGGACCATGCAGACAAGATTCAGGCTCAGATTGAGAAAGACTACCCTGATATCGAAGTCGAACTCCTTCGTGGCGAGCAGCCGCTTTACCCAGTCATTTTGGCTGTAGAGTAGGTGGGTGCAAGTATGTCAAAAATCGGCATTGTCGTTGATAGTACGTGCGATTTTGCTCCAGAAGTCTATGAAGAGCTTGATGTAATCTGCCTTACAACTCCGGTCTATATTGACGGAGAGACTTTTCTTGATCCGTTCGAAATAACGCCGAAGGAGTTCTATGAGAAACTCGTAGCTTCAGACGATCTTCCTAAAACGTCACAACCTTCGCAAGTCAATATGCTTGAGGCATTCGAGCAGTGTGCAGAAAACGGATGCACCGATGTTCTATTCATCACTATCTCGGGCAAGCTTTCGGGGACCAATAATTCCGCACATGTCATTGCGAAGGAAAGCCCTGTTCCGGTTGCCTGCTTCGACTCGAAGACGGTATCAGTTGGATTTGGACATCTTGTGCGTGAGGCTGCTAGAAAGCGTGATGAGGGCGCAACAATTGATGAGTTGGTCAAATATGTAGAGGCAGTGCGAGACTCACATCATACCTATTGTATTCTTGATACTCTTCATTATTTGGTCAAGGGAGGACGTGCTGGTAGAACTGCGGAACTCGCTGCCTCTTTGCTGAGCATCAAACCAATCCTCGAAGTGTCTCCCGAAGGCGAAATGGTTCCCCTTAAGAAGTGTAAAGGTCGCCACCGCGCCATGAATGATATGGCTAAACTTGTCGAGCAATATGTTAAGAGAAATGGTCCTATATATTACAGCGTTCTCTACAGCAGTAATCCTAATTTGGCCTATGAGTTTGGCAATGTGTTGGAGAATATGGCTGTTGAGGGAACGAAGCTTGGTCTTGGCGTGGTTGGGCCTGCGGTTGGTACCTATGTCGCGCCGGAAGGCGTCGGCATTGCGTTTTATCAACGTCCCGACGAATAGTCTCCAAGGCAGATTATGAGCGATTCTTTGAAACAACCAATTGAATCGGTTCGGCACGTAGAAGGAAGGCGTGCAAAACTTCTCAATAAACTTGACATCAAGACCGTGGGTGACATGCTGTTGCATTTGCCATTCCGATATCTTGACCTCTCGCGTGTTGCGCAAATCGGGGATCAGTTCGAAGGTGACATCACCTGTAGTGGGACTATCACGTCGGTAAAGCTAAAACGCCCGCGCCCCAAACTCCGCATAACCGAAGTCGCTCTTACTGATGATACGGGATCCGTATTTGGAGTATGGTTCAATCAGCCATGGGTCGAGACGGTATTTCGGGAGGGGCAGCGATACGCCTTTGCGGGAACGATGGTTTACGAACACGGTCTGCGAAAAATGCAGGCACCGTTTATTCAATCGCTTGAGGACAATCAGGATGAACCTGTCGGTGAAGTGATCCCCATATATCCGGCAACCGAAGGTCTTGCTCAAGGATGGATTCGCAGGATAGTTACCGAGGCCCTCAAGGAGGCTGATGGTATCGAAGAGGTATTACCTGAGCCTCTTCGTAGGCAGCGCGGAATGCGAACGTATGCGCAAGCATTGAGAGATGTGCATAAACCGGTTTCGACAGAAGATGCTCTGGCAGCACGAAATCGACTTGCCTATCAAGAGCTTTTCGAAATGTATCTTCTCAATGTAGCCCGTCGTTATCGCGACATGAAAAGTGCGCAAGGCTTTGCACACAATGTGAGCGGTGAAATGATTGGGCGAGGGGAGAGCGCGCTTGAGGTATCGTTTACCGATGATCAAAAGCAGGCAATCGCTGATATTCTAAACGATATGGAGAAGCCCTACCCGATGCAGCGTTTGCTTCTGGGTGATGTGGGTACTGGCAAAACGTTTGTCGCGACGATGGCGTTGTTTGCCATCGCTGACTCGAATGCTCAAGTGGCCATGATGGCCCCCACAGAGGTGCTCGCAAAACAATATGCGCAAAAAATCGGACCGATTCTTGATACGCTCGGTATCTCCTGGGCATTGATAACGAGTTCACTTACTGCTGCTGAGCGTGCAGAAACACTCAGTCGCATTGCGGATGACGATATCACTGTGGCATTCGGAACTCATGCGCTCATACAGCAAGATGTCGAGTTCAATAACCTTACCTTGGCCATAATCGATGAGCAGCATCGTTTTGGTGTGGAGCAGCGTCAGGTGCTTCGAGGGAAGGCAAAAGTTGTCCCTGATATGCTCTCCATGACAGCAACTCCTATTCCGCGTTCACTTGCGTTAACCATGTATGGCGATCTTGATATTTCGCTCTTGCGCGAGAGACCCATCAAGGGCGCAGGCGTCTCCACACAGATGCGTTCTTTTGCTCGAGTGGGACAAGCGCATGAGGCGGTAAAGCAGGCGCTTGATAAAGGCCAGCAAGCGTTTGTCGTGTGCGCTTTGATTGAGGAGTCGACAAAGCTCGAGGTCAATGCCGCGACTGATCTTGCTGAGGAGTTAGCCGAAAACGAATACAAGGACTACAGGGTTGCTCTTATGCATGGATCTCTCAAGGCAGCACAAAAAGATGCCATTATGCAACAATTTCGCGCTGGTGAGATCGATGTGCTGGTGTCTACCACCGTCATCGAGGTGGGAGTAGACATTCATAATGCAACCCAGATGATCGTATACAATGCGGAGCGTTTCGGGCTTACCCAACTCCATCAACTGCGTGGTCGTGTGGGACGGGGAGAGACCGCTGGTCATATGTGGCTGATCAGCGATGGGAGGGGCGCGGTTGCGCGCGAGCGGTTCGAGGCGCTCTGCTCAACCGATGATGGATTCGTATTAGCCGATATAGATCTCGCATTGC
>Ga0209737_10000942_pt1 | contig 21907 bp, 25 predicted proteins | sample TergutCu122P3_FD_187284 | JGI IMG/M metagenome (GOLD analysis project Ga0209737, IMG submission 187284) | Cubitermes ugandensis P3 segment gut microbial communities from Kakamega Forest, Kenya - Cu122 P3 (SPAdes) (version 2) | ecosystem: Host-associated > Arthropoda: Insects > Digestive system...
TTCGGAACTGACAAAACACTTAAAATACGGCGAGTTTGTGCGAATAAATGGTTCGTTGAAATCAAAGGCACACACAGCGTCAACAGGTCGTATTTATCGTAATAATGCACTGATTGCAAGGGAAGTTTTATTTGAGGAGGTAAAATGCGGTACAGAATAAAAAAACACGAATACTATAAAAATGCAGATGGCAAAGATTGGATTTATGTCTTCTACACAGTAGATAAAAAAGAACGCTTATTTGGAAGCTGGATACCGATAGAGCGATTTAGTTCCAAAGAAGATGCCATAGATTATTTGATAGAACTTAAAAATGGAGGTTCAGAATGCGAGGAATAAAATCATTTTATTATTTAATTGGTGGTCTATGCACAATAATTATTTTATTTCTTGGGCTTGTGTTATATGCAGATTACAAGAATATTCGTAAAGATTACGAGCATCAGGTTCGTAATTTAGAAAAGCACATAGAACGCTTGGTGCATCACAACCAAGAATTAACTGATTTAATTGCGGCGCAAGAGACGGTTCATTGTTCAGATGACGAGTGGGTGCGTTTGATTTGTGCAATTATTTCAGTTGAGAGCAGTGGCAATCCGAACTCAGTCGGCATTGACAAAAGCGGTCAGGTAAATATCGGATTGATGCAAATTAAGGATGGCAGGTTTTGCAGATATTACAACATACAGGATGGCTCGGCTATCTTGCAAAATGTTATTCACAGGTCGCTTTCGGCATATAATATGGGCTGGTCGGGTGCGAACCGTTATTATTTGACAACAGGAAAATTTAACACTATTTACAGTGAAAAAGTTTTGAAAAAATATAAGGAGTTTAAGGAGTTAAATAATGAAAATAATCCGAGTGTTCGTAACAAAAACAAATGCAACACCTGATGATGATTTAGTGCGTATAAACACACTGCCATCGCTCTTTGACGAAGCAGACGAGGTTCATATTTCGGTAACTTTTACTTGGGATATACCGAGAGCCGAATATTTAGCGAAGCATTGGAGAAGTGTAGCATCTGTAAGGGTTGGCGGTCCCGCTTACAATGAAAAAGGCGGTGATTTTATTTCAGGTATGTATATGAAAAATGGCTATGTTATTACGAGTAGAGGTTGTAAAAATCGGTGTTGGTTTTGCAGTGTTCCGCAGCGTGAAGGTTATGAATTGCGGGAGTTGCCGATTGTTGATGGCTGGATTATTACTGATGATAATTTGCTTGCTTGCTCGGAAAAACATATAAAAAATGTATTTGAAATGTTGAAGCGACAGCCCCAAAGACCACAATTTGTTGGTGGTTTGGAATCAAAATTATTAACACAAGAATTGGCGAAAAAACTATATGAATTAAAACCTTTAAGTATGTTCTTTGCTTATGATACAGTGTGCGATTACGAGCCATTAGTTCAAGCTGGAAAATTATTAAGAGAAGCAGGGTTTAAGAAAAATCACAAAATAGCAAGATGCTATGTTTTGATTGGATATAAAGGTGATACATTTGCAAAAGCAGAACAAAGATTATTTCAAGCGTGGGATGCGGGTTTCTTCCCAATGTCTATGCTATACAGAGACCAAGAAGGAAAAACATTAAAGGATTGGAAATTGTTCCAAAGACAGTGGGCTAATACTACTATTATTGGGGCAATGCTAAAAGATTATTTAACAACACAGAAAATTGAAGGATAAAAAATAAATGGTAAGAATCAGCCAAAGTAGTTCATTGCAAGTAAAAGAATTGTTGGATGAATATATTTATTCGGAAAGCGATGACATATTTCTACATTTCTTTGATGTTCTTGCGGGTTTATACCGACCAATCCGCAAGATATGGAATGATGTCGTTTTAGAATATTGGAACAAGGAACTCCCATTAAATGTTGTAGAATCGTTGCGGGAGTGGCTATATGAGCATCTGTATATTTTGAATTTTGAGGCGTCAAAAAATTATTTTCGGATAGAAAATAATGTTATTACAATAAAAAACCTTTGTGATGAATATAACAAACGAAGCATAGTTTATAGCAAAAGCGAGATTTTAGAAGAATACAAAAACATAGTCGGCGACAACAAACAAGAAAAATTATTTTAGAAAATATAAACAAAAGGTAGAAATATGAATTTATACTATTTCAAAGATTACGATAAGAAAAATATCGTTGAAATACAAGAAATCCAGTTTGACGGCGAGGGCAAACTGATTATAACCGAAGCAGTGCAAGCACTAATGAATGCAGGCATATTGCGTAATGTCGGCTCGGTGTGGTGCGAAAAATGGGAAGAGGTGACGGATTACGATTATACAAATATGGATAGGCAACCAATTTTGGGCAATTTAGAATCAAAATATATTTTGATTAAATTAAACAAATATGGAAGCATTTATAGTGTAAATACCTATGGCGGAGGTGTTCTCCGAGCTTTGGAGAATGGAAATATCCAGCCGTTTTTGGATTATGCTGATAAATGGTTGAAATCCCCGCAATATAGTTATAGTTTATTGCAAGATATTGATGAGGTTCTTTACAAGAAAGTTGAAGATACTGAAATAATAGATGGTTGGTCTGATTATGTTAAAAGTGTTGTTCAGACAAGGTATGATACTTTTATGGCTGAGTTTAAAAAAGAGTTAAAAGAATATAATCCTGCGTTATATAACAAGATGTATGGTGTGGCTGAACCTGTTGAATGTGAACCTGTGCCTCAACTGTTTGTGACATCTATAAATTATCCTGCGATTAACGAATATTATAATATTGGTTGGTGGCGTAAACTTTTTAGCCGAGAAGCGAAGGATAAAAAAAACTGGGGGCAAGAGTAAATGAAATTAAGTATTTATGTAAATTTACGAAGCATTGGATGGCTCGTAAGCGATGGCGACAAAGTTGTTGCAAAAGGTATCAAAAGAGTAATGGTTGATTTTGACAACTATTACGAATATTTTGCAGGATTGCCTGTTAGCAAAAGAATTAACCGTCGCGAAAAGCGGTCTGCACGCAAGAACCGCTGGCGGTATCAATCCCGTAGAAAAGCACTTACAGATTATCTTGCGAAAAAAGGTATGAAAGTCAGTCGCAATTATTCATTAAAAGAAATGTTAGAATTGCGTGTCCGAGCATTGACGGAAAAAGTAAGTAATTCAGAACTTGCAAGTATTTTTTTATCTCTCCAGAAAAAGCGAGGTTATAAAAATATGCGTGGTCTTGCTAACAGTGAAAGTTCTGAATACCTTGCAACTATTAAGATGCATGAAGAGAATGCATCGCAATACCGTAGCATTTCAGAATATCTTTTAAATAATTTTGCATCAATCAAAAACATTATTTTCTTGCGAGAAAGTTATGAGAAGGAATTTAATTTGATTTGCGAAGCACAAGGTATTTCCGATAAAAAACTTTTTGATTTGATTTATTTCCAGCGGGCATTGAAGCGAGGTGCTATTGGTAATTGTCCGCTTGAAACGAACCGCAAAGTTTGTCATTACTCGCATCCGAATTATCAAAAGTTTCGGATTTGGCGTGATGTAATGAATATTCATATTCTTGATGAAAATTTTGATGAGGTAGAAATATCTTTTGAGCATCGTAAGAAATGGTTTGAGAAACTATTTAACTGTGAAATCAAAACATTAACGAAAGCGGCTTGTTGCAAGGATTTAGGTATTAAAAAAGCGGCGGGTTATAGTTGGAAATCGGGGAAAGCAATCGCAAATAATTTAACAAATATTTCTGTTGAACTGTGGCAAGATTTATTTTCTGCAACAGAAGACCATCAACTATTAGAATTATTACGCAAGAAATATCCAAATGAAAACCACGACGAATTAATGGATTTGAATTTAGCAGCAGCGGGTTGGGGTGATTATTCACACAAAGCAATAACTACTCTTACAGATTTGATGGCGCAAGGGATGACTCTCAAAGAGGCAATATTACATCATTACGGTGTTGTTGATTTTGGAGCGGATGTGTGTTTGCGGAATTTGATTGTTGAGCAACATTACGATTCTTACACTTCTTTGCTTGGAAAACTAAAAAAGAAATATGATATAAAAGAAGTTGCTGTTGGTATAAATTCACTGCTAACAGCAGGCAATAAAGCCCGCAAAGCAATGGCAAAAGCAAGGCGAACCGAAGCAAAACGAAGCAATGAATATTCCGATTATCAATATGCACTGCTTGCACTATGGGAAGAGAGTGGTGGATTTTCCCCTTACGAACCGAACAAGCAAATCAGCAAAGAAGAACTTTTTGAAAATTACAACATAGACCATATTATTCCGAAATCAAAATTATTTGAATTTGGAAAATCAAATCAGGTTCTTTGTCGCAAAGATTTAAACGAACAAAAAGCATCTAAAACAGGTCTTGAATTCGCAATAGAATTAGGCATTGAGAGCGATTACAGAAAATTTATAGATAACTCAAAATTTTCAGAAACAAAGAAAAAATATTGTTTGATGCTTACAGAAATGATACCAACGAATATCTTTGATTCTGTTGATTACATAAGTAGATGTTTTTTAACACAAGCCAATTATATTATTCCAAATCGTATAATTCATAAGTATTACAAGTACTGGGAGTTAAATAATTATGCTGATAATGATGTTAGAAATTCACTGCAAAAAGCAGTTGTTGTTGCAAATTTTGACACAAATAAAATAAATTATTTTAATAATTTAAAAGTTCATCCAACAAATACTTGCAGTCGTTATAATTTGGGACAGTGCATAGTCGCAGATGTTTCGGCAGTTATTCCATATATACCGAGAGTTAAATTTTATCGGAAAACGAAAGATGGAATTATACCGAGATTTAAATTGCACGATGAAAGCAATTATGGTAAGCGTAAAGGAATAGTCAAGGATAAGAAAGGGAAACCAACAGTAGAATATTATTATTCTATTCGCAAGCCCGTTGCTTCGCTTACTGCGCCGATGATTGACAAAATTATAGACAAAGGATTACAGCGAAAATTTAAAGCATTTTTTGACGGTAAAGACCATAAAGATGCGATAACAGAATTGTTGGGAAATCCGATTATTCACAATAATTATAAAGTTAGAAGTGTTGCTATTAGAGTGAATGCTACTGATTTAATTAAGTTAGACCGTGGCTATGTTTGGTCGGCGATGAATCACCGATTAAACCTTGAAACGATGCAAACAACAACACTTCACAAGTATATTTCTGATTTGAATAGCAAAGAAAAATTTACTGGAAAATACTTGAAAATGAATGATATTATTGAGTATGATGGTAATTATTATTTTGTTATTGGCGCTGCTGATGCATCAGGAATGAATCTCCGCAGTGTGTATGAATTAGATGCAATAAGCACAAGAAGTAAAAAAAGGTTGTTGCAAGCAAGTAAAATTATTCGTGTAAATGAAATTGGAGAAATAAATGAGCATCCCCCGCATTCGCAAGGATTTTCGTTGTGTTTTGAAGACAACTGAAAATGCTTTGCTGTTTCAAGATTTTGATAAAAAAGAATACTGGGTACCGAAGTCAGTTTGCACTTTAATTAAAGAAAAAAAAGACAGAGTTATTGCGACATTAGCAGTGTTCAAATTTGAAGATATTACTGGAATAAAAGTTGAACCACTTACTACATCATTTGCAAGTTTAGGTGGCGAAATATTATCGCATCATCAAACCGATTGTGAAATAATTGAGAGCGAAAAATATCCATTACTTCCCGCACAGCGAGAGCGTGTAGCAATAGCAATAAGAAGTAAATATATTGCATTTCTTTGCGAGGCAGGCACAGGAAAAACTTTGATGTCGCTTACTGTTGCTTACTCACGGTGGAAGTCAGGTTTAGTGCAACACATCGTAATTCTATGCCCAGCGTCATTGCAAAAGCAATGGCAACAGTTAGCAACAGAATATTTTCCTGATATAAAAATTGATATTCACAGCATCCATTCTACAAGTTATGTTGATAGTTTAGAGCGTATAAAAAGCCACTATAATTGCAAAGAAGGGGCTATTCAGTTAATCATTGACGAGGTTCATTTATGCAGGAATCAAAGTGCAAAACGAAGCAGAAATATTGAGAAAAATTTTAGTGCTGAATTTTGTATGATACTTACTGGTTTTGCAATAGAACGAAATGCAGGTGATTTATTTTATCAATTTGGATGTATGACAAGAGAAATATTAGGATGTGAAAATTATGGTCAATTTCAAATGAATTTTCTTTTACTTGGTGGCGATGACGGCGAAGCAGTAGTTGCTTATCGTAATACAAAAGAACTCGCAGGTCGCATAAATCCTTACATTGTGCGACTAACCAAAAAAGAAGTTGCACCTGATTTACCTGCCAAACATATACACGAAATTTATTTTGATATGTCAGAAAATCAATTAAAAGGTTACCAAGCAATAAATGGTTTAATTGGTCAATATAAATTTTTGCCGAAAGAAAAGCAATATCAGTTAGGAACATTTTCGCAAAAATTAGCAAGTGGTTATGTCCCGTCAGATTCTGAATTAACGAGCATTTTCAGTAATCTTGGAAAACTTGGTGAAGGTGCTGATAATGTTAGTAGGATTGGAAGTATTAGTTTTGACAGTGAAAATAATCGGATAAAAGCACTGCAAAAATTGTTAGAAACAATAAACGAGCAGTGCATTATTTGGTGCAATTACACTGATGAAATTGAAACTATTCATAAATTATTACCGAGTTCGGCGATTATAAATGGTCAGACAACAATGGAAGAGAGGTTTAAAAGTATTGAATTATTTAAGAATAATCAGTTAAAGTATTTAATTATTTCTGTTGCAATAAATGAAGGTTTTAACTTACAGAATTGCCGAAATGCAATATTTTTTAGTGATAATTATTCACGAACAAAATGTGAGAATGCCGCCGACAGAATACATAGGATTGGGCAGAAAGAACAGTGTCATATTTATAAGTTAATTGCTCGTGGTTCGCTTGATGAGCGTATAAAACGAGTTCGTAATCGCAAAGAAAAAATATGTAATATTTTTGATGGAGAGTAATTTTGAAGATAGCAGTTTTACAAGTTAAAAATCGCAATAATTCTATTAGTATTGGCGCAGGTGTATTGATTGATGAATTAACAAGAAGTGGCTATATAGTTGATATTTGCGACTATAAAACAGCATTCAATTATACACATATATTGGTCTCAATGACTGCTACAGATGATATATTTGACATTTATAAACAGTGCAAGAAAAATAATTGGAATAAAAGAAATTTTGTTGCTTTTGTTGGTGGTTTTGGTTGTCAAAATCCAGTAGCATTATCTGATTTTATTGATTATGCTTTCTTTGGGCGAGCCGATGGAGTTATTTTAGATTTCTTGCAAAATCCTGAAAAATATTCGCAACATTCTTTTAATCTGAAACAGCCGAAAAAAGTAGAATTGCGGCAAGTAAATACACTGTATCCATACACAATTATTTATGGTAAAAATAAAACTCGTTGGTCTGAAAAGTTTATCGGATGCCCGCATAAATGTAAGTTTTGCCACTACTCGCATAATCGTAAATATATCGGCGATGGCACTTATATAAATAATGGATTATCAACAGGAAGCCCTGAAATAATGCTAAAAGATATTTGTAAATTAACATCAAAACTTGGTCGTTTAACTTCGGCATTAGATGGTTACAGTGAGCGTTTGAGGTTTATGTTTGGCAAGAAAATTACTTGGGAAATGCTTGAAGAAGCGATGGATATACTGGCAAGTTTCAAAGGAAATACATATTTCAAACTTTATAATATTTGCAATTTTCCGACAGAAACCGAAGCCGATGAAATTGAATTTAATGAGTTCTGGTTTGATTATGTAAATTGTTCCAAGAAAGCAGATGGCATAGTTAAAGTAGATGTGTTTAACACTGCATTTCGTCCATCAATAAACACGCCGATGGAGCGGTGTCCTGTGCGTTTATATCCTGAAGCCCGCAAAGAAAATCCTGATATTGTTTCAAAAAATGGTTTTGTTGTCAAATATACACATTTAACAAAAGGTGCAAAAGAGCATTTAAAAGATGTTATTTCAATTAGATATAGTAACCCTGAACATATAGCAACAGTGGCGTTAGAAGATAGTTTTGATTTTGATTTAACAGATTATTTGCGGGAATATTCGGAAAGCGAAGAACTAAAATTTAAATGGATAAAATAAAAAACGAGCAGTAAATAAAATTTTATTCCCTCCCCCGAAATCCAAGCGATTATACAAAATACAAAATACAAAATACAAAATACAAATAAACTTCTATTACTAATTACTACTTAACCAATCATTAATAATTTCGTTAAGTTTATCATCGGGCAAGCCCATAAAATCACGCCCTTCGGCTATGTTAAATGCTGCTCGTGCTTGCATTTCAGGGAAAATTCTTATCGTTAAAGTTGGCAGGATTGGATGCACTAAATCTAATCCTGTTATTTTTATTTCAAAAGTATTTTCTTTAATTGTGTCAATTTCGTAAGTCATTGAATCCAACATTTCGCCTGTAAAAGTTAAATCAACAGTATTAGTATCAACGCCGAGCATATCAGATTTATATGCTTTGTATCCACCAGGCCACACAATTCCTGCACCTTTTGTTTGCGACCAACCTACTACTGTGGTATTCGGATTTACCATACTCATATCGTATATTCCTGAATACGGTATTAACAGTGGATTTTCGGAATATGGCTTAAAAGGGATACCCATTCTGTCTTTCCCGCTTTTAGTATTATCTTTTATAGCATCTATAATTGTTCGTGCTAATTCATCTATGTCGTATTTCATAATTACAAATATAACATTTTTTTCACAGAAAATTATTATCTTGGCACACATTTTGCAATATTTTTATTATGAAAAAAAAGCAAACGAAACCAATAAAACCTGCGGGCGTAATGCGTAATGATTTAGAAGGCAGTATGCGTGTCAGGGGCAAAAAAATAAGCATTAGATACAAGCAAAAAGAGTTCGCAACTGGTTATGAAAATACGCCGATTGGTTGGAAACTTGCTAATGATTGGTGGGCAATAAAACTAAAAGATTTGCAGGCAATCCAAGCAGGTGAAAAGCAAGTGGAAGATACTATTCAGAATATATTTAATCAGTTTTTAGAGTATAAAAGAACAATAGATAAAATTAGCCATAGAACAACAGAGTGGTATTTATTAGGTTTTAAGTCAATATTTACAACACCTAATTTGATATTGAGTCACACTAACATAGTAAATAGTATAGAGAAGTTTTTAAAAACTACAGCAGTATCAAAGAAGTCAATAAATATTTATTTGGGTGCTTGTGCCAGTTTTTTGAATTGGTGTGCAGACGATGATCGTAAATATATTCAGAAATCTGATTACTTTAAGAAATACAAACAAAAAGAGCGGAAGATTGTAAAACCTGCATTTACAGAAGAGGAATACAATATGTTTTTAGAGCATTTTGCAACCAGCAATTATGAGATGTTTTTACTTATACAGTTCCTTTGGCTTACAGGTGCAAGATGTGGCGAGGCATTGCTAATTAGATTAATGGATATTGATTTACAGAATAATCGTATTAAAATGGTTAATAAGGTTCATAAGGGTGTTCAGGAGTTATTATTATTAACGGATGAAGCGGTTGTTATTTGCGAAAAAATTGTTAAATTTGCAAAAGAACGTGCTGATAAAAAACTATTTAGTTGGTCAGATTTCAGGCAACCGAATAGAATTTTGCTACGGGCAGAAACTAAACTTGGGTCAAAGAAATCTGGTCGTGGTTTGCACGGGTTCAGACGGAGTTTTACACACAAGCTAATTAAAGCAGGTGTTCCAGTCCCTATTATACAGGATGCAGTTCGGCATAAGAGCATTGAAACAACAATGAAGTATTACAACGAGTATCGTCCTGATGAAATTATTGATACACTGAATAAGAAGTTATGATTGCCCACAGAAATTGCCCATAATTTCTGCCCATAAAAACGACCATATTTGCGTTAAAACGACCAAAATCGCATTAAAAATGAAAATTGTGGTAGTTTAAAAAATCATATAACCTCTTTAATATATTGATGATTATATATTTGTATCAAGATTTTGTATTATGGTTTGGGACCAGGGGGTCGTAGGTTCAAATCCTATCACCCCGACAACATAAAAATCTTGAAATTGTTAGTAGTTTCAAGGTTTTTTTATGTTTAAAATAAAAGTAGTAAAAAAGCACTGCCCATAAATTTGCCCATTCCTAAACAAAAAATAATGTTAATCCTGCAAGATGGCGTTACCGCTAACTTGCAGGATGGTCTTTTATTTAAGCCCACCCACCACACCCTTTGTCCAATAAGGTTACGCAACAATTATAACAAAAAACTGAATGGTGAATAATTAGCCAATCGCAAGCGAACATATTTTTTGCAAAAAAATTCTTTCCTAAAAAAACTTAATTTTCCGTCTTTGTCATATAAAAAAAAGACAGTTGAAATCAGTAAGAATAGAAAAAAAATCAATTCATATTTTTTTTATGCTTTTTGGTTCTGATATATAAAAAGCACTATTCTAACAGGATTTCAATTTTTTTTATACGCCAAAGAGGAAGAATTAAATTGTTTTTTCTTAACGGAAAAATTTTTATTGAAAAAATACTTTGTCTAATATTCCCCATTAACTTTTTTGTTATAATTCCTGCTTGGTTCAGATAATTTCAAACTTTCCAATTCTAACTTTTACCTTAATCTTTAATTTTATTTTGCTTCCGTAATCGGCTTCGCCCGTCTTTTGTGAGGACGAAGCCGATTACGGAAGCAAATAAATAGAACTAACAGGTAAAAGTTAGAACCGAAAAGTTATTTGAAAATAAAAAAAAATATACGAGGAACTTCCACCTCATACAAAAGCAAATAAAAGAGTTTTTAATATAAATTTATAAATAAAAAAAGTATAAAAAAAATGGAAAATCAAAAATTAAAAAACAATGAAAATTATCAAATGTTATTACAAGAAGCATTTGAAATCGCACAATCACTTAATTGTGATATAACCAACATCGCCGAACAAATAGTATATGATGTGTTAAGCAAAGCAAGCAATGACAAACTAATTGGTATTCTTTTAGAACAATTAACTGATGACTTGCTAATTATAACTAAGTTTAACTGACGAGGTTTGATTAACCGAAACACTGCTATTATTGCGGTGTCTTAAACATAATTTAATAATAAATTTTAAGGGCAGAAAAATGCAAAACTTAATTTCAAAAGCAGAAATGCTTGAACTAAAACAAAACTTTTTATCTTTTTTCAAAAAAGAAACCATTACTGTTTATTCTATTAACAGTAAATTATATGCACAGTATTCAACGAATAATGAGCAATACTGTTATATCATCAAATTACGAAATGCTACAAGCGACATCGCACCAGTAGAAGTAGATGTTGATGCGTTAAATCACATCATAAATAATATTCAGACACTGTTAATTTCAGTGAAACAAACCGATGAATATTTATTCTTTGATGATGATTTACGAATTAAAACCTACCCATCTAACGACCTACCGTTGTGGCGAGTAGACGGCGATTTAAAGTATTATTCTAAATTATTTTTAGGTAGTATTTTCAAAAAATGTAGTTCTTTTATGTCTGATGACGAATTTAGAGCGAATATGCGAGGTGTTAATTTACAGTGTTCTGAAAACCAAATTACAGCAAGTGCAACAACTAATATGATTGCTTTAATTACTTCTGAAACTTGCAAAAGCAAAGGCGAAGGTGGCACTGTTTTTATTCCGATAAACGCAGTGAAAATTGCCGAAAAAATGAAAGGATTAGTGACAATTACAATCAAGGGAAAGCATTCTTTAATCGCAAATGATACAATTAAAATCCTGACAAAAAGCGATGAAAGTTTTCCGAAGATAGAACAGATTATTCCAGCGAAAGAATTTGTGGCAGTGAGGAAAACAATTTATGTTAATGATATGTTGCAACATATTGAAAGATTGCGGAGATTGTGGAAGAAGAAAGGAAAAATAACACTTGATTTCTTGCCGAACCGAACAGAAATTACGGGTATAAATGATATTGATGCGCATTTTGTTCACAAAGTTATCGGCAAGAATAGTGGGCAAGATTTCAAGATACAATTTAACATCAACAATTTATATTCTATTTTAAAACACGCAAAAGATAATGCACAGCAAATGCTTGAGTTTTCTTTTACAGACATAAACCGCGTAGCAGCTATTTTTAATAAAAATTCTACTGTGTTAATTATGCCGACAAAAATGAAAGAAAGCGAGCAAGAAAATGAAGTAAATCGGGTAGCATAACTGATGAGATTTCAATAATCGAAACGAGCCGCAAGGTTCGTATTATGCAAAAAATATTTTTTTTTCAAAAAAAACTAAAGTTTTTTAAAAAAGTGCCGATAATATAATTAAAAGAAAATAAGTTCTTTTTCAACAAAAAACACTATTTTTTGGACAATAATAACCAAAAAGCATAAAAAAAGCAAAAAGTTTTCCACATTTTGCAAATAAAAAAAATATTCCTTGGTTATGTCCCAAAAATTTCGTAATTTTGTAATTAGAAAATGGCGCAAGTTATTTCAAAATTGAAAACCGAAAAAAATAATACCATTCCACAATTTTATCTGTATTATTTTTAAAACTTAAATTTTAAAGCAAAAACTTTTATAGGTTAAATCGCAGGTGGAATGGCGAGGAGACAAATAAAAGTTTTTTGCATTTTTAAAAGAAAAAAATTATTCACAAATAAATTAAAAAGGAAAGAAAAATGAAATTAGCAGACAGAATCGCACAATCAAATTACTCAGAATTCACATTACAAGAATTTGATAATTTAAAAAATTTAACACCAAAAGAAATTTTTGATATATTAAATAATTTTTTTAATTATAACGAAAAAAGCTATGCTGTAAAGTCTATGCAAATATTGGAATATGTTGCCGAAAATAGCAAGCATTTTGCGAAAGATATCGCAAAAAAATATGCGGACGCGTCTAATAAATATGAGATGTCTGATAAGCAGAAATGGTGTGTAGCTTATGAATTTTTAAAAATTATGCCCTTATAACAGTGATGGTCGCAGGTGCGGTTCGACCCCGCACCACTGTTCAAAAAATTATTATTAACAAATTATTAAAAAGGAAAAAAAAATGACAGTATTAAAGTCAATCCGAAAAAATGAATTAGCAGTTTTAACAGAAACTACTGCTTATATTACTGACCTAAATGGCGTAATCTTAAAATTTTATCCAATCCAAAATCTAAAGAGCCGCAACTTTGGCGAACAAGTTGAATTTCCAGCGGATTTTGAGGCATCTAAAAAAGAATTTCACGCAAGAGAGGAAAAAGCAAAACTTGCGAGAATTGAATCGCAAAGGATCCTCGCTGAAGCAAAGGCGGAAGCATTAACTTCTTACAAAGAAGGCAGGTGCAACGCTTACCAAATCTTAATGCACGATGAAGAAGTTGAGACCTTTGGTAAAAATAATGATGTAGAATGCTCAATCCATAACTCTGAATTGGGAACATTGCATTTCTGTTCTGAAGAAGCAATTCTTGAAATCGCTATCTCTTTGCTTAATTCCTGGACGCCACAATTAAATGAGGGCGATTTCACACGCAACAATGTAGTTGGAGTAATTATTATTAAAAAATTAAAAAATTACACTGATTTGCTTGAAGAATTAGGCGATGATTACGATTTGGAAGATTTGTTTAGTCTAGATTACCGCGGGAAGTTTAATTATGATTTATTTGAATCCGATGATATTTATCGCGAAGATTTTAGCGTAGAAATTCCCAATAATTCAATAATTGTAACGACAGATTGTTGCTATTCTAATTTTAATAGAAAGATTTATACGCCATCGGCAATTCTACTAAAAGGTGATTACATCTACAGACATTCTAATGGCTCTACTAAAGCAATGTTTTATTCAGATTTGTGGAGCGAACTTGTGTTTGAAAATCTTGATGAATATCTTGAATATTTTGGATTTAGCGAAAAATCTGTGGAGGTTTTGTTAGAAAATTTTACTTTGGAAAATGCAAAAAAACACGGTTTATCAGAAACTAATTTTTATTTATTTGATAAAGATGATGAGGAGAGCGATGCCTGAACTACTCAACTTTGACCTTCCTGAATTTGTATTCCTTGACGGCAACTCGCCGTCAGGGGATACTTTGGAGCATCGCACAGTGCTTATGCACATTCGCACAGCGACAGTGCTTGAGGTGATTGCGATTGATGACTTAAATATGTACTCGCTCAACAGTGAGGTGCGACAGCACAAATTCACTTACACTAATTTTGCAGGTATAAAAGAAAATCATTTATTTGCGGTTCATTTTTCGCTTGATGAAGAGAATTTAGAAGAAATTTTTGCAAGATGCGAAAAATGGTATTGCGAATATTTGCGGTGGGAAGATGATAACATTCTTACCGATGAGCAATCAAAATGGAATTAAAACAAAAAAAACTTTTTTATGTCGAAAAAAAATGTTATTTTTGTAATTCAAAGATTGAAAGCAATTAAAATACTTCGGTATTTTTAATTCACAATAAGGCGTTAGCCGTAGTGTAGCAACATTTATGGGGTGGAAGTTTTAACTTACTGCCCTTTTTATTTTTTAAAATTTCTTACTTTTTTGCAAAAAAGTAAGACAAAAAACCTTTTAAGCAGCATAAAACCGATAACCATTTTCAAATGCTAACTGGATAGCACAAATCAAAGAATCTGGAGCATCATCCTTCATTTTGCCTTTGGTATTTACCTTGCCTGAAAATCCGTGAAACTGGTCTAAAAACAACCTGCTCTCGTCATCATTGCCAAAATCCTCAGGAAATAAAATATTCCCGCAATTATAATGATATTGTGCATTCTTGCTCCAAGCATCAACCCGTGGCCGCATATAATCAGGTTGCGGAATATGAATCCCTTTGCTTTGTGCATACATCGTAATATTGTGAGTCCATTGTGCCTCCTGCCCAAATGAACCATCAAAACCAATGCGAATAGTTTTATGGTCTTGCAACTGCAACAACGACTCAATCAAATAATTTACATCTGTGCATGGGAAGCAACGAACCGATTTAACATATTTCTTCCGCTGGCTTAACGAAATCCAAAGGTTAATTATTGCTGTGGTATCGCCTGTGGCTTTCTTGCCAAAATTGGGGTCGCAATAAATAAAACCTACACAATCATTCGGCAATTCACTGTATTTATATGTTTTATACCGCTCTCCACGCGGGAATATCGTCCCCGTGGCAAGAGAGCCATATAAACCACGAGCCGCTACATCGTGCCAGTATTCCATTCCCGGAACATCTTTATATTTTTCTACCTCAAAAATATCTTCAGGAGTTAAATTCCCTATGTTATCCATATAAGTAGTTCTAACTGCCGCTGTCGGAACTATTACTCTTTGCCTCTGTTTATTAGCATCTATATATTCTACTTTATCATACCATTTGACAGGAATAGATTCTGGCAACTGTGAAAAATGACGCCCTACAAAATCGGTATAAGTCCAATTAAGTTTATTTACTGGATTAAGAGTAAATATAAACTTCGGCGGAACTGTTTTATTCGCACCGCGGGCTTGTGTTAAAAACATCTGGATTAATTTACCTGTAAATTCTGATGCCTCCTCGCCCCAGCAACCTGTTGTACCCGCAATACTCATATTCTTAAAACCATCTGAATTGCCAAAACCACGACCAATGAGTGTGCTTTTATTTGGCTTAAATGTTATATGATAGGGGCCATTTTTGTTGTTAGACATATCAAAATATTTCTCCACCTCCATCATTTCAATATGCCGCCGAATTTGGTCGTGCTGACTCTCCCCAATATGTGTTAAATTCTGGCGTAGCATAATATCTTTTGCACCTTTATAATTCATTAAACGCCACAGAAAATAATACGCTGTGCTATAAGATTTACCACTACTGTTGCCACCTGTAACAAAATACCTGCGGCAATCTTGCAGGTCAGGATGAAAAAAGATTGTGTTAAAGGGCTTCGTTAAATGGATTTTATGAAGGTTCGCATTTTGCAGATTAGTTTTTATCAGATGCATCCTTGTCCTCCTCTATCGGTTTTACTATAATATCACTCATTTCGCCAACAAATACGAAAGTAGGAATAGCATCGCTTTTGGTTTCAACGCCCAACCTATCTTTTACACGCAAAAACCGCTCTATCGTATCGGGCAAGATTTTAACAAATTCTAATACCTTTTTATCTAATTTGGGGATTGCGGGGTCGTTGATTAAATCTACATACTGTTGTGTCAAAATCGGTAACGACTTCTCAAACTCTTCTAATGATTTCTTTATAGCATTCTCTTCAATCTTAGCAATGGTTTTATCCTTGACTTTCTGTGCAGTATTTTGGTTGTGCGATTGATATGAATTCTTGCGATTATGCCATTTATTATTGGTTGCTATTTTATTTACTGTAGATTTAGATGCATTGCAAGAATCAGAACTGATGAACTGCTCAACCGTTCCTTCAAATTTTAAGAAACTATTAAATAATTCGTAATGTTTATCATTTTCATTCTGTAATTGCAACCAACTTTTTTCATTTTTTTTCATAATTTGAAAACAAATTGAAAATTTTATGAAAATTTTTAATCATAAAATCGGCAATTTGTCATTTCATTTTCATACACAACCTTTTATAAACCAAACACTTAACTACAAGCCATAAAACCGTTAAAAATAAGCAGTAAATTCTCCACTAATTCGGCAAGCATTATAAATACTATCTATACTTTTGTGGTTATCCACTATTGCAGTGAAATTAAGGATTTTTCTAATCGTAATCCCTCTTATCTTGCGGGCTATCTCTAATTCTAAATGCTGGGCAATCCAAGCAAGCACCTGTGTCCGACGAACCAACTTATTATATGCTTCCTGCGAATCAAAACCACCTTCTATTTTTAGTTTTATATCAATATTAAAACTAAAATCAGCAAGTTGCCGCAAAGATAGACGCTCATCCTGCAAAGGTTGTGATTGGTCTAAATAAATTTCAACGAGCAAGCCACCATTTAATAAGTGTGTGTGGTGCGTCACAACATCTGTGTCAGTTATTCCGATTAAACCTGCACCTTCTTTGAAATGATTTACTACTGTTTCTGTAAATAAATCAAAATCAAAAAACCGAACATCTTTTATTTTATCTTGTAATTTCAACGGTACCTCCAAGTTTTAACACCTCTGGTAATTTATTATTTACGGGAACTTTTTGCCCAAGCATTTTGTAAATTTTTGTTGTTTCTGCTTCTAATCCTAACTCTTGCATTTTAGATAATATTTTTAAATTCATTTCAATATCTTCATTACTTTCTGGGCGGAACTCAAAGTAAAGTGTGTTTTCGTAATCCTTACCTTTCCAACATTTAACATAATAACTCAACAAATTATTTACTGCTTCAACTACAAGCGACTTGTCTTCACGCTCTTTGTTAAGAGTATTAGTTTGCATCACTTTAAGACCTGCACCTGTGCCATAACTGCCACTTACACCACTACCCGAAATAGTAGATTGCCCCAAAAACTTAACCTCGTAAACTGATTGTGCAGACCTTTGAAATAATTCAAATTCAGAACTACTACCCGTTGCTACTGCTAAATTCTGAACATCGACACTGCTCGGAATTGTTGTTGCGACATCCTGACCAATCTTCTCGGCAATCGTCATTAACCGCTTCAAAACAATATCTATTTGACCGCCAACACCGTGCATCGGCTTGGTGGGGTCAACGCTACCAGTAGAGCCAAGCAACAAAGGTATATCTTGCGCTAACTGTTTTATGTCCGCTTTTATTGCTATTACGCCCTGCTGTTTCTGTAAGAAGTTAGCCCACTGAATTATAATGTTTTGCAAAAGCAAAGAATACTCAGCCACAGTCATTAACAAGCCACCATAATTATTACTATGGTTTAATAAATAAGTGTTGTCTGTTTTCTCATCTACTTCATCTTCGGTGATTAGATTTGCAAAATGGCTATCATCGTTTTTGTTATCAAAAACTTTTATTTTGTCGTCTTCATCCTGTGCAAAATCTGAGTTATTTATTCTTTGCAGATTAATCTTGACGGGAAGTGTGCTATCTAACTTGCCACGAACAACATCAACCTTAATTAAACTATTCCCAAACGATTCAACAAATGCAGGTATTTGCGAAATAACCTTAAACACTGACGCAAATTGACGGTTAATATTTGCGAGGTCGTCAGAATCAAACTTGTCATCACTCGACAAAATAGACCAATCATCGTTATTATGTTCATAACTCGAAACTAAATTAGCACGCAAATCAAAGATGCTTTTTAGATAAGGATCCTTGTCAAGCAACATTTCAAGCAAAAGCATTAAATCTCTTTGCTTTGCTTCATCTGTGAAATCGGCTGTTATTATTGCCTTGCAGTCGGCTATTATATCTTTTACATTTGGCTTGTAAAATAAATCTTCTACTGCCTGACTACTGTGTTTCTTTTGGAACAGCATATATTACCTCCGTATCGTTCGAACATTAGAAATTCCAATAAAATTCTCTACATCAAATTGCGGTGGTTCTGGCTCTTCTTTTAGAATACTGCAAATACTGCCATCTTTACCACCCATAGATACTTCTAATAATTTAATCAGCATATTATATTGCGTAATAATCACATCTTTTAACTCCTTATTAGAAGCAGGTATAAAATTCAAGCAATTATAACTCAATATCTTTGCTATTTCTGTAAAAGAAGCAGCGATAAACTCTTTTTGTTTTTCACTTAAATTTTCCGCATCCCAATCCTTTATATTAAAGCAAGGAACTTTTGATTTAAAAAAACTAATAGCCGACAAAAGTGCTGTATTTGCTAATTCTAAATTTGCGGTCTTTTGCAATTCGCTATATAGCGATGGCGTCAAAAACAATCGTAATCTTTCTATTGTTATTTCCATAATTACAAAATTCGCAGATTCAGGTTTGATATGAAATTTTTATTAAACCTGAACCTGCGAATTTTGTAAATAATTCGAAAATTAAATTAAATTCTATAATGGAAAATCCAAACGAATCTGGTGGAAACACTACTGAAACACAAACAGGTGGCGAGCAAGCAAACAATAATGTTGAATACCAAAAACTTGTAGAAAAAGTAGATAAAAACGAAGGTATGCTTACGAAAATCTATAATAAGTTTTTTGATAAAGAAGCAGACAAAGAATCGCCAATTGTAAAAAAAGAAACACCAGTTTCAAATCCGAATAAAGAGAAAGATAAAACCGATTATGCCAAACTATATGCAAAGAATTTAGAGTTAGAAAAAGAAAAAGAAAAATTGCTACAAGAAAAAGCAGAAAAGCAAGCACAGGAAGAGCGAGCCGCTGAAATAAGAAAGATTGAAGTAATTAACAAAGAATTACAAAGTTTGATAGACAATGGTGTTATCGCTGCTGGCAATACTGCACAAGTTGATAGATGGAGGCGTAAATTTGAAACTCTTTTTGAAGATGCAAAAGTTGAAGCAGCGGAGTTAATTGGTGCTAAAAATAATTCTAATAATAGCAGCGGGAAATCGGGAGTTAAAGCACTTACAGAAGATAAAAAACTATTAGCATTCCAGCAAGCAAGCAAGTATATTGCTACTGGAGATATAAAATCATTTGAATAATAAATAAATAAATAAGGATTATAATAATGGAAACAACGAAAATCAATTTAGTCCCATTTGAAACACACAGGTCTCGCAAAGACAGACCAACAAAAGTAGGTATTTTAGTTCCTGCATCTACTACAGAAAGAACATTTAAAGCAGGGCAAATGCTATTCAGAAATACAGCAGGTGATTTCAGTAATGCTTTCAATGCTACTACTTTTAACAGATTCATAGGTGTTAATGTAAATGACACAGTTATACCTGCGAACACACCTTTAAATATGGATGTAGAAACAACGGGCTGGTATATCGGTAAAATATTTTACGAATTACAGACCCCCGAAACACAAACACATTTAACAAGTTATGCGAATACTAACGGCTTCGCAAATCGTTATAGTATGCAATACGAAAAAACAATTCATTTAGAAATAAGTTTATAGAGGAGAAAAATAAAAATGCCAATAAAAGAAATAAGCATAAGCCCACAAGGAAATGATATGATTTCAATGGCGATGCGTGAAAATCAAAGAGTATCGCCAATACAAACTTTAGTGTTTAATCCAGCGAATAGAAAGTTTATACCGAAAAATACAGATGAGTATATAACTAATAATTCAAAGGTCACTCAAAAAATAGCACAAATGGTCGGGCATCGCTCAGACCCGAAAAACACTCGTCTTGAAGCAACAGGCGAGAAGAAGTTAATAAAACTTCACAGATTCCACGAGACAACAGCAATAGAAGCATATGAAATTGATGATTATCAAGAAAAAGAAGCAAAGTTTCTAAAAGCGTGGAATGCAAGCGTCGGTTCAGGTTTAAAAATATCGCAGGAGGCGCTTGATTATCTGAACGAGTTCAAAGAAACAAGAGTATCAAAAGTTGGTTTAAACTTTGGTAATACGCAACATAATGGTCTTGTTGCTTTTCAGAATGCCGCTATTTCAAGAGGTGTTTATGAATATCAAGACGCAGAAATTGGGCGTAAAATTGTTGATTACGGTGTTACGCGAACTGCATCGCAAGTAGAATGGGCTGACCCTGAGGCGAAGCCACTAACACAAATTAACGAGGTAGAAGAGATTTTTATTGAAAATCGGCTTGGTCTTGATGTTATTTGCATGGGTAGAGCAGCAGCAAGAAACTTCCTTGCAAACAAGACAGAAGTTGCGCCAATTATTAAAATTGGTGTTGATATACCTGGCATTCAAACGCAATCGCAAGACATCATTATTGACAGACAAAGCAAGTTCGATGCAGGTGCTGGATACCAACACGTCGCTACTTATAGAGGTATCCCAATTTATACTTTCAGTAAAAAATTAGTAGTTCCGAATAGTGATGGTCAAGAGGTTCTTATTGAAACATTTGACGAAAACGCTGTTTCGTTCTTGTCTTTGAAAAATTATAACAACGAGCCAAATTTCCGCAATGTCCATAAAACATTATACTATGTTGATGACGACGGCAATACTATTGATATTCAGAAAGAAGTATTTGCTTATATCGGCGGTGCTGACACATCTAAAAAGCGTTTAGAGATGTTTTGCGAGAGTTTTTATGCTCCGATTGTGGAAAATTCGGATGCTTTATATATTCTTAATGTCGGATAGGAGTAATAACAATGGCGAAATACAAAGTAATCAAAAAAGACGGTTTAGAACTACCATATAAATTTATTCGCTATGGTAAAACATTTGATACTTCAGCGGTAGTAATCGGCGAAGCACAAATCAAAGCATTACTGGGTGCAAAAGTAATAGCACCTGTAAGTGAAAAAGATACTGAACCTAAAACAGAACAAATAACAACTGCAACAACAGAACAAACTGCTATTGCAAGTGAAAAAGATACTGAACCTAAAACAGAACAAATAACAACTGCAACAACAGAACAAACTGCTATTGCAAGTGAAAAAGAATAGGACTTAACAATGGAAATCAAAAAAGGGCAAAAATACAAGGTTGTTCGCCGAATATCGTGTTTCAAATTCAAAGTAGATGAAATATTTGAATACGGGTGCGATTATTCGGACAGAAGGATGCTACAATTTTATATAAACAGTGGTTTAATCAAATTAGTTGAAGACGAACCGACTAATACAGAAGTAGTAGAAGAGCATCCAAGAAAGAAATCAACTAAAAGACCGATTGAGAACGATGATTTAGTTGATGCGATGCCAAACTAATGTAGGGGCGTATTGAATACGCCCTTGTGAA
>Ga0209737_10000943_pt1 | contig 21906 bp, 5 predicted proteins | sample TergutCu122P3_FD_187284 | JGI IMG/M metagenome (GOLD analysis project Ga0209737, IMG submission 187284) | Cubitermes ugandensis P3 segment gut microbial communities from Kakamega Forest, Kenya - Cu122 P3 (SPAdes) (version 2) | ecosystem: Host-associated > Arthropoda: Insects > Digestive system >...
ACAATTGATGAGTTGCCGGCTGTGTGGTCATAGAAATCATACTGATGCGCAAAGCTGCTTGTGCCCGCACCGGCAATTGTTGCAATTTCCTCAAAATTAACACCATCGAATGAGCGTAGTAGGCTGAAATAGTCGTTGTTGGTTTCCGTTGCTGTTTCCCATGTAATATGTGTAGTATTGTTTGCAATAACCTTGGCTTCAAAGCGTGTTAGTTCTACCGGAAGGAAAGTGGTTGGAGCATCGGCGTGTCCCAATACATTCAAACTCTCTTTGTCGGAACAGCTGTGAATTAATTTGTAGTAAACATGTGTAGCTTTTTCTTCTTGAAAGCTAAGTTTCGATTCATTATAAATAAGTACATCATAATCTCTGTCGTAAAATTCATAATCGAGGAATAAATTTTCTGCTCTGCCACAACCGGTACCGGTAATGGTAATAAGTTCTTCAAAATTTTCTCCGTCGAATGAGCGGTACAAAGCAAAACTCTCGTTATTGAATTGTGATTTGGTTGCCCATGTAATCTGTATTGCGTCGTTATGGTTTTTTGCAGTAAAATGAACCAATTCAAAATTAACTTCACAGGGGCAGTCGGGAAGTGAGGAGTAAATCCAATCATCGGCTGCGCGATTAATTCTAAAACCTGAACTCAGCCTTCCGTTTTCAACATCGTCTTCTCCCGACATATCGTCTTCATCGGCGATTTCGTCTGCCACATCGCGTTCTCTATCTTCATCAGTGAGTTCTCTCGCCATATCAGCATCACGTATTCTCGACTCAGCATCATTGAGGTCGATTGGTTTTCTATACACCGCATAGAGCGTAGTATTCGACACTGGAGCGTATTCGGTTTCTCCCGCAAATGCTACTATATGCGAATCGTCGGTATTGTCCGGTTCTGTTGACCAGCCTGCAAATTCCCATTCGGAAATACAATTGGCTACCGGCTCACTGGGGAGCGGAACTACGCACTGTGTAACAGGCAATCCATATGGCGCGCCTTCATTCATAAACGATACGGTAAATGTTTCCCTTACCGTTACGGTAACTATATTGGTATATACCGCTGCATTATTGGCATCATTGCAGGAACCAACAGTCTGTTTGCGGCGGAAATGCGTAGTTGTATATAAAGCCGGTGGGGTATAAGACTTAGCTGTGCCATCCGATATATCGAACCATGTTTCGTTATCGGTACTGCGTTGCCAACGAGTAGCTATTGTACCTGTACCGCTTGCGCCTTGTACCGACTGCAAGGTACCGGGCAATTCTCCACTGCAAATTGTTATATCGCCGGAGATGATTCCCGGGTCAGGTTTTCGCGTTACGTTTATCAATATATTATCGCTCTCTTTGCTGCAAGCTCCGCTGGTTACAATACATCTGTATCTATAGGCGACTGTTGTTACAGGTTCGGGGGAGTAAGTGGCATCTGTTGCGTTCGGAATATCCGTCCAATTTATCGGAGAATTGGGGGAAATTTGCCATTGGTAACTATATGTCCCGTTGCCGCCGGTAACAGAAGAAGTAAGAGTCGTAGGGGTCATGCCCTCGCAGAGCGATTGACTGGAAGCGATGGTGAATGCGGTAATCGGAGGGATTGCAGGAACATAGTCGGCAATGTATGAACTACCGTCGCAAGTACGGGTATAGGTTGTAAAACCTTGTTCGCCGCAAGTAGGAGCAGTTACCACCGCCACATCATAATCAACGCAAAGTTTTTCGTTTTCGATTAAAAGACCTTCAATATAGTTTTTGATATTGCCGCCTGTAAATCGTCCGATTCTAACTGCTTCCCATACGCCCGGCGATGTTTCCTGTTCAAGCACGGTTTGCTGTTCGGGATTGTTAAATGCGTCCATACCAATTATCACGCTCAGTCTGTATATATTTTCATTGAGCTTATATCCGGTTGGGGCGGTGCTTTCTTTTATATAATAGTATTTGTTGAGTTCCACATAACTAAATCGCATAACTCCGTTTGCGTCCGACGTGGCTGTCGATATTACGGGAGTACCGGCTTGGGCATGCGCTTTGCTGTCGTACAATGCGAATTGCGCGCCCTGTAAGCCATAGAAATAGTATGTTATAGTTGGAACCGGAGTAACCGTAATCCAAGAACCGCCGGACAGGTATTTATATTGAATTTCGAATCCGCCCGGGATTTTTACCAACGTCAAACTGTATATGTTGTTGTTGGCTGGGGCGATTGTTCCTCCGTTATATGTCGGCGGGGTTACTTCTTTTATGTAATACGTTTTACCCAATTGGAGTTCAACAAAGGCTAAAAACCCAAAATTATCAACTATTGTTGCAATTTGCGGATTTGTGCCTGCTTGCGCGTCGGCTAAACTTTGGTATAATCCAACGTTTATGCCTGTTAGAGTTTTCCAGCCGATTGTACTTTGTAAATTGTCGTAAAACCGTAGGTGCGAGTGGTATAAATCTTTTGCGATTTTACTCAGACTTGCCTCCACAGGATAGTTCTCTGCTCCGTATGTCATCGCAGCGTCGCTTATGAATTTCACATCGGGCGAACCCAATTTGGTTATGTCATATTTTCCGCGTTGAGCGTACGTAATTTTAAAGTCAACTTTATACACGCTTTGGTCGTCTGCGTCGGCTTTCACGTAGTACGTTTTATTAGAGCCATCTGCGCCGCCTATCAGCAGTTTTCCGCCTGTGCCCGATGTTGCCGTACTGAGTCTTGCGGTACAAGCTGCGTTGCTGTATATACCGAACTCTTTGCCCGCTACATTTTCAACCAAGCCGTTTGTCAGTTCGTTTACCGTGAGCGTAACGCCGAATGAAGAAAGGGGGTAAAACATTAAATCGTACATGCTGCCGAAGTTCTGCGTTATTGTGTATGTACCGTCGGTCGCAATCACAATTTTATATATTTTTTTCATCGTATTGAGAGTTTCATAGCCGGCAGGCACGCCTGTTTCTTTCACGTAGTATGTTCCCGCGTCAAGTCCGTTGAATTTCACGGTTCCGTTTGCGTCCGATAGTACGCTCGTTATTGCGGTCGATTCATTTACTGTTATAGTATTGTTTACGGTAGCAATAGCACTGTATAATGTGAACTCGGCTCCCGCTAACGGTTTACCTTGTCTATTAAATACATTCTCGCCATGCTGTTCGAATTTTACAAGCTCGAAACTGAAGCCGGGTTCTTCTTCCGGCACACATTCGCAATCTACCATTATATAACCCGGTTCGCAGAGTAATTGGTCGCCCAAAGCAGGAACATAATCGTCAATATAAAAACTGCTGTCGCAAGAGTTTGTGTAGGTTGTAAAACCTTGTTCGCTGCAAGTAGGAGCTGTTATTACAACTATGTCATATAAGGCAGAAAAAAGGGTTGTAAAAGATTCACTGTCGCCGTAAATGGTTTCACTTTCCGTTTTAGCATAAGCTCTGAACTCATACTCTGTGCAGGCGGTTAATCCGCTCAATTTGGCTGTCAACGTTCCGCCTCCTGTAGTACAACAGATGTTAATTACAAAAATTTTTCTCCAACTTCCGTCCACAGTCCTTTTATATTCAAAACCATTTTCGATTATGACGTCCGAACCTTTGGTAATTGTTCCCGATACGGTGGCACTGTTTGTTTCAACATCGCTTGCTGAGCCGGTTATGGCAACGCCACCTTGAGCAAAACTTACTGCTGTTACTGCTATGAGCAAGAGGCAGGCAATGATTGTTTTTTTAGCTAAATGTTTCATAAATTTGTGAGTTTTAGTTTGAACTGTGAGTTAATTTTTGGTTTTAGTTTCTTTTGTTGTTTGTGCAGACTTGCAGTTTGTGTGTTTTATGCTTTTATTGACACATGGACTGCAAGTCCGCGCGAGCGAGGGGTAAGGAGTTATTCAGCTATACAGCGCACACTTAATCCGTAACAAGCAGGATAGTGAGAACCGCCTCCGAGAAATTGTACCTGTCCGCTTTGGAATCTCATATAATTCGGATAGTACTGGTGAGTTATACTGGTTGCATAATTACCGAATTCGCCTACTTCATTAACAAGTCCGTTACTATTGTCCCGAACACCGGCAGCAGGCAAAAACATCAACGGTTCAGGTGCTCCCGCTTCCGTCAGCAACAGCGTTCCGTTTTTATACCCGGTAGCAGCAGCAATCCAGTCTGTTGTGTTATAAAGTGCATAACCTGCCATTCCTTGTCTATTTTCATAGAGTAAATTGTCCCAAACCTTTGGATTTTTTGTGTTGTCTACCCACGTAGTAACAGCTTTTCCGTTCAATACGCGAACCCAGGTAATACCGCTGTTGGCAGCAAAGCTATAATCAGAGAGAGAAGGGTTAAAATTGTCCGAAATACTTCCGCTGCTTCCGTTCTCGTTACCAAGCAACGCCCATTCGTACTGTGTAGGTACGCGCCAGCCGGTAGGACAGGGGTCTAACTGACCTTTACGCGGAGTTTGGTCGTCAGCGCCGTATTTGGTATAACCATTTGCCCAGAAATCATACCCCTTGTTTGCATCTACAGCAGCGTTCCAACCAGATAACCAGTAACCACTCGATGAATGAACACATTGAGGATACGCAGCAGGATTGGCTTTGTAGGCGCTTAACGAAGGAATCTGAGTTGTTGTAAATCCGGCAGGATAAGGGTTGAGACTACCTGCCCACGACCTGTTACAACGGTGTGCATGTGTAAGATCTACTCTTCCCCATTGCATCAAACCGCCAAACACCGTCACATCTTTGTGTACTTCCCCAGCACCAATAGTACTGCTGTAAGCCATTTGTTGCTTCGGTGTCATATCCGGTTTTGCTCCAAGGTTGAATGTCATAAAGCGCATTGTTTTAGGTCCCGCACCGCTGTTCATCGGCGGATTTCCGGTTAGAGCATAGCCTTTGGATTGGTCATTCGGAGTCCAGGTATCTTTCGGAGCCTGTACTGTAATATCCACATAACCCATGCCGCGGCTTGCACCGCCTGTGGCAGGAATACTACCCGGAATGCCATAAACATCGGCTTTGCAATCAGCTACAACCGGCTGTATTACAGGAGTTACGCTAACCAACACCACAGTAACAAGCGGAGTAACCCCGCTGGCAGATACCGTTCTGCGGAAATAGGTGTCATTTGTCAGTGTTCCGGTAGTATAGCCGGCTTGGTTGTTTGTACCCGGAGCAGGTGCCCAAACAGCACTTGGGGTACCGCAGTTGGCTGTACATACTTCCCACTTGTAGGTAACGCTGGTCAACACACTGCCCGGTACAGAGACTAATGAGCTACCGCCGGCATCTTTAAATGTATGGGTTTGACCGCTTTCAATGGTTGCACCTACCGGCGTATTGAGTAATACAGTGGTTATAATTTTCGACACGTTGTCGCAAGGCGGCGTGCCGGTTGTTAGTCCGGCAATGTAATAGCCGGTTTCGAGCAATTCACTGTTTGCCAATGGAGTTTCACTAATGTATTTTTTGTATATTTCAACATTTCCACCTCCTATTTCAGCTTTCAAGTCGGCTATAGTGGCTCCGGTGCTGAGTGGCAAAAGTATCTTTTCGAGAACAGTCGCCTCAAGAGGCGGGCAAGATGTTTCCGCGCAGCAGCAACGGAGCGTCATAGTGAAAGGAGATGTGCCACGAGCTAAATACCACCAATATCCAAGTAATTTCAAATCTGCCGGTAATACACCTGTAGTTGGTACACTTGAGCCGGATGCCACCCATTTACCTATTAATGCAGGATCTGTTACTCTTCCAACTGTGCCATTGTGCATAAAGTATATATTATACACGCCATTTTTATCACCTATTTGAATATTATCTCCGATAGTGGCATTCGCCCCCTGTTTCATTTCCGGATAAAAACCTATTGCTGTGTTTAATCCAACATCGCATCCGCAAGGATTTTTTGTAAACATATTTTCACCTGGCTTTATCAGGATTTGAGGACATTCGCACACGCTAAGCGTTAATTCGAGTCTGCTGCCTTCGCATTTGCCTTCTGTTTGTACGGCATAGTAAGTGCCGGTTTCCAATAGCGTGTTGTTGTCCAATACGGTTTCTTCTTCATCGTATATTTTAATTGCAGTGCCGGTTATTTTTGCTTTCAAATCGGCTATCGTAGCGTTATCGCTACTACAGAAGAACAGGCTGCTGTTTTCGATAGTAGGCGCAGGAATATCGATTTCGGCGCAGGGGTCGGTAAGCGTTACAGTAATGGTTATAAGTTTCGACACGTAGTCGCAAGGCGGCGTGCCGGTTGTTACTCCGGCAACGTATTTACCGGCTTCGAGCAATTCACTGTCTGCCAATGGAGTTTCACCAATGAATTCTCTGTATATTTTAACATTTCCACCTTCTATTTTCGCTTTCAAGTCGGCTATAGTGGAACCGTCACGGAGCGACACACTTATGCTTTCGCTAACAGTTGCCTCAAGAGGCGGGCACGATGCTGCCGCGCAGCAACAACGGAGCGTTATAGTGAAAGGAGTATCGCCCGTAGCTTTATACCACCAATATCCGCGTAAGCCAAAATCAACCGGCAACACATCTGTGCTTGGTATAGATTGGGTGGACTTCACCCATTTATTTATTAAATTAGTATCAGTTATTCTTCCAACTGCGCCATTGTGCAGATAGTACACATCATACGAAATATAACCAGTCCCCGGTATTTGAATGTTATCCGCGAGAGCGGTATTCGAATTCGGTTTCATTCCTGCTTGAAAGCCTATTGCTGAGTTTAATCCAACTTCGCATCCGCAAGGATTTTTTGTATACATATTGTAACCCGGATTTACCAGAATTTGAGGACAATCGCACACGCTAAGCGTTAATTCGAGTCGGCTGCCTTCGCAACTGCCTTCTGTTTGCACGGCATAGTAAGTGCCGGTTTCCAATAGCGTGGAGTTGTTCAATACGTTTTCTTCTTCATCGTATATTTTAATTGCTGTGCCGGTTATTTTTGCTTTCAAATCGGCTACCGTAGCGTTATCGCTACTACAGAAGAACAGGCTGCTGTTTCCGATAGTAGGCGCAAGGAGATTGATTTCGGCGCAAGGGTCGGCGCAATAGGAGCACGTTATCTGCATATCGTACTCTTCGCTGTAAAGCGGCGTTACCTGTCCCGAAACGACAGCAAACGCGCGAAACTCATATAAATCTGACGGCAAATCCGGGAGGTCGGCTAAGAAAAAAGCATCCGCTTCGACAGCTGTCCAAGCGGTTGTGCCCTTCAAGCGGTATTCAAAACCCCTTGAAGTTACACTGCCGGAAAGTTCGACCGGTACAGTACTTGACAGGCGTGTATTGCCCGATTCCAAAAACCTTAGATTCAAGGGCAGCGTTGTGGTTTGTGCCGCCACAGTTGAAATGCCCATTATGAGCATCAACCAAAAAGAGATAATTACATTTTTCATAATCATATTGGTATTTAATAAAAGTTTGTTGTTTGTTCTTGTTAATGGCATCATGATTTTTTTGATTACGTGTTTCATAACTTTATAAAATTTAATTTGAACTGTGATTTAATTTTCTACTTGCTTAAAAACAATGACTATGCCACGCGTTTAAATCATTGATTTTAAGTCGTTTATCAATTTTCTATTTTTAAAAGTGTTCGTTTCGTGAACACCTGTCGTACGATTGTGTACGAAATGATATTTTCGAACACCTGCTGTACGATTGTGTACAGAATGTTATTTCCGAACACCAAGTGTACGGTTTTGGACATTTTCGATTTTCGACTTTTAAATCCTTAAATTTTCTATTATCTATTATCTATTCAATTTTTCAATTATTCCATTATTTAATTATTTCGTTATTCAAACCTCTATGGCAAAGTACGGTTGTAAACAGTGGCAATACAAGACTGAAAATGTGATGTAGGTGAGATTTTTTACACAAAAATTGCATCAAAAAAAAAATTAAATTACAAAATGATTTTTACACGTTTTTTTCAAAAAAAAACTCATAAAATGATATAACTTTTACATTTTGTAGTAATTTTTGTACTACACATAATTGATAAATATTAGTGGTTAGTGGTTAGTTGATTTACCCCCCACCCCCTAAAGGGGGCTTTTGTTCGGTGGAAGTGTTGTTGTTCAGGTCTTTTCGGTTCTAAAGCCCCCTTTAGGGGGTGGGGGGTGGTTTTTGTCAATTGTTCATTGTCTTACGTCTAATAGTCTTGTGTCTAAAAGTCTTGTGTCTCGTATCTAAATCTGTATTTTCTTAATCTGTTTTCTATTATTGCTCACACATTCCACTACATACACTCCTTTGGCAAGATTTGGAATGTGTATTGTTTTGCTTAGGGTGTCTGTAACTGTTTGTGTGTGTACAATTGCTGTGGTGTGGGAGTAAATAGTGATAGTGTGTTGTTGCTTGCTTGAAAATTGCAACTCCATAGATACCAAGCCGTCGTTGTTGTGTAATTTTGTTATTTCAAAATCTTGTCCGTTGGCTTCGATATATACATGTATTATATTTGAAGTTGTTGTTGCTCCGTTGTAATCGACTTGTACCAATCGGTAGTACACAATTGGTGAGTTGCCCGCTGTGTGGTCGAAGAATTCGTACTGATGCGCAAAGCTACTTGTGCCCGCACCGGCAATTATTGCAATTTCTTTGAAATCAACCCCGTTGAACGAACGTTGCAGGCTGAAATAGTCGTTGTTGGTTTCCGTTGCTGTTTCCCATGTGATATGTGTAGTATTGTTTGTAATTGCCTCGGCTTCAAAGCGTATTAGTTCTACCGGAAGGAGACTGGTTGCAGCATCGGCGTGTCCCAATAAATTCGAACACTCTTTGTCGATATAGCTGTGAACTAATTGGTAGTAAACATGCATAGCTTTTTCTTCTTGAAAGCCAAGTTTCGATTCATTATAAATAAGCACATTATAATCGTCGTCGTAAAATTCATAATCGAGGAATAAGCTTTCGGCTCTACCACAACCGCCGCCGGTAATGGTAGTAAGTTTTTCAAAATTTTCTCCGTCGAATGAGCGGTACAAAATAAAATTCTCGCTATTGTATTGTGATTTGGTTGCCCATGTAATCTGTATTGCGTCTTTATTGTTTTTTGCAGTAAAATGAACCAACTCAAAATTAACTTCACAGGGGCATTCGGGAAGTGAGGAGTAAATCCAATCATCGGCTGCGCGATTAATTCTAAAACCTGAACTCAGCCTTCCGTTTTCAACATCGTCTTCATCGGCGATTTCGTCTGCCACATCGCGTTCTCTATCTTCATCAGTGAGTTCTCTCGCCATATCGGCATCACGTATTCTCGACTCAGCATCACTGAGGTCGATTGGTTTTCTATACACCGCATAGAGCGTAATATTCGACTCAGGAGCGTATTCGGTTTCTCCCGCAAATGCTACTATGTGCGAATCGTCGGTATTGTCCGGTTCTGTTGACCAGCCTGCAAATTCCCATTCGGAAATACAATTGGCTACCGGCTCATTGGGGAGCGGAACGGTACAACCTGTTACCGGCAATCCGTAAGGCACGCCTTCATTTATAAACGATACGGTAGATGCGGTAAGCGCAGGAACATAGTCGGTTTTGTAACTGTCGCCGTCGCAAGCGCGGGTGTAGGTTGTGTAACCTTCTTCGTTGCACGTTGGCTCGGTTATTACCGCAATATAATCGGTTTCCATTGGCGCTATGTCTACTGATTTGCGCTCGCCCATGCTGCACTGTGCTTGAAAAGGAAAAACTCCGTTTTTGTCGTTCACGCCAATCCAAATAGTTTCCAACGGCGCCATTGAACACAAATTGTTGATAGTAAATGTAAAGCAGGTTTTATCGCCTACCATGAGCGTGGTGTTGATAGAATCCAACGCAATGATATTTTCGATACTTGCGCTGTTTTTGTAGAACGTAACGTAAATAGGAGCACGTAAAGCAGCATTTCCGGTATTTTTAATACAGCCGGTAATTACCGCCGTGTTGTCTGTTACAACTACCTCCGCATCTTCTTCCCAAACGATATTGGGCATGAGCCAAAATGGGTCGCCGAATTGATTAAGCATGGTTTGCTGCATCAGTACTCCGTTGAATGGGCGCACATCGTCCACAGTGCCTAAACTGCCGTCTTTTCCGGGGAAAACTGTTGCAGGACTTACAGAATGTTTTGGAACAGTTAAATTTTCGTTTATATTCAATATGTTGTATGGCATTTGATTCCACACTTTACGTGCCGGAGCCCATGGTTGTGAATTGCTGTTGAAAACAACCAAATCGTAGGTAGTGGGCAGGGTTTGACTGTAGCAAGAAACACAAATGCTCGAACTACCACTGCCATCTACATCGGCTATAACCGGATATTCCCAAGCTGTACCCGAACCACAAGGAAACGTTACTTTGTTTTTTCCGGTTGCTCCGTCAATAATCCGCAAATTTGTTTCATCTCTGTAAACCAATTCGTATGCTCCATCGTTATTAAAATCAAAAAGTGTTATCCCTGTTCCACCCGATGCGTCGCTCGTTGTAATTTTCCAGAACTGCGAATGAGTATCGGTAAGCGGATTGTATTTTAAAGCTGTTACCGCGTTGGGGGTCATGATACAAATTTCGGGATATTTCAAACCTGTGGAAGGGTGTATCGCTCCATCAATATCGCCTATAAAGGGGAAAGAGTGATAAGTTGTAGCGCCGCCTGCGCTGTTTGTTACAGTGTATGATTTAAAGGTTCCGGCACCGCCGCCTGCAATGTCGGGTCGCCATACTTTTACGAAGGAATTGGCTCCGTTAGTATTGGCTACTACAACCTCAAGCCTTCCGTCCAAATCAGTATCTACTACTCCCGTAAAACCGTCTCCCACTGCCGTATTTTTCGACAGGATAGTGCAGGTAGCAGTGGCTCCGTTCGGCGATATGTTTACCTTATATACGGCTCCACCGGCTACGAGTTCCGGTAAACCATCGCCATCCATATCAACGGCAGCTGCAAAAGTGCAGCCCGTGCCACTACCTGTATGAGAAGGATTGCGCCCCATATAAGCAGAGGTTATGCTTTCGGTAGTTCCCATCAAAGCTCCGGTAACAGCGTTATAAATTTGATTGTATATTACTAATTCCGGCACACCGTCGCCGTTAAAATCTGTAACAATTGGCTGAGGAAGAGACCCACCAGTTACTCCTGCAGGCATTGTATAAGCTATGCCTCCGGGCCATTTGCTTACTAAGCTAAAGGTGGAGCCTGAACCTGCCGCTTCATACGAGTAAATTCGTCCGTTGTTGGCAAAAATAATTTCTCCTTTTCCATTCCGGTCGGCATCTACCAATACGGCAGGAGTAGGCGTTATCCATGAACCATGACTTACTATACTTGGGAGATTCATTTTTGCTTTAAGCGCTCCCGTTGCTCCGTCATATACCCTTAGGTTAACGAAATTATTATAAGATGCGTCTGACGAGAATGTAACAATTTCAGGAACTCCATCGCCATCTAAATCGCCGACTAACGGAGTGCTTTTAATATGTGAACCGGCGGTCATTCTGCGATGTTCCTTCATAGTGAACAAAAATGCTTCGGGGTCGCCATAACAATCAGCTTCAATGATATTATCGGGGCAGTTGGCTACGCTAATGTGGAGTGTGTAGAGTGTGATTTGCCCGTTGCAGGTATGGGTAAACGAAACGGTATCTCTACCGATAAAACTGTTGCGTGTATAAATAATTTCGGTGTTGTTGGCTGAAACGGTAGCGCCGGCAGCAGTATTGCCTGTAATAACAATGCTCGATGTGGCACATGCGCTTTTTTCTACTACTGGTATGTTGGAAGATGGCAGGCAGGTTAGGATTTGGTGGTACATATCTTTTGAAAGACATTCCGCAACCTCAACAGGAACCTCTCTGCGCTCGCCCACGCTGCACTGTGCTTGAAAAGGAAAAACGCCGTTTTTGTCGTTCACGCCAATCCAAATACTTTCCAACGGCGCTATTGTACACAAATTGTTGATAGTAAATGTAAAGCAGGTTTTATCGCCAGCCATGAGCGTGGTTTTGATAGAATCCAACGCAATGATATTTTCCGGAATTGCGCTGTTTTTGTAGTATGTAATATAAAATGGGGCTATCAAAGCGGCATTTCCGGTATTTTTAATACAGCCGGTAATTACCGCCGTGTTGTCTTTCACAACTACCTCCGCATCTTCTTCCCAAGCGATATTGGCTGCCAGCCAAAACGGATTACCGTTTTGGTTGAGTGAAGTTTGTTGTTGTAAGAAATTATTGAAAGGTCGAACATCATCTGCCGTGCCCAAGATACCATCTTCTCCCGGGAATACCGTAGCCGGATTGGGGGTATAGCGAGGAACGCTTAAATCATTGTTGATATGTGTTACATTATAGGCGTGCTGATTCCATACCGGTCGTGCCGAAGCCCATTGTCCGGGAGTAATGCTTCCAAAGTGCATAATACGAACGTCGGTATTCGTATTTGTAAGTCCACCGCTAACCAAGATGTCGGCATGACCGTCTCCATCCAAATCAACCACAACCGGATATTCCGTATGAGTTGCAGAAGCACACGCAAAAGCAGCAATATTATCCCCATGTTTATTAATAATCCGTAAATGTGTCATGTCGCGGTAAATAAGCTCTGTTTCCCCATCTTGATTAAAATCGAACATCGACATAGTTGTAGCACCCGAAGCGTCGCTTGTAGTTTTTTTCCATAATTGAACAAACACATTACTTGCTTTATTATATTCGTAAGCGACTATTTGATTGGTATAAGTAAAAGCAATATCAGGATAGCCGTTACCTGTTATATCACCCACAAAGGCTCTTGAAATGCGGTCACCGCTACTTGAAAACTGAAGTGTGTTTCCTATTTGAGTTGGAGTAGCGCCATCCCAGACATATACGGAGGCTGTACCGCCGCCTGTTCCTCCGGTTACAATAACATCTAATTTGCCGTCCCCATCAATATCGGCAACCGAGGTGAATCCGTCGAAAAAGGGTGCGGGCATCTGTGCTAATATTACCGCACTGTTTCCTGCTGTTCCGCTCCTGTTTGTAATTGTAACTTTATAGACTGTTTTTCCGGAAACAACCTCCAAAATACCATCGTTATCCACATCTGCAAAAACAGACATGTGAGATGCTGGTCCTCCTGCCGAAATGCCTCTACCGCCGGCAGGTAAAGTAACCAAATGTCTGCCTGTGGCGCCATCGTAAATTTTATCTACGCCCAATATTTCAGGATATCCGTCGCCATTGATGTCGGCAACTATTAAACTGGGGTCTCCCACACGAGCCATTGCAACGGTTGTACGCCATTTTTCAACTCCGAGATGTGAATAGCAATATAACAGATTGGTAGTTGTTGCAATAATCAGTTCGCCTTTACCACAATTATCTACATCGGCAATCAGCAAATTGGTTGTGCTTCCCTGAGGAGCAGACGGAGTGCTTATTGTGCGGATTAGTTCCAACTTATCATTAAAAATCAATATAGCATTGCTCGATGCTGTGGTTTCATGATTAGGAGCAACAACCTCTACGCGACCATCTCCATCTAAATCTCCGACAAAAGGTGTAGCCAAATAGTGAACAGCAGCATTACTGTACTTTTTCCGTTCAATATCCCAAATCGTTTTAGACGGATTAATCCAACAATCAATATTTTCAATATTATCGGGACATTTGGCAACCACAACAGGTATTTTACCACAAATCACATCGCCATTGCTGCAAGTAATTTGGTACTGAACAACATCGAATCCGATAAAACCGGAAGTATAAGCGTAAACAAGCGATGTGCCCGCTACCGTAACTGTTCCGTTGTCTGCCGTTGCCGTAATTACCGGTGCAGTGCACAAAGCGAGTTTTCCGGCTATATCAATTTTAGTAGTTTCGGTGCAAGTGAGTATTTGCACGGGTTCATCGGTAGAGTAGGAGGGGCATTGCGCATGCAGCAGTTGCAGCATAATTGCCAAAAGAAACAGTAGTGATGCAAAAATTTTCGCAAAACAATTCTTTATTGTGTTTGTGTTTTTGATAATATGTTCCATGATGATAGATATTAGTGGTTAGTGGTTAGTGGTTATTTGTTGATTTGGTTATTTGGTTATTTGTTGATATTCGATTGATATTCAGTTGATAAATGCTTCGCGATAAATACTTCGTGATAAATGCCTGCGGCGATAAATTTTATCGTGCGTTAGCACATTTATCAGCGGAGCGTTTTATCTATGTTTATCTTTTTGTTCATTGTCTTGTATCTCGTATCTCGTATCTTGTATCTCGTATCTTAAATTCCTCAATTATTCCGTTATTCAATTATTCAATGTGTGTGCCGTAAATTTAAAATAGTGATTTTGAGTTAGTTATGAATTTTAATTTTTGCAATGTGTCCGTTTTGCGAACACCCTTTGTACGATTGTGCGCAAAACAATATTTTCGGACAGTTACTGTTCGATTTTGTACAATTTCTTGATTTGTGGGTTTTCGATAAAAAAAAAAACGGCAAACTATTTTTCAAGTTTGCCGTTTTTTTTAGGGATTAGGAGTTAGGTTTTTAGGGGTTAGGAGTTAGAGTGTAGTGATTAGCGTTTCCTATTACCTAATCCCTATTACCTAATCCCTAATCCCTATTTCCTACTACTGTTTCATAATTTTAACCACCTGCTCGCCATTTATCTGCAACAGATAAACGCCTTGCGCATAGTTCGACAGGTCTATTTCATTGCCGAAACCGCTGTATAGTATTGCTCCGTGGGAGTTATACAGTTTTACACTGGCAGGCGTTGAAAGGAACACTCTGTCGGTAGTTGGGTTCGGGTACACGTTGATTGTGATAGCCTCTGCCGCATCAATTCCGGTTAGAGTGTCGCTGTAGAATTCATCAGGGCTCACACCGATTGATTTAATCGTGCTTGCAGTAAGTTGGTTGTTGCGGGTATCTAAATATTTAAGATTACCCAAACCATTCACATTAAGCCAAGTAAGCTGGTTGTTTTGAACATTCAACGTTTGTAGATGCGCCAAGCATGTTACATCGAGCGAAGTAAGTGCGTTGTTAGGAGCGTTCAACGTTTGTAGATTTACAAAGTAGCAGATACCGGTGAGGTCGGCAATGTTTAGCCCTGCCAAATCCAACACTTTCACATTACGCGCTTGAATGCAAGTAATCAAGCCGTCGTTGTCGAGGTCGTAGTTGTCCAAAATGAATTTTCTGAAATTGTAGTCAGGGAAATTCGTTTCGTTCACTGTAATCACACATTCCGCCGGAGTAGTAGTTGCAGGGTCGCAGTTGTTAGCCGAGCCGTAGTACATAGTAGCATCGCCGTGTTCCACACCGCAAATTGCGCAACGCACTTTGTAAATCGCAGGACTGTCGCACGTTGCTGCGCTTATAAGTGCACCACGTACTGTGAATTTGTGAGTGTGATTTGGGTCAGCAGGGCATTTGCAATCGTCTTTGCCGTCGCCGTTGCTATTACTGTTACTGTTGCTGTTACTGTTGCTATTGCTATTGCTGTCGCTACCTCTGTTTTCACAGTTGATAATCCATTTAGCCACACCGGTATTAACCCATACAAGCGGATTGTTGCAGTATTCCACAGTTTGCAAGTGTTCCAAGCACGATAAGTCGAGTATTTTGATGTTGTTGTTTTGCACAAACACCGCTTTCAAGTTCTCGAAATAGCAGATACCTGTAACGTCGCCAATTTCGCGGTCGTTAGCTTTCATTTCTTGAATGTGCATACGTTCTTCGCACGAAAGTATTCCGTCTTTGTTGAGGTCGTATTTTTCCGAAACGAATGCTCTGAAATTTGCATCGGGGAAGTTTGTTGCGTTGATTTCAACATCGAGACATACTTTCGGTTCGCAGTAGCAGCTGTCTTTCGGCATGTCTTTTACCACAATTACGATTGATGCGCTTGCTTCGCAACCTTCTGCATTTACTACGGTGTAGGTAATGGTGTTGTTGCCAATATTTGCCTCAGCCGGATTGAACATTGTGCCGGTAACTCCTGCGCCTGAGAATGTGCCGCCTTGCGGTGTTACGTAGTCGCTTAAATCAATTGCATCGCCGCCTGTGCAAACTGTATCAATTTGCGCGAATGTTACGATTGGTATTTCCAAAGCAGGAACAAAATCGCTTGTGTACGAACTACCTTCGCAATTAGTATAGATTGTGTAACCTTGTTCTCCGCACGTTGGTGCAATTACTGCGCTTACTTCGTAAATTTCGTTCAATGCAGGAATGAAATTGTCTGTGTAAGTATCGCTGTCGCAAGTACGAGTGTAGGTTGTGTAGCCTTGTTCGTCGCAAGTTGGAGGAGTTACCACAACTATATCATAATCAAGACCGATAGCAGGCACGATGTCGGCAACGTAAGTGCTACCGTCGCAATCGCTTGTGTAAGTTGTGAAACCGTCGTTTTCGCAAGTTGGTTCAGTTACCACCGCAGTATAGTTGTGTCCCAAAGCAGGAACATAATCAACAATTGTTACCTTTATTTCATCATCGCAAGTTTCGGTATAGGTAGTGTAACCTTGTTCGTTGCAAGTTGGCGGTGTTACCTCAACTTCCAAAACAGGAGGCAAAGCAGGCACAATATTGTCAATATATGAACTTCCGTCGCAAGTACTTATATATTTTGTGTAACCGCCTTTTTTGCAAGTAGGTTTATTTACATCTATAATATAGTTGTGTCCTGTTGCATCTGTGTAATCAGCTACGTAAGTATCGCCGTCGCAAGTACGGGTGTAGGTTGTAAAACCTTGTTCTTCGCAAGTAGGAGCAGTTACTACAACTATGTCATAGTCAAGACCGATTGCAGGCACGATGTCGGCAACATAAGTGCTACCGTCGCAGGTGCTTGTGTAGGTTGTGAAACCGTCGTTTTCGCAAGTAGGCGGAGTTACTACCTTAGTATAAGTGTGTCCGTCGGCAGGTACGATGTCAATAAATTCAACAGTTACATCAGTATCACAAGTAGTTGTACGAGTTGTGAAACCGTCTGTATCGCAAGTTGGAGGCGTTACCACATCAACCACAACAGCAGGCAATTCATCTTCATAATCGGCAACGTATGAACTTCCGTCGCACTCGCTTGTATAGGTTGTGAAACCTTTATTTTTACAAGTTGCAGGAGTTATTACCTTTTTGTAAACGTGTCCGGTTGCAGGAACAGGATTAATCACTTCCACAGTAACATCGCTGTCGCAAGTAGTAGTACGGGTAGTGAAACCGTCTGTATCGCAAGTTGGAGGCGTTACCACATCAACCACAACAGCAGGCAATTCATCTTCATAATCGGCAACGTATGAACTTCCGTCGCACTCGCTTGTATAGGTTGTGAAACCTTTGTTTTTACAAGTTGCAGGCGTTACTACTTTTTTGTAATTGTGTCCCAAAGCAGGAACGTAATTGCTTACATAGCTGTCGCCATCGCATGTACGGGTATAAGTTGTAAAACCTTGTTCGGTACAGGTTGGGTCAGTTACTACAACTACATCGTAATCAATACAAGCTATTGCTTCATTGAAGATTTCAATATTATCGGCTACCTGTATCACGCCGGGGGTTGTGGTGCCGGCGTAGGTAAAGAGCGCAACGGGGTTGCTCGGCATTTGATAGCCTGCCGGAGGAGTTACTTCCCAAATAGCGTAGGTAGCTTTGTGCGATGGAGCCAACCAAGCGTTGTCGAATATATACGTTCCGGTGCTGCCGGTAGTGCCTTCGGCTAAATAGTAGAAGGTTTTACTGTTGTGTGTAAAGGTTTGCAGAACGCCCGAAGCCGGCGTTACGCTGCTCCAACCAACGTATGGCGCATCAATGTAGAGTGCAAAACGTGCGCCCGACAAGAATTTTGTCGCGTCGTCCTTGTCTTTCTTCACAAGCTGCAATTTGGTGCGGCTGCCATCGCCTCCGGCAGAAGAGGTAGAGACTACATAAGCCTGCTTAACGTTATCGTAGTATCTGCCGGTAACCCAAACTTTGTTTTCCAACACAACTCCGTCTCCGACATTACCTTTTATCAAGGCATCGTATTCAAGTTTTATGGCTACTTCGTCGGGAACGATAATGGTTATTTCGTTATTATCGGTAATTGCCCAAGTCCAATGAGTGCTGCCGAGGGGAGCGCTTACCTGCGTAAGTGTTTTTGCCACATCGAATATTCCGCTGCCTTTCACACTTTCGGTGTAAGCTCTAATGGTGCTGTAATAGAAAGCCAATGGCTCTTCCATTTTATCGCGTATTTCGTAATAGCCGTTGTCGCCATCAAGTTTTTTGCCATTGGGGTTTACAACAATTGTAACAGATGCTATGTTGCCTCCGGGCGACATTGATTTTTCAACAACCGGTTTGCCTACTTTTACCTCGCTCTCGCTGCTGAACTCTCCTCCCGCACCGGGTCCGCCGCTTGGTCTCACGGTTGCCGTATTATGAACCGTAATTTGGTCGGTCATATCTACGGCGTCTTTCACTTTCATACGGTAATGGATTTCTATCGAACGGTAGCCATGTATGAACCAAGTAGTTGATTCTGAGCCTTGTATGGTGGCATCAGACCAGCCGGCGTTCCAGCTTAAGCGTTTAAGCTGGCTTAAATCCGTCCATATTGTACCGTTTGCATTATCGACCTTAAACATAGCCGAGTTTACATTTTCGGTTACGCTTGAGCCGCTCACAAGGGCGCCGGAGGAGCCGGTATAGGGTCCCCACGCAAGAGTTGCGTCTGTCGAATGTTTAGCATAAAATGATTTGGGCACATACTCCAAACGTGCGTCAAAATTATCGGTAAAGATAGCGGGCAATCCTTCTTCGAAAAGTTGCATCACCTGACTGCCGTTCAAATATACCGTGTAATCAACATAATTTCCATTAACGGTCGCTTCCTTATGGACGGGCCAGTTAAGTACGGTATAGTCTCCAATGTTCAATCCCTCTATTGCTACGCTATTAGCCACATATTGCGTTTTGTCTTTTTTCAGCAATTCGCCAATGGTTGTTATTTCGGGTGCAGGCGGGTTGGCTGATGTCCAGACAAAGGGCGCGCTCAATGGAATGGTATAAGTAATTTTGACGGTTTTTTGCTCATTAAATGGCCACTTAGATGTCCACCCAGATGTTCCTCCTCCGAAAAACAACAGCCACGTATAGGTGCTGCCTTTATCATATTTATAATTAAGTGTTCCCTGTTCGGGAGCAACAAGCGCGCCGTCGAGATAAACTTGAAAATTTTCCGGGTCGTTATACACCGAGCGACCGGCATCGCCTCCGGGCAATAACAGATTGTCCCATATAAACATATCTTTGTTCAGATTGCCGGCAGGAATAGTAAAATCAATTTCAAAATACATATTGTTACCATCAATCCTGCCTTTTTTTGTAATGGAAGAGCCTGTTGAAACCGGCACTCCCGCCGTGGTGCTTCTGGTGGTAGAATTTTTTGTAAATGATACGCTGTTGCGGTAAGTTCCCGAAATGGGTTTATTATCGGCACCTTTTGGAACTACCGAGTAATACCAGATACTCACATTGTGTATATCTACGCCCGGCACATTGGGTACGGTGTAGGTAAATGAGTTGTAATTGCCCCCCGATTGCGTGGCGACAAATGAACCGGGCACAGGATTCCCCGTACCGGGTGCTTGTCCGGATACACCGGCAAGGCTTCCGTTGAGATTCCAATATTCGTTGCGAATAGTTGCACCGTTTTTGTCTCTTAAAACAACTTCTACTGTATTTCCGGGCTTGAAATACAAGCCATCGAGCAAATTATCGGTAATCACACCGCCGTTGAGCAATTCGGCGTAGTCGTAGCCTGCACCTATACTCCAGCTAATTTCTTCCCCGTTGTTTACTACACTACCGTGTTTTGCTAAAAACACATGTTTGAAAGGGGTTTTCGTATCGTCTGTTGCCGGTTTTATGGGCGTGTTGTTTATTTCTTTTCCATTCGCAACAACGTTATTCCATACCAAATTGTAATCATAATTACTCATATCGGTATTGCGATAACTCAAATAGGTTTCAAGATATACGGTATATTCAATTGTGATGGTTTTTCCCTGTGGAAGGGTTTTTCCGGTGAAATCAAATTTGATGTCCTCGCCGGTATGCGAATTGTGCGCGCCCGACGCGTGAAAGTTCAATTCCGCAGGGTGAGTGCCTGTGTTCCACGGAACAGTGGGGTAGGTGTAGGTAGCGGGGCTCCAGCCTGCGTTGGTAGTCCACTTAATGTTGTTAGACTTATACGGGTATATACCGTTAGAAGTTTCTCCCGCTTTTGTCCATATATGACTGACCGACGACATATCGTAAGTTCTCAGGAGCATATCATTGACCACAACATCTTTCACATCGCCGCCCACAGCGGTAATTTCGATTTTATACTGTATAGTTTTGGTAACGGGGTCGTAAGCCGATGCGGTTTTACGCACGTTCAAACCCGCTGCGGGTTCTTTGACATTGACCGTGATGTTTACGTTGTCGCCAAACTCAAAGTCCTTATTGTTGCCCAATTGGGTAAACTGTGCCCGAATATCGAGCGTAAAGGTGGCATTCGTGTAGTAGTCAATGAAGTTTTGCCCTGTTGGAGTAGGGGCGCCGGTGGTTTGCACGGAATAGAACTTGACAGTAACCTTGCCGCCGGTGGTAATGTTATACTCGCCGATAATCGCGCCCTGTGGGCTGCGAATGGGCTTTGCCGTTTCGGCAACCGGCACAACGATATTTGCCGGAAGCTGATAATGCAGCCAACTGTCGCTGTGGTAGGCAAACTGTTTACTGACCGTTTCGGCAAACGAAATGTTGATGTTGTAGTCGTAGCCGATGAATACATCGTTGCCGGAGTTCACCGTGTTACCGTCTTTGTCGGTAATGACGAGGGCGGAAAGGAAGTTCGACAAGTTGCTGTTTGCGCTTTGCGCCTGTACTGCGAATGCTAACGTTAACAGTATCGTCAGCGTCAGCAGGCAGGTGTTGATTGTTTTTTTTATTGAATGTTTCATAATTTTGTGTTTTTTTTATTAAAACTGTGAGATTTTTTACCATAGGGCGATGCCCCATACTGGTAGATATAAGGCTTTCAGCCTTTTACTACCTGCCTTTATTACGGAGGGCTGTGTGATGTTTCTACTACTTTCATGATTTTTATTGATTAGTGATTAGTGGTTAGTGATTAATGGTATTTATTAACCATTAACCACTAACCATTAACCGTTAATTATTGTTTCATTACTTTAACTACTTGTTTGCCATTTATCTGCAACAGATACATGCCTTGCGCATAGTTCGATAGGTCTACTTCGTTGCCGAAACCGCTGTAAAGTATTGCACCTTGTTGGTTGAATAGTTTTACGTTGGCAGGCGTTGAAAGGAACACTCTGTCGGTGGTTGGGTTCGGGTACACATTGATTGTGATAACCTCTGCCGCATCAATACCGGTTAGAGTGTCGCTGTAGAATTCATCAGGGCTCACACCGATTGATTTAATCGTGCTTGCAGTAAGTTGGTTGTTGCGGGTATCTAAATATTTAAGATTACCCAAACCATTCACATTAAGCCAAGTAAGCTGGTTGTTTTGAACATTCAACGTTTGCAAGTGAGCCAAGCACGTTACATCGAGCGAAGTAAGTGCGTTGTTGTTTGCGTTCAATGTTTGCAGATTAACGAAGTAGCAGATACCGGTAAGGTCGGCAATGTTTAGTCCGGCAATGTCCAAAACTTTCACATTGTGCGCTTGAATACAAGTAATAAAGCCGTCTTTGTCGAAGTCGTAGTTATCCAGAATGAAGTTTCTGAAATTCGCATCGGGGAAGTTAGTTGCATTTACCGCAATCACACATTCGGCAGCAGGCTCGCAGTTTAGCGATGAGCCGTAGAACATGGTAGCATCGCCGTGTTCCACGCCGCAAATTGCGCATTTTACTTTGTAAGTAGCAGGGCTTT
>Ga0209737_10000944_pt1 | contig 21894 bp, 13 predicted proteins | sample TergutCu122P3_FD_187284 | JGI IMG/M metagenome (GOLD analysis project Ga0209737, IMG submission 187284) | Cubitermes ugandensis P3 segment gut microbial communities from Kakamega Forest, Kenya - Cu122 P3 (SPAdes) (version 2) | ecosystem: Host-associated > Arthropoda: Insects > Digestive system...
CCGGCAATTGTTTTGCCAATAAAACATTCAATTTTTCGCAAAACTCCTCACACTCTCCATAGTTGATATAATACATTGGCAATAAGTCCCCTTCACCGTAAAGTGTTAGAGCAGTATCTAATAAACTGCGCTGTTCGCTTACAGATGTACCCATTACTTTTCGCCATAATTGCTGTATTACAGTATATTTACTCATGTAAAAATCAGATACTGATACACTGTGATTAGGTTCTTCATTAATAAAACAATCTTTAGGGTCTGAGGTGCAGCCCATTGTAAATGTGCCACCCTCTACAAAAACCATCTCAAAATTAATATCTTCAATTCTGAAATTTCTGTTATTAAGAGAAGAGGTTTGTTTGGAAAATCTTTTTATAGCCTCTTTCACAGATTTAACATCAAAAAAATCTTTGGCAGGCTGTAATGCAATTCTAAATCCCAGATTGGCAGAGCGTGCTGCAGGTTCGTAGCTGATGCGTGTCGTTACACGGCTGTGCCAGTCCCCAAGATTCCAACTACCTCCGCGCAATACACGCTCAACGCCGGATAAAGGGCCTTGAGGATTAGTGTTAGAACAGTACCTGTAATAATCTTCCTCAAACCAGTCTCTGCACCATTCCCAAACATTACCGCTCATATCAAAAAAACCCAGTTCATTACTCGCTTTCAATCCCACTACTGAGGTTTTTCCTCTGTTATTCCCGCTATACCAAGCTACTTTACTTGCCTTGTTACTACCACTATACTTGTAACTACTGTTCTTTTTTCCTCCTCTCGCAGCATATTCCCATTGCGCTTCGGTGGGCAAGGTAAACTTGTAGCCCTCCGGCAACTGATAGTACAATATTTTGTTCAACTTTTCACAAAACTGAACACACTCCTCATAACTCACATAATAGATGGGATAATTGTCGCCTTCCCCATAAATATTCCATTCGGGATTTGCAAAGTCTCGTTGTTGGCTTACGGTAGTTCCCATTACGGCGTGCCATAACTTTTGAGTAATTTCATATTTACCCAAATAGTAGTTAGAAAGAGTTACACTGTGGGCAGGTTGTTCAATACTGTCGCAGTTGGTTGTTTCTGAAGGACAGCCCATTAAAAATGTTCCCCCCCGCACAAAAATCATCTCAAGTTTTGTATTGTTCACTTTAAAAGAGAGATTTCTGCCGGAAGCAAGCCGTGAAGTTGTAAAATTGCCGGTAAATCCAAAAAAACCACTACCGGTAAGTTTTGGTGGTGGCTCTAAAACAAGGCGAAAGCCGTAGTTTGTGGTGTGGGTGGCGGGGTCATCTTTCATACGGGTTGCAACTCTGCAACACCATCCGGTTTTGTCCCAACTGCCTCCGCGTAATACATATTCTTTGCCTTTTTCGGGACCTTTGGGATTTAGTGTCGGACTATTACTGTAGTAATTTTCATTGTATCTGTCTCTGCACCACTCCCAAACGTTTCCGCTCATATCGTAAATTCCCAACTCGTTAGGCAATTTTTTTCCTGCTACTGAGGTTTTTTCTTCGCTATTTCTAAAATACCAGGCCACATCATCAAGATTATTACTACCACTGTATGTATAGTTTTTACTTTTATTTCCGCCGCGGGCAGCGTATTCCCACTGCGCCTCAGTGGGAATACGGAATTTATAACCCTCCGGCAACTGAGCAGACAATAATTGAGTTAACCTGCTGCAAAAGAGTTCACAATCGCTGTAGTTGATATAATACATTGGATAATTGGCACCTACAGCATTAAGTGGAATGATTTCCGAATAATCTTCAGCAGAAAACAACTCGTCCTCTTTTGTTCTGGGAGGACCTCCTGCGCTAATTCGCGCTCGAATAAAAGCTTCGGATAAAGCTGCATCAAAAGTAGCAAATTGAAGCGGCACGAATGCTGTGTTCTGATTATTCTCATTGGCTTTCCTATGATAATTTCTATCTTCCATTTGCTGTGCCAGCCATTGTTGCACAACTATTGTACCCATAACTGCATACCAAAGTTCCTGCGTTACTTCAAATTCTCCAATAAAAAAGTCGGTCAGTGTAACGGTATGTGTGGGTCTTTCACCCGGGTAACAAATACCGTCTTTGTCGGTACATCCCATTATAAAAGTTCCACCTTCTACATAAATCATATTAAAAGTTATACCGTTTACTGTAAAGGCAAGATTCTCCTGTGCGCTGCTGTTAAAGGAAAAGAGCAACAGGAATGTAAAAAATGCCAAAAAATAACACTTTTTCATCTCATAATAGTTATTCTAACCTAAGGGTGAACTAAGCGAAAACCAATATTTCTTCCGGAATTTCCTGAAGGAGCATGAACGCGAAATGAAACTCTACAAGCATATTTGTAAGGGTAGATTGCACTACCGCCTCGTGTTATGTGCCTGTCTCCGGAGATAGCTCCTGTTGGATTTGTTTGAGGGGCTTCGGTATAGTCGGCAAACAAATCACTACACCATTCAAATACATTACCGCTCATATCGTAAATACCCAATTCGTTTGGTGCTTTGGTGCCAACCGGTTGTGTTGCACTTCCACTATTTTTATCATGCCATGCTACTGCATCTATTTCATTACTTCCACTATATTTATAACCTTCACTTTTTTTCCCACCTCTTGCGGCAAATTCCCACTCTGCTTCTGTGGGTAAACGGTAATTTTTTCCCGTTATATTATTCAATTTTGTAATAAAATTCTGTACATCATTCCAACTTACCGTCTCTACCGGCAAATCACTGCCTTTCGTGTGGCTTGGTTTATTTCCCATTACGGCTTCCCACTGTCTTTGAGTTATCTCATATTTTGCAATTTTAAAACTACTCAAAGTAACCTGATGTTGTGGCAGCTCATTATCAAAACATTCGTCATCACTGCAACCCATTGTAAATATTCCACCTTCCACAAGTATCATTTCTGGTTCAGGGTTAATTACTGTTACTGTGCAGGTTGCCGAGTGTTTGCCGTTTTTTGTTACCACCTTAATTATAGCAGTACCAACAGATTTTCCTGTTACTGTACCTTTTGAGAACGAAGCCGCTTTATCATCACTTTCCACTACCGCTACATCGCTATTGCTGGAACTCCAAATCATTTTTTCGCTGGCAGATAAAGGTATCAAGCTTGCTTTTAAAGTTGCCTCTACCCCAACAGCAAGAATTAACTCTTCCTTATCGAGTTTAATATCTGTGGCAGTAGATTTATCATCACAAGAACTAAAAATAACTGCAATAAACAGTGTTACAAGTAAAAAACAAATAATTTTTTTCATATTTTCCTAAATTTAAAGATAATTATATTCTGCAAATAAACTATTTTTTTTCTATTCGTGGTTTGAATTTATTAATATTACTATCACGCTGAAATTTAATAGTTTAGACGTACTTCTTACACATAAATCAGTAAATTTCATAAATTTATTCAAACATTATTAGAATTAATTTTGATAGCCGGAGTATTTATTTGTCATTTATTTTCTTGTATTCCATAAGTTTAATAATTCCGTTATTCTGTTCAACAGATACTTTTTCGTTTGAGATTAAGATTGTAATTTTACCTGAATCCTGCCTTTTTGTTACCTTACTCGGTAAATTTTTTCCATATATTTCTGAAAAGAAATCAAATTCCAATGCCAAGGAAATGAGCCACAACTGGTCGGTATTAATACTTTTTCTGCCATAAATATAATGCACGTTGGAAAAACTACAGTTAATCATTTTTGATAATTGTGTTTCATTTATTCCTCTTTCAGCAGCTTTTGCCTTGATAATGGTACCGATATGGATGTCTAGGATTGATGGTTCTTTTTTCATACTTCTTCTTTTAAAAAATAAAAAAAGCGGGGAAAAACCTTTTGTCTGCACCCAGGTAGTACCAATACCTTGCTCACTGAAAATTTTTCCACGCCGTTACCGGCGTTCCTGACTTGCGTCTTGTGAGCAAAAAAATGGTACTTTTGGGTGTAAGACCGCAGTCAAGCGCTTTTTCAAGAAAACTGCTTATTTTTTCTTAGTTCATTAATAAATATTTTGGTAAATAATTTGAATGGCAAAAATAGAGAAAAAAAAGAATCTAAGTTTTAAAGATTTCTTTTAACCGATAAAGAAGCCGTAGAGTAATTGGTAAGTGTTATGAAGAAGAGGTTTGAAAACCAGTAGAATATATATTTCCGTCCTGCTTTTCAATTAAAGTTTAACCTGCATCTTCTTTGCTTTTTCATCCACTACTTTACCTCTTAAGGGTGTTTCGGCGGTAATGCCCTCTTTTATCTCCACAAAAAAACCGTCTGAAAGTCCAACTTTAACGTGTGTTTTGATAAATTTCTCCTTTTCTTCTTTGACAGGGTTTTCAACATACACAAACGCTGAGTCGGCAGCAAACTCCAACACAAATTCGGGAACAGCCAATACTTCCTCTGCTTTTTCGGTAACTATTTCGCCATTAGCACTATAACCAGAACGAATGAAAGTACCGTCATTGGTTTTTGTTACAGCGGCTTTCACTTGAAACAACGTAGCACCGCTCTCCATCGTTCCCTTGGGAGATATGTATTCCAATTTCGCTTCAAAATCCCCATTCTGAATGGCACCGATGATGAGTTTTACGTGATTGCCGACCCCAATTCTACCTACTTCCGTTTCATCCACTTTTCCCACAAAAATCAGATCGTTCATATTGGCAATAGTAGCGATAGTAGTTCCGTCGTTAAACGTATTTGCCTGAATTACAGAATTTCCAACTTTCACCGGGACATCCAAAATCATACCGGAAACCGTGGACTTTACCAAAGTATTGCTATACTGCTCTGTACTTTTTGAAATACCCTCTTTAATAATTTGCAAATTTTCTTGCGCATTGTTAAAATCCTCTTTGGCAGTTTTTAACTGTGTTTGCGCCTGTTCAAAACTCTCTTTGGAGGCAACCCCCGACTGAAACAACCTTTCCACCCTGTCGAAATTATTTTGCGCCTGTTCTAAATTAATTTCAGTGGTTTTCAAACGTGATTCTGCGCTGTTTAGTTGCGCAATATCAGGAATAACTTTCACTTTGGCAATAACATCTCCGCTTTTTATCAACTGACCTGCCTCTTTATAGAGTTCCACAATGATTCCCGAAATTTGTGGTTTGATGGCGACTTCATTTCTGGGCTCCACCACCCCGGTAATGATTGTTTTTTTCTCTATGGTTTTAATTTCAGGCATAACGGTTTCATATTTAACCTCTTTTGTTCGCGATTTATTCCACAAAAAAACAAAGGTTCCGATTAATACAATACCGAAAACGATAAACATAAAGATTTTTAAGATTTTTTTCATTTGATTATAATTTTTAATTTTTAATTTTTAATTGCACAAAACAATGCCTGCAAATCGGTTCATACGCATCTTTCTCTCCCAGCAGCACCTGTTTGTCACCGGCAACAATTCGGTGCGAATAGTGGGCAAGGTCTCCGCAGCGGGTACAAATGGCGTGCACTTTGGAAACATACTCTGCAATAGCCATCAGTTTGGGCATCGGACCGAACGGATTGCCCAAATAATCCATATCCAAACCGGCAACAATGACTCTAATTCCGGCATTTGCCAATTTGTTGCACACTTCAACAATCCCTTCGTCGAAAAACTGAATTTCGTCAATTCCCACAACTTCAACGGTTTCCATAGAAACATAGAGCAGTATTTCGGAGGCGTTGTGCACGGGCGTGGAGGGCATTGCAGAGGCATCGTGCGACACCATTTCATTTTCGGCATAGCGCGTATCCATTGCAGGTTTAAAAAGTTCTATCTTTTGTTTGGCAAACTGTGCACGCTTGATTCTGCGCAGCAACTCCTCCGTTTTTCCGGAAAACATTGAACCGCAAATGACTTCAATCCATCCTCTTTTGTTCGACCTGTTGGCTTTGGTTTCTAAAAACATCGTCTCAACAATTATTAAATATTAAATCTTAAATCTTAAATTTTAAATCTCAATGGTTTTGTTTACATTTTTTATGGCAGATAATCTGTGGGTAATGATGATAATTGTTTTGTCTTTCATCAGATTTTCAACGGTTTCCAATACTTTATTAGCTGATTCCATATCTAATGCGCTGGTGGCTTCATCTAAAATCAGAATGGGGGCGTTTCGCAAAATGGCACGCGCAATACTTAGCCGCTGACGTTGCCCACCCGAAAGCGACAATCCCCTGTCGCTCAAAACCGTATCAAACTGTTGAGGAAGCGTTTCTATAAATTCCAATGCTTGTGCCGCCTTTGCCGCTTCTCTCACTTTTTCGGCAGGCACATTTTGTAATCCATACACAATGTTATTATATATGGTGTCGTTAAACAACACAATATCTTGCGTAACCAGTGCAAAAAGTCCTCTTAAATCATCAATCACAAAATCTTTAACATTGAGTCCGTCAATTAATATTTCGCCGGAAGTTACCTCGTAAAATCTGGGCAACAGGTCTATCAGCGTACTTTTTCCCGAGCCCGATGCACCAACTATGGCACAAGTTTCTCCTTTTTTTATGGTAAACGACATATTATCAATTACTTTTACCCCATCTATGTATGAAAAAGAAACATTTTTATACTCAATTTGATGTTTGAAATCGTGAACAGGTATTGCGTTTTCTGCCTGAACAATCTTTTCATCCGCGTGAAGAACCTCCTCCACGCGTTCCAGCACTGCCATTCCTCTTTTATAGTTGGCAAAAGCTGTGGCGATATTTTTGGCAGGGTTAATAATTTGAGAAACAAGCGCGAGATACACGATGAAAAGCGGTGCCGACAAAGCACTTGTTCCGGCAAACACTTGCCAACCGCCAAACACTAATATGATCATCACAACGGTAACCCCCAACACTTCGCTCAGTGGGGAAGCCAAATCAATGTGCCATAAAATATGCTTGTATAACTTGGAATACTTTTTGTTCTCCTTATCAAAAATATTCGCTGCATGTTGTTGTGCATTAAAGCCTTTGATGATTCTTAATCCGGACAAAGACTCCTCAACGTGCGCAAACAGTTCCCCCAAACCCTCTTTCGATGCCACGGCTTTTTTCTTTAGTTTTCTTGAAGCCAGCGAAATAAAAAATCCCGCCACAGGCAGCAAAATCAACGTAAAAATGGTCAGTTTGTAATCAATGAAAAACAAGGTTGTCAAATAAATAATAACGGCAATAGGATCTGTAAGAAACTGCTGCAAAGACCTCAGTAAGGTGTTTTCTAATTCCTGCACATCATTTACTGCTCTGGAAATGATGTCGCCGCGCTTGCGTTGTGAAAAGTAGGAAAGCGGCAAGATGGTAATTCTTTCATACACTTCATTTCTGAGCGTTTGAATAAATCTACCTTTGATTGTAGCCATAAGCCAGGAAGAGAGTACTGTAAACAAATTCTTCAAAAAAAGCAGCATAATTACAATGACCACCATAACCGTCAGTGATACTGTTAGTATTTGAATATCAACTAATTTTGATAGATTTGAAATAAAAAAATCATTTAAAGGGGATAGTTCCGACAAATCCTTCTCAAAAAGCAATGTGAAGAGGGGTTCTAATAAAAAAAACTGAAGAATAGAAAAAACAACCGCGGCGAAATTGCTCAAAAATATTGCGCAAAATCTTGATTTATATTTTTTTAAACTTGAAAATAGGCGATGATTTGTCGGCAAGGGATGTAATTTTTTATCAGAGCAAAAATACAAGAATATTTATTTTTTTCTACTTTTGCCCTCTTTTGAAAATTAAATCATCAATTTATAAAAATTTATCTTATGAAAAAATTAATTCTTTCCGCGGTATTTACTTTATTATCCGCACTTTTTTTGCAAACTTTTGCATGCACAAATTTTATTGTAACCAGGGGTGCCAGTAAAGATGGCTCCGTAATGGTTTCATATTCAGCAGATTCTCATACTTTGTATGGCGAATTGTATCATTGGGCAGCGGCTACTTATCCTGCCGGCACCATGATGGATGTGATTGAGTGGGATTCCGGTAAAAAAATGGGGCAAATTCCACAAGTTACCCAAACCTACAATGTGGTGGGAAATATGAACGAGTTTCAAGTCTGTATTGCAGAAACAACTTACGGCGGACTTGATACCTTGAAAAATCCAAACGGTATTATGGATTATGGTTCTTTGATTTACATTACTTTACAACGGGTAAAAAGTGCCCGCGAAGCCATTAAATGTATCAGCGAACTGTTGGATGCCTACGGATATTGCAGTTCGGGCGAGTCTTTTTCAATTATTGATAAGAATGAAGCCTGGATATTTGAATTGATTGGTAAGGGCGAGCAGATGCTGGATGCCAAAGGAAAACCGATGAAAGGCTGGACAAAAGGTGCTGTGTGGGTAGCAAGACTTATCCCCGACGGTTATGTGAGCGGACACGCCAATCAAGCGCGTATTCAGACTTTCCCCTTGGCAGACGGCAAAACATCCATTACCAACAAACAGTTCGATAAATTGTACAATCCGGAAGTGAATACTATCTATTCATGGGATGTTGTATCATTTGCCAAACTAAAAGGGTTATATCCGAAAGATGCTCCGGATGCGCAGTTCAGTTTCAGCGATATTTATGCGCCGGTGGATTTTGGCGCGGCACGCTACTGTGAGGCACGCGTATGGGCAGGATTCCTCAGATTAAACAAAGAGGAGATGGTTCCCTACGAAAATTATGCCCGCGGCGAAGATTTAACAAACCGTATGCCCTTATGGATTTTGCCAAAAGAAAAAGTTGACGTACGTAAAGTAATGCAATTGATGCGCGACCACTACGAAGGCACCTCCATGGATATGACCAAAGATTTGGGTGCCGGTCCGTATGAATGGCCCTACAGATGGCGCCCGATGAGTTGGAGTGTGGACGGCGAAAAATATATTCACGAACGCGCAACCGCCACCCAACAAACCGGTTTTTCTTTTATTGCGCAAGCCCGTAGCCAATACCCTGACGGTTTTGGCGGTATCTTATGGTTTGGTGTGGACGATGCCGCAAGTTGCTGTTACGTACCGATGTTCTGCTGTATTACAACCATTCCGGAACCCTTTAAAGAAGGAAACGGCTCTATGGTAGAATACTCCCCAACCGCCGCCTTCTGGACATTTACAAAAGTAAGCAATTTTGTTTATACAAGATATAACGCTATGATACAACATGTTATTGAAAAACAATATCTATGGGAAAACAAAAGTATGGATGAAATAAATAAAATGACCCCCTATATTGTCAATCTGTTCAATACTAACCCTCAAAAAGCAGTTGACCAGCTGACCAATTTTTCACATCAACGATCTCATGATGTTGTAAATGAATGGAATAAACTCTTTGAATATCTTTTAGTAAAATACCACGACGGAAATATCAAAAAAGAAGAGAACGGTAAATTTATTACTAACGGAAATGAAAAACCACAAGTAGTATTCCCCGAACAACCCAAATATCCTGATTATTGGTATCGTATGATTGTTGGAAGTGCAGGAGAGAATATTAAAGCGAGATAAATTTGTAATTTAAAATTTAAAATTTAAGATTTAAAATTTAAAACTATATCTTTGAATTTTTAAATATAACGAATATGCTACTAAGTGTGACTTTTGAAAATAAGGGTTCAATGTATTAAATATTAAATCTTAAATCTTAAATTAATTAATGAACTCCCTTTGCCTCAACCAAACGCTTATCCCTTTAGATACTCCAATTATAATGGGAATCCTCAATATTACGGAGGATTCCTTTTTTGATGGTGGAAAATATTTGTCCGAAACTGCTGTTTTGAGGCGCGTGGAACAAATATTGGAAGAGGGGGCTACTATTGTTGATTTGGGTGCGGTCTCTACAAAACCAAATGCTATTACTGAGGTTAATGAGGTTTTTGAGTTTGAAACTATATACAAATATGTTAAACTTATTCTATCACACTTTCCGGAGGTACATATTTCTGTGGATACCTTTCGGGCGAAAGTTGCTGAAATGGCAATTTTGGAGGGGGCTGCAATGATTAACGATGTCTCGGGCGGGGCAGATGAGAATATGTTTTCGGTGGTTGAAAAACACAAAGTTCCATACGTATTAACCCATAATAATCGCAATAATCCGCTTCAAACAAAAGAATTGATTCCAAACATTCTTTCCTTTTTCGGAAATAATATTGAAAAACTGATTTCAAGCGGTGTAAATGATATTATTATAGACCTCGGTTTCGGGTTTGGAAAAAATTTGGAACAAAATTACTATCTTTTACGTCATCTTAACACATTCTCTGTGATTAATCATCCGATGTTAGTCGGAATTTCAAGAAAGTCTATGATACAAAAGGCATTAGATGTGTCCTCATCAGAATCTTTATGCGGAACAATTGCATTAAATATGGTGTCTCTGTTAGGGGGCAGTAATATTTTAAGGGTTCACGACGTCAAAGAGTGTGCGGAGTGTATCAAGCTATTTAAGTTAATTCATTCACAATGATTAGCTTAAAAAGTTGCTACGATATTAATATGTTAAAAAATATTAAAAAAAATGATTGTAGGTATATATTTTATATTTTCGCGGCGCAAATTAGAACAATTTTTTTAATTCATATTATTCACTTAAAAAAAATTACCATTATGAAAAAATTTATGATTTTATTGGCAGTTGCGTGCCTTATCTTTGTTTCTTGCGGAACAAAAAAACAACTAGAAGCAGTTGAAGAAACTTGCTGTACGACTGAAATGCTTGCAAAATGGGACACCTTTGCAGATTTGGATGAAGAGGGTCAAGTTGCACTTGTTGCTGAAATGAAAGCATTCTTAGATGAAAAATGCAAGAAAAAATGTGCTAAAGAAGAGGGCGAAGAGGTTGCCGAAGAATGCCCTGGAAAAGAAGCAAAATGCCCTGAAAAGGCTGCTAAATGCGCTGAAATGAAAGCAAAATGGGAAGATTTTGAAAACCTGCCCTTAGAAGAACAAAAGGCACTCATCGACCAAATTGTTGAGCACATGGCAAAATGCTGCAAAGCAAAAGAAGTTGAAGAAGAAGTTGCTGAAGAAGCAGCGGAATAGTTTCTTTTCATTACATTAACTAAAGTGGCTGTCTCAAAAATCAAGACAGCCACTTTTTTTTATTCAATTCGTGAAATTCGTGAAATTCGTGGACATTATTGTTGCACAAAATCTCTGATTTTCTGCGTAATGGGCTGGGCGTAAATGAAATCATTAAGACCCTCGTTCTCTGTACGAAGCACCTCTTCTTTCGTTCCATACCATCCCAAAACACCATCCTTAATAAAGGAAATGGTTTCTCCAATGGTTATTACAGAATTCAGGTCGTGGGTATTTACAACGGTGGTCATATTAAATTCGTGCGTGATGCCGGTAATCAGTTCATCAATAATGAGCGAGGTCTTGGGGTCTAATCCCGAGTTGGGCTCATCGCAAAAAAGGTACTGGGGATTAATGGCAATGGCGCGGGCTATCGCGGCACGCTTCTTCATCCCGCCACTTAATTCCGCCGGGTAAAGTTTGTTCGTATTATGTAAATCCACACGGTGCAAACAATAATTTACTCTGTCCAATTTTTCTTTAAACGATTGTTTGGTAAGCATATTCAGCGGAAACATTACGTTTTCTTCTATGGTTAGCGAATCAAACAGCGCAGAGCCCTGAAAAACAACGCCCATCTCGTTGCGAAGCGCTTTTTGGTCTGCGAAAGTCAGATGATGAAAATCCCTGTTTCCGTAATAAATTGAACCTTCAGAGGGAGTTAGTAAACCGATTAAACATTTCATTAACACAGTTTTCCCCGAGCCTGACCTGCCAATAACCAAATTTACCTTTCCCTTCTCAAAAGTAATGTTGATATTTTGTAATACCTGTTTACCTGCAAAAGATTTATAAACTTTGTCAACTACAATCATCTCAGTTCAACATTATATTTGTTATTACTAGGTTAAGAATCAGGATAATAAAACTTGCGACCACCACTCCTTTTGTACTGGCTTTTCCCAATTCCAAAGCACCACCTTCAATTTTATAGCCGTAAAATGCTGCCACCGATGTTATTACAAAACCAAAAACTACTGTTTTAGTGAGCGCATACCAAACATCATACATCACAAAATAGTATGTAATTCCGTCAATATAATCGTATCCGGTAATAAAACCTGAAGCCAGCACTGTAACATATCCCCCCAGCAAGGCAAAGAAAATACTAATGATAATCAGGGCAGGATTTACAAAAAAAGAAGAAACTATTTTTGGCAGCACCAAGTAGGAAGCGGAGTTAACACCCATAACCTCCAAAGCGTCAACCTGTTCCGTTACTTTCATACTTCCTATTTCGGCGGTAATTCGCGAGCCCAAGTTACCCACTAACAACAAACTAATTATCGTGGGGCACAATTCTAAGATTACGGAAGTACGTACAGTAAACCCGATTGTCCAGGCGGGTATCCAGCTACTCTCCGCCTGCTGCAGTGCCGTTTGCAGGGTAATAACACTTCCCATACAGATGGACACAATCATCACAATAACCAGCGACCCGATACCCATAGAATACATTTCGTCAATCACTTTTTTAAAAAACTCGTTCCATTTTTCCGGCTTTGAAAAAACGCGCCACAAAAAGAGGAAGTAGTTGCCAAGAAGTTCTAAGAAATTGTAAAACAAACAATAAGATTTAAGATTTAAGATTTAATACATTGAACCCTTATTTTCAAAAGGCACCCTGAGTAGCATATTCGTTAATTTTAAGATTTAAAGTTTAAAGTTAAATTTGGGGGCGAAAATATAAATTAAGAATTAAAAATTAAAAATTAAAAGAAATTTCATCGTCTAATCATCTAATCATCTCTTCAAACTCGGCTTCGGTGAGGATGGGGATGCTTAATTTCTCTGCTTTTTTTCGTTTTTCGGGTCCCATATTTTCGCCGGCTATTACAAAATCTGTGTTTTTAGAGATGGATGAGACATTTTTTCCGCCGTGCTGTTCAATTTTTTGTTTCATCACATCGCGCGGAATGGAAAAAACGCCGCTTACTACCAGTGATTTTCCCTCTAACACATTGGAAATAAGTGTTTGATTTTCCGCATCAAGTTCCATTTTCACGCCTGCTTCGCGAAGTCTTACAATATTTTCCAGATTTTCTATAGTATTGAAAAACTGCACAATACTCTCTGCCACCTGTTCGCCCACATCATCCACCTCTTTCAGTTCATCCTTAGTGGCATTGGCAAGCGCGTCTATATTTTTAAAGTATCGGGCTAATTTTTTAGCGGTGGTTTCCCCAACATATCTAATACCAATGGCAAACAACACCCTCTCAAACGGCACATTTTTCGATTGCTCGATGCCTGCCAGCATATTTTCCACAGTTTTTTCTCTAAAACTGACAATGCGCTCATTTTGAGCGTCGTTCGCTGTTCGTTTTTCCAATCCTAATATGTTTTCCGGTTTCAATGTATAAAAATCTGCAATTGTCTTTACCAATCCTTTGTCAAACAGCAGTTCAATTTTTCCCTCCCCTAAGGAATCAATATTCATTGCCTTTCTCGAGATAAAATGTTCTAATTTTCCTTTCACCTGCGGCGGACAATTCCATTCGTTTGGGCAGTAGTAACCCGCCTCCTCCTCTTTTTTTATCAGTAATGTTTGACAAAAAGGGCAATGGGTAACGAACGAAATCTTATTAGCATTAGGTAGCCGTTTAGAAAGCTCAACGCCCACTATTTTGGGAATAATTTCGCCTCCTTTTTCCACATAAAGATAATCATTTTCGTGAATATCAAACTGTTGAATAATATCGTTGTTGTGCAACGAGGCGCGTTTTACCACAGTACCTGCCAAAAGAACAGGTTGCAGATTTGCCACTGGAGTAACCACGCCGGTACGTCCTACCTGAAAATCAACACTTAACAGCGGGGTCAATACTCGTTTCGCCTTAAATTTGTAGGCAATAGCCCATCTTGGACTTTTCGCCGTAGTTCCCAATTGTTGTTGCTGCGCGAAGTCGTTCACTTTAATTACTACGCCATCAATATCAAAAGGCAGTTTTTCTCTTTCCGTATCCCAATAATTGATAAATGCACGAATATCCTCAATGGAGTTGCACTTTTGTACAGTTTCGGGGGTTTTAAAGCCCCATTCTTTAAGTTTTGTAAAACTCTCAAAATGTGTTTTGTGGGGAAGAGTTTCGCCGAGAGTTAAATAGAGTCGGCAATCTAACTCTCTTTTCGCCACTTCAGAGGAGTTTTGCAGTTTCAAACTTCCGGAAGCAGCATTTCTTGGATTTGCAAAAGGCTGTTCGCCAATATCTTCTCGTTCTGCATTCAGTTTTTCAAAGGCTTTGTGCGGAAGAAGAATTTCGCCGCGCACTTCAAAAAAGTCGGGATAATCCCCAAAAAGTTTCAGCGGGATAGATTTAATAGTTTTCACATTTTGGGTAACATCATCGCCTTGAATACCATCGCCGCGGGTTACGGCGCGAAGCAGTTTTCCGTTTTCATAAATCAAACTAATGGCAACGCCGTCATATTTCAGTTCGCACACATATTCCGGTTTTTGCAGCAGCGCACTTTGCACCCGCCTGTCAAACTCTTCAATCTCTTCAAAAGAATAGGTATTTCCCAGCGACAACATCGGAAATATATGCTGCACGGTGGCAAAGTTCTTAGTAACCTCCCCCCCTACCCTTTGCGTTGGACTATCCAGTTGAATAAATTCGGGATACTCTTTTTCCAAACTGTGCAATTCCTCTAAAAGTCTATCAAATTCATAGTCGTTGATAGTAGGATTATCCAAAACATAATAGTTGTAATTATGTTGGTGTAACAGTTCCGTAAGTTCTTTTATTCGTGCTAACATTTTTATAGATAAAGTTATATATAATTTTGAATGCAGGCTGTAAAAATAGCATAATAATTATCCCATTGCCGTCAGTTTCAACTGACGGATAAAAAAAATCAAAAAATCAAATTGGCTTTAGCCTCAATCAAAATTTCTTATTTATCTTATTCCGTTGGCTGAAGCCAACGGCAATGTGTTGATTGCTGAAGCCAACGGCAATAGATTAATCAGAATCTTTTATTAATTGGAATCCATACTTATCAATAAACTCATCTACTTCATCTGAAAAAGTTTTCTTTGTATGATGTTTTTCTTGATTTTTAATATACCTGACAACTTTTGATACTTGCGATTCGCTTACAGAAACTGCATAATAATCATCTTGCCACATAAAGTTACCCTGACAAATATTGTTTTTATTTATCCAAAAAGAAGACTCTCCTTTTATCAGCTGGCTGACTTTAGAAATAGATTGCTCTTTTCCTAATGAAATTAAACAATGCAGATGCTCGTCATATCCATTAATTTCTTTAAGGAAAATATCCTTTTTCAAGCAATTATCAATAATGTGTTGACGAACTTTTTCACGCACAAGTTTTGGCAAAAAGGGGATTCTTTTTTTTGTGCTGAAAACCAAATGAACCCAAATTCTTACATACGACATAGTTATTATTTTTTATTAGTTATTTGTTGCACCGCAAATATACACTCTCGAATCCCTTTTGTCAAGGGGTACAAGCATTTTTTTTTAGTTTTTTTTCAGTTGGCTGAAGCCAACGGTAATAAAAATACTCATTTTCAATTTTTTGCAATACCATTGCCGTCAGTTTCAACACCCATTGCCGTCAGTTTCAACACCCATTGTCGTCAGTTTCAACACCCATTGCCGTCAGTTTCAACACCCATTGCCGTCAGTTTCAACACCCATTGCCGTCAGTTTCAACGACGGATAATAAAAAATAATAAAAATTCTGATAGTGCAAAAAAACAAGCCCAAAAATTTGGTATCCGATAAAAGATAGCAGGAAAAAGAGGAAAAAAAGGGGCTCCCTGTTTTCAGAGAACCCCAATATTAAATTTTAAATCTTAAATCTTAAATTCCTTTATTCCAAAATACACCTTACACTTACAGCATCTGCTTTCTTTATTTTCACTATTTCCACGTGATTGCAGTAGTAGTGTAAGCAAGCACCGACGGTTGTAATATCGTTATTCTCAGATGTTTCGGAACTCCAGTAGGCTGTATATCCGTACAAATCTTCAAAACGCTCGGTTACACTGTTGTAGTAGCCGGCACCGCGGGCATCGTATTGTAAGAAATTGGTGTAGTTGTTGGGTTTTAACCAAAAATCAGCGTTTCTGAGTGCTGCGGCATCAGTTGCCGTCATCAACTGCCATTCGGCTGCGGAGGGCATATACCAACCATCCGGGCAAACACCTTGAATTTTTGTAGCACGTCCCGTGCCGTCATTCATCGCCGAATACCAGGTATAGAGCAATCCGAAATTGGCTGCATTGGCTTCGCTATCAGGATATTGAGCACTTGTGTATGGTTTTGCCCAGGGAATATCGCTGCCGTCTGCATATTTAGTGCCGCGGAAGTTTTCATTCATCCAGCAACGTCCGGCAACATACTCAATATGATAGGTATAGTCGTTTACAGCATCGTAGTAGTCGGCGGGGCAGTGAATTACCACAATATCAAACTCTTGAATATAGGGTACTCCTATTTTGAGTCCGTTGGCGATAGTAGCCCTTACCCTTACTGTTCCCTCCCAGGTGGCAAATATGATATTGCCGTTGAGGATAGCACCGGTGCTGCCTGCATTCACAATACTCCATACAATAGTTTGGAATGAAGCATCCTCCGGCTCAACCGTTCCGGTAAGTTCAACCTCTTTTCCTGTTCTTATCAAATCCACAACATCGGTAATGTTGGAAACAGGTATCGGCTGCACCGTGATAGTTACTAATTGCGTGTAGTTCGTGCCTGTCAATAATCCGTCGATAATCGTTGCCAGTACGGTAACATAACCTACTTCATCCGCCATAAGCACATTTCCGGTAAGGGTGGCACCGGTAACGCCGGCATCCACTATACTCCAAATAATATTCTTATAGGTGGCGTTGGTGGGGAGCACCGTACCTGCCAAATCCAAATGGTCGTGAACTATGAAGAAATCGATGATGTTGGTAATTTCGGTAACGGCAACGGGGTGCACGGTTACATTGAAAGTAAGGGTAAAATCTACACCTTCGGCTGCACCGTTGATGATGGTTGCCATTAGGGTAACTACGCCCAATCCGGTGGAATTAAAAATGTTGCCGGTAATGGTAGCGCCGGTAGTGCCGGCATTTACCACACTCCAGATAATATCCTGATTGGTGGCATCGGAGGGAAGAACTGTGCCGCTCAGGGTAAGCGGAATACCCAAACGAGCTATCTCGGGAAGGTTGGTAATGGTTTCAACTGCGGTAAACTGCGGCGTAACAAGAATAGTAAAGTTCTTTTCAAAGGGGGTGCCCATCGCTAAGCCGTTAGCGATGGTGGCGGTTACAATTACCGTGCCCGGTGCGGTGGTGTTGAGGGTATTTCCGGTAATCGTTGCGCCGGTAGTTCCGCCATCAAACACACTCCAGATAATATCCTGATAAGTGGCATCGGAGGGAAGAACTGTGCCGCTCAGGGTAAGCGGAATGCTCTCTTTTGCCGTTCCGGGAACATCAATAATATCGGTTACCGGCTCAATATTCACGGTAATGGTAAAGTTCTGGGTGTAATCTGTGCCCAATGCGGTGCCGTTGGCGATGGTGGCGCGGATGATTACCGTGCCGGTGGCGGTTGCCGACAGGGTGTTGCCGGTAATGCTTGAGCCGGTGCCGCTGCTGTCGTCAAACACGCTCCACACAATAGTTTGGAACGTGGCATTGGTGGGGATTACAGTTCCGGTAAGGGTAAGCGGTACGTTCACAATGGCAGTAGTGGGCACTCCGGAAATGTTAGTAACCGCTACCGGTTGAATAGTAACCGTGAAGTTTTGTGTGTAATCTGTGCCCAACGCGGTGCCGTTGGAAATGGTGGCGCAGATAATTACCGTGCCGGTGGCGGTTGCCGAAAGGGTGTTGCCGGTAATGGAGGCGCCGGTGCCGTTGCTGTCGTTAAATACACTCCACACAATAGTTTGGAAAGTAGCGTTGGTGGGGGTAACTACGCCGCTCAACGTTAAATTAGTTCCCAAAATCGTAGTGAGGTTAGCTACCGTTATGTTGGTAACAGCAACAGGTTGAATAGTAACCGTAAAGTCCTGCGTGTAATTGGTTCCCAACGCGGTGCCGTTGGCGATGGTGGCGCGGATAATTACCGTGCCGGTGGCAGTTGCCGAAAGGGTGTTGCCGGTAATGGATGCGCCGGTGCCGTTGCTGTCGTTAAACACACTCCACACAATCGTTTGGAAAGTGGCGTTGGTGGGGGTTACTACGCCGCTCAAGGTTAAATTGGTGCCCAAAATGGTGGTAAGGTTTGCTACCGTAATGTTGGTAACTGCCACCGGTTGAACAGTAACTGTAAAGTCCTGCGTGTAATTGGTGCCTAACGCGGTGCCGTTGGCGATGGTGGCGCGGATAATTACCGTGCCGGTGGCAGTTGCCGAAAGGGTGTTGCCGGTAATACTTGCGCCGGTGCCGTTGCTGTCGTTAAACACACTCCACACAATAGTTTGGAAAGTGGCGTTGGTGGGAGTTACTACGCCGCTCAACGTTAAATTGGTGCCCAAAATAGTGGTAAGGTTAGCCACGGTAATGTTGGTTACCGCAACCGGTTGTATCTTAATGGTAAAATCTTGCGTGTAATCCTCCTCCTCGCCGGCTTCTTCGTTTAATCCTTTGGTAATGGTGGCGCGGATAATTACTGTGCCGGCAGCGGTTGCCGACAACGTGTTGCCGGTGATGGTTGCGCCCGTGCCGTTGGCATCGTTGAAAACACTCCACACAATGGTTTTGTGGGTGGCATCAACAGGCTCCACCGTGCCGGAAAGTACCAAATTGGTGCCCAAAATGGTTTCATCGTTTGCCAGCGTAATATTCTCCACCGGTACAAACTCTAAAGTTACTTCAATGGAAAAGTTTTGCGTGTAAGGTACGCCCAGCGCCAAACCGTTGGCGATGGTGGCGGTAACAATTACCGTGCCTTCTGCGGGGGCGGTAAGAACGCCGCCGGTAATGGTGGCACCGGTGGTGCCGGCATTATTAATACTCCACACAATCGTTTTGAAGGTAGCATTATCGGGCTCTACCGTGCCGGTAAGCGTAAGGGGAAGATCCACCCGCGCTTTGAAAGGCACATCGCTGATGTTGGTTACCGCAACCGGTTGAACAGTAACTGTAAAGTCCTGCGTGTAATTGGTTCCCAACGCGGAACCGTTGGAAATGGTGGCGCGGATAACTACCGTGCCGGTGGCGGTTGCCGAAAGGGTGTTGCCGGTAATGGAGGCGCCGGTACCGTTGCTGTCGTTAAATACACTCCACACAATAGTTTGGAACGTGGCGTTGGTGGGGGTTACTACACCGCTGAGGGTTAAGTTAGTTCCCAAAATGGTGGTAAGGTTTGCCACGGTAATGTTGGTAACCGCTACCGGTTGAATGGTTACGGTAAAGTTTTGCGTGTATTCTGTTCCCAACGCGGTGCCGTTGGCGATGGTGGCGCGGATAATTACCGTGCCGGTGGCAGTTGCCGAAAGGGTGTTGCCGGTAATGGAGGCACCAGTGCCGTTGCTGTCGTTAAATACACTCCACACAATAGTTTGGAACGTGGCGTTGGTGGGGGTTACTACGCCGCTGAGGGTTAAATTAGTGCCCAAAATGGTGGTAAGGTTTGCTACCGTAATGTTGGTAACTGCCACCGGTTGAATAGTAACTGTAAAGTCCTGCGTGTAATTGGTGCCTAACGCGGTGCCGTTGGTAATGGTGGCGCGGATAATTACCGTGCCGGTGGCGGTTGCCGAAAGGGTGTTGCCGGTAATACTTGCGCCGGTGCCGTTGCTGTCGTTAAACACACTCCACACAATAGTTTGGAAAGTGGCGTTGGTGGGGGTTACTACGCCGCTCAACGTTAAATTAGTTCCCAAAATGGTGGTAAGGTTTGCTACGGTAATGTTGGTAACTGCTACCGGTTGAACGGTTATGGTAAAGGTTTTGGTAAAATCTTCTTCAAAACCATCTTCATCGTTTACTCCGTTGATGATGGTTGCCAAAACGGTAACCGTGCCGGGGGCGGTGGTGGAAAGGGTATTTCCGGTAATGGATGCGCCTGTGCCGCCGGCATTTGCCACCGACCATACAATATTTTTGTAGGTGGCATTGGAAGGCACAACAGTTCCGCTCAGGGTAAGCGAAACGCCCACCGTAGCGGTAGCGGGTACGTTAATAATATCGGTAACAGGTACCAACGGACATTTTTTATATCCTTGCCACTGCAACCAAGGCAACAATACATCTTCCTCGCAAATACGCCATATCGCGGTTGCTGAGCTTGTCGAAGCAATACTCCAATAAGACTGATTATTCCAGAGACTGTTGTTAGTATAGAATGCAAACGATTTGAGTTGGGACATAGTGGCGTTGGCACCGTGAAAACTGTTTGAATTAGTGCTACTAACAGGAAGGTCGTTTATCAACATACTTTCGTAGGCGTAGTTGTTTTGTAAATTAGTACTATGTCCTCCAAAGCTGGAGTATCCGGAAACGCGATTCGTTGAGCCTGAGTTGCCGGTAATAGAAAGATTGGCAGCCACACAGTTCCTTATAGTATTAGCGCCATCAGTGCTTCTTCCTGCAATTCCACCTACAAGGTCACTTCCATTAACGTTTCCTGTGGCATAACTATTACGAATAAGAGCAGTATTATTATATCCTACTAAACCACCTGCACCACTACCCGTTCCTATTACATTTCCTGAAGCGTAGCAGTTGGCAATGGTACAATTACCACCGTTTTGCCCTACCAAACCTCCAACATAATCACGACCTGTGATATTTCCTGTAGCGTAACAATTTTCAACTGTTTTATAATACAAATTTCCGCACAATCCGCCTACATTTTGATAACCGGAAACATTGCATAAAGAAAAGCAGTTCGTGATATTTGAAGCTGGTTGACCGGCACTTGCTATTAAGCTGCCCACGTAATTATATCCTGTAATATTACCGCTTTCTATGCCCAAATTTGTAATATTCGCCCCTAAAATAACACCAAACAACCCCATAATGTTATTAGCAGCATTATTCTCTATTGGACGGTTAATGATGAGATTTTTTATTACAAATCCATCTCCATCAAAATTACCTTGAAAAGATGTATTACCATTTGCAGTACTGTAATTTCCTATCGGATTCCATCCCAAACCACCATTGTATCCTGCTCCGCCGTTTGCCAAATAAGACGCCAAATCAATATCCGCCGTCATCTTCCAGTACACATTTTGGGTGGCGTTTCCGTTCCCGGCGTTCACGTAAGAGGCGAGTGCCGCAAGGTGTTCTGGGGTAGAGATTTCCCACGCGGTGGCAGCGGATAGTCCGTCGCCGGGGAGGCCTCCCGCGGGGGGCCAGGTTTGGGCGGTTAGTACGTTCGTGGCTAAGAGGAAGAAGACCGTAAGAGCGTAAGAGCGTAAGAGCGTAAGAGCGCAAGAGCGCAAGACCGTAAGAGATTTACGGGTGGTGCTCGTAATTCGTAATTTGTAATTCGTAATTTTCATAAGATTTATTTTTTTGTTAATAATTATATTTTTTATTGCTAAACACTTTAAGCGTGCAAAAGTATTAAAAGGCTTTAATTTGTACGGAATTCTCATTAAAAGTTAGTCCGAATACCGTTCTTTCGGACTAATTTGTACATTTTTTTCGTTTTTTTGCGTGTTGTTCTCTTTTTTCAGGGGTCAGTCGGAAAATCGGGTGGGAAAACACTTTTTCTAATGTATCGGAATATCCTGAATTTGTTGCTTATCGCGCTCGGAGAGCGCACACCTATCTAAGCAGTAGCCTAAGGCTACTGTAAGAAAGATGCACGTACTCCCTACG
>Ga0209737_10000945_pt1 | contig 21871 bp, 13 predicted proteins | sample TergutCu122P3_FD_187284 | JGI IMG/M metagenome (GOLD analysis project Ga0209737, IMG submission 187284) | Cubitermes ugandensis P3 segment gut microbial communities from Kakamega Forest, Kenya - Cu122 P3 (SPAdes) (version 2) | ecosystem: Host-associated > Arthropoda: Insects > Digestive system...
GTCTCCCCTTGGCCCAGGCTTTTTCCGTCGTCGAACCCCGCCCATGCCACCGCCACCATTTCTGCGCTGAAGCCGGCAAACCATGCATCCTTATAGTTTTGAGTGGTGCCCGTTTTTCCTGCAATGGGCCGCCTGAGTTGTTTGAGGCTTTGGGCGGTGCCTTCTTCAACAACAGCGCGCATGAGGGAAGTGGTGATGAAGGCCGCAGCAGGCTCAATGCGCTCCTCAAAGCTGGCTTTATGTGCTTCCAGAAGTTTTCCCGTATTGTCTTTGACAGACAAAATCAAAATGGGCTCAGCAAATTGTCCATTGCTTTGCAAAGTTGCATAGGCATTGCACAGCTCAAGCACATTCACTTCGCTGGTGCCCAACGCAAGAGAGAGGTTGGGTTGCAAAGCAGACTGAATGCCTGCCCGCGTGGCAAAGTCAATGACGGCCTCCGGCCCCAGGGCTTCCATGAGGCGCACCGAGACGGTGTTTTTGGACTGGGCCAGCGCTTGACGCAAGGGCATGGGGCCTGCGAAGCCGGACTTCTCATAGTTTTGGGGTTTCCAGGCCTGTCCTGTCCAGGGGTCTCGGATGACTTCAGGCGCATCGTTGACGATGGAGGCAGCCGTATAGCTTTCGCTCGCAATGGCAGCCCCATAGAGGAGAGGTTTGAAAGCACTGCCGGGCTGACGCTTGGCGCGCGTCGCACGGTTGAAAGGCGAGCGCACATAGTCCAGGCCGCCCACCATGGCCACCACCTGACGTGTTTTGGCGTCCATGGCAACCAAAGCAGCTTGCGCCAATGGGCGTTGAGAGAGCAAAGCCTTGAGGTGGCCATTGGCTTGTTTGTCTCCCAGAGAGACAAGCACCAGCTGCCCTGGTTGCAGCAATGCAGACATTTTTTCCGGCGCCGGCCCAAGGCTGCCATCCGGCCCCAGAGGCCTGGCCCATGCGGAGTCCGACAGCTTGAGCTCCGCTTTGACAGAAACCAAGTCAACGAGAGCTGTTTGTTGAGCGTCGTTTACTTGCGTGATGATGCCGACCACTTCCAGGCCTTTGGCCAAAGGCACCACATCCAAACGCGCAACAAACTGCTCATCCCATGTTTCCTGGGTGAGGGCTTCGTGCTCTTCTTCCAGCAGTGCGTTTTCCGAAGGCGGAGAAGAAGAAGCCCACTTCTCCATGTCCAGGAGCAGGAATTCCTCTGCGTGGCGCTTGCCGGAGTCGGCAATGCGGCCAAGCAACAAAGGGTAGAGGGCTTGCAGGCGCTCTGGCGGGAGGTTCCCCAGGGCCCCCCGGTAGCCCTGGCGTTTGTCCAAAGCGCGCAAACCCTCCATCACCGCCGCTTCCGCCATGGCTTGCACAGGGGCCTTCATCGCCAACTCAACGCGCAGCCCCCCGGTGAGGACTTTTTCTTCGCCATAGCGCGCAATGAGGGTTTTGCGCACTTCATCAGCATAATAAGGGCCAATGGGAGGCTCCGGCCGAGGGCCAAGGACAAGGGGCTCTTCCATGGCTGCCTGGACGAGGGCCAAGTCCACAAAGCCTTGGCGCGCAAGTTGCTCAAGCACATAGCGCTGGCGTTTTTGAGCCCTGGCGAGGTTGGTAAGAGGGTTAATGCGGTGGGGAAGTTGAGGCGTCCCGGCAAGCACAGCGGCCTGGGCCAGGCTCAATTGGGCGGCGCCTTTGCCGAAATAAAACCGCGCCGCTTCCTCAATGCCATAGCGCTGGTGTCCGAAATAAATGGTGTTGATGTAGAGGTTAAGAATCTCATCCTTGGTGAGGGTTTTTTCCATGCGCCAGGTGAGGATGATTTCGCGGATTTTGCGAGAGAGCTTCCGCTCCTGGGAGAGGAGCAGATTGCGGCAAGCCTGCTGGGAGATGGTGGAGGCCCCCGAAAACCATTTGCTGCCGGGCCTGAAGCTTTTGGCCGCTGCGCGCAACAGGCTCAAAAAGTTAAGTCCCTGGTGCTCATAGAATTTGGCGTCTTCCGCGGCCAGGAAGGAATAGCGGACATGGTCCGGCAGCTGCTCAACATCCACCCAGGTGCGCCGCTGGGAAAAAAACTCTGCGCACAACTCTCCGCCCTGGCAATAGACTTTGGTAATTTGCGGCGGCTTATAGTCTTTGAGTGTTTCGGCGGAAGGCAAGCCTTTGGAGAAATAGAAATAGCCTCCCACTCCGACGAGGAATGCAAGGAGGAATGCAAGAAGGCACAAAGCTGCTAAAGTCCAAAAGAGGCGGCGCAGCCATGTGAGGAGTTTGGGTTTTTTCGGCTTGGGTTTCTTCTTGGGTTTTTTCAAAACACTCAAACTCTAACACTCCCAAAGGCGGCGGCAAACTTTCTCTGAATAATGCCTTGGCAAGAGTGGCCCTGAGCGGATACAGCGCAAGGCGCCATGCCCTCCCCAATGGAACAACACATTGCCAGACGCCGCACCTTCGCCATCATCAGCCACCCCGATGCGGGGAAGACGACGTTGACAGAAAAGCTGTTGCTTTTGGGCGGGGCCATCCACCTGGCAGGCAGCGTCAAAGCGCGAAAGGCCAAAAAGTTTGCAACCAGCGACTGGATGGAGTTGGAGAAAGAGCGCGGCATTTCCGTCACCTCCTCCGTGCTGCAGTTTTCCTATGGCGGGTTTGCGGTAAACCTTCTGGATACGCCGGGGCACCAGGACTTTTCCGAGGACACCTACAGGACGCTGTCCGCCGCGGACGCCGCAGTTATGTTGATTGATGCGGCCAAGGGCGTGGAGCCTCAAACCATAAAACTGTTTCAGGTATGCAAGCTGCGTGGCATTCCGGTTTTCACCTTCGTCAACAAGTTGGACCGCTATGGGAGGGCGCCCTTGGAGCTGATGGATGAGGTGGAAAAGGTGTTGGGCATTGCATGCTGTCCCATGAATTGGCCCCTGGGGAGCGGCCCCGAATTTCGAGGCGTCTATGAGATGGCGACAAAGCGCCTCATTGCATTTTGCGACGACAGGGAAGGAGAGGAGCAGGCACTCTCCCTGGAGAAAGCCGAGGAAGAGGGCCTTATCAGCGCAAACGAGAGGGCCTCTTTGCTGGAGGAAACAGAGTTGCTCGAAGGAGGCGGCGTGCTTTTCTCCAGAGAAGCGGTGGAGGCGGCGAAGCTGTCCCCCATGTACTTTGGCAGCGCCATGACGCAATTTGGCCTTCGCCCTTTTTTGGACTCGTTTTTGAGTTTGGCCCCGCCGCCCCAGGGGCGCAACTCCTCCCAGGGGTGGATAGAGCCCTCCCGCAAGGCCTTCTCCGGCTTCGTCTTCAAAATCCAGGCCAACATGGACCCCTCCCACAGAGACCGCATGGCCTTTGTACGCGTGGTTTCCGGGAAATACGAGCGCGGCATGTCAGCGTTTTGTCCGCGCCTGCAAAAGGAAGTGCGCCTGACAAACCCAAGCCAGCTGATGGCGCAAGAGCGCACAGCGGTGGACGAAGCATGGCCCGGGGATGTGCTTGGTTTTTATGACCCCGGCATTTGGCACATTGGCGATGCGCTGGTGGAAGGCGGAGACTTTTCTTTTGAGGACTTGCCGAGGTTTTCTCCGGAGCATTTTGTAACAGTAAGGGCGCAAAACCCCCTGAAGCGAAAGCAGGTGGAGAAGGGGCTTTTGCAACTGTCCGAGGAGGGCACGGTGCAAGTATTTGAGCGCTGGAGGATGGGGATGAAAGACCCGGTTGTCGGCGTGGTGGGGGAGCTGCAGCTGGAGGTGCTGAAGTTTCGCATGCAACATGAGTATGGCGCAGACATTGTGCTAGAGCGCCTGAATTTTTCCCGTGCGCGCTGGGTTTTGGGAGAGAAGTTTGAGCCGGCCTCCTTTGACTGGGAGGGCAACCGCCAAACAGTGCAGGACAAGGAGGGCCGCCCTTTGGTGCTGTTTCGCGACGAGTGGGCTTTGGAGCATGCGCAAAGCCAGCACCCGGAATTGACTTTTTTGCCGCATTCTCCCTGAAGGGTCTTTTTGTTCCCTGGCGGCTGAAGCCTCCGGTTTCGCTCAGGTCATGCACCTTCAGTGCACTCCCATCGCGAAATCCTCACCTTCAACCACCAGGAAACAAAAATCCTCCTTCAGGGGCGCGGCAGAGGGCAAACAGCAGGAAAGGCGATAGAAGGTTTTTCCCCCTTGCGGGCGGCGGTTTGGGTGGCGATGTTTTTTGAAACAACAGCACCGTCTTTGAACACGACGCAATATTTGTCAGCGTATTGCCAGATGACATAGCCCATGCCATGGTCAAAAAACGCCGTCGGCCTTTCGTGGATGGTTTCTCTCACCTCGTGTTGCGTCATACCCGGCGCCACAGCCATATAGTGGCGGTGAGGGCTGCATGCCGACAAAGAGGCAGCGCACAAACAAAGCAACACAAAAAAGCGTACAGAAGAAAACATAAGGCCACCCTAACTCAGACGAGCCAGGCCCACCAAGGAAGGCTTGAGTCGGCTCGCCAGCAATTTGAGGCGACCTGCCTTAAAAGCCGCGGCCGCCTCTTTGCCCACCCAATAGCCTTTGGGGCTCCCCTTGCGGTAGCTTTTTTTGATGCGGGCCTCCACCTCCAAATAGAGGGCGCGAAAGGCGTCCGGGGCCCCCTTTCGCCGCCCTGTTTCTGGGGTTATTTCCAGCTGCGCCCACAATTGCCCGCATACCAGCTCCCCGGGAGTCTCTTGAAGGCTCCTCTCCCAAAAAATAACCGGAGAGCGGATTTCGTCTATGCGCAGCTTTCCCTTGTCCGGGCCGCGTTTTATTTTGTCTACCAGCAAGGGGGCGGCCTTGGGCAGCAGCAAGTAGAGCGCTTCCGGAGGGAGGCGGTCAAAATTCTGAAGGCAGACGTGGAGGCCCTCATAGCCAACGGGGATGCGGCGGGGGAAAGCCTCAAGGGCATAGGGCTCCAACATGTGGACGAAGGCTTTTTCGTCTTCGGGAAGCATGAATACGAGCAGTTGGTTGGGCATGGGGGCAGCATAGTGGAAGCGGGTTTCGGTTGTTAGTTTTCCGGCCACGCCCGGGGGAAGCTCAGCCCTCACTCCCCAAAAGGCAACTGCGCAACAGGTGGAGTGCGCGTGCGGCTACCATGGCCTGGAAGGCTTTGCGCTCGCTGGGCCAAAAGGCCCTGGCCTCCCGCAAAAAGCCATGGGGCCCTGCACAGGCCAGAAAGAAAAGCCCCGCCTCCCCTGTGGGGCCGGCATAGCCTACGGCCGAAAGCCCCCAGTCCGCTCCCAATGTGTGGCGCGCCCCTTGTGCCAAAAGGCGCGCAGCTTCCGCCGACACTTCTCCGTGGGCTTCTAGGGCCTCCTTGGGCACTTTCGCCCATAGGTGTTTGGCCTTCCCGGAATAAACGACGGCACTTCCCAAAAAACATCGGCTCGCCCCGGCCTTCGCTGTCAACGCCGCCGCTATATGGCCCCCTGTGCAGCTTTCGGCTACGCCGAGGGTTTGCCCTCTTTCCAGCAGTAGCCCCGTCAGGCACTCTCCTATGCTGAGCTCTCCTTCGCCAAAAACAACCGGCCCCAGCGCTTGGTACGTTTTGGCCAACACCGCCTCCTCCAGCTTCGCCAGGGCTTTGGGCGTCTTCGCTTCACACAGGAGTTTGACTTCTACCCCGGGCATGCGCGCGCGAAACCCCACCTTCACCTCGGGGAAAGAGGCGGCCACCGGGGCCATGGCCTCGTCTACGAGGGACTCTGGCAGCCCCATGCATTGCAGCCGCCGAAGCTTGCGAAACAGGCGCCCCTCCTGGGGCAGACAGCGCGCTTCCAAAAAACCCAGCAGGTTTTCTTCGACGAAGGCGCGAAACTCGTGCGGTATGCCCGGAAGCAAAAAAACCTCGCAGTCGGCTATGCGCAGCTGCAGCATGGGCGCAGAGCCCAAGGTGCCCAATACATAGCGCGCGCCTTGCGGAATGAGGGCCTGCTTTTGGGCGCCTTCCGTCAAGCGAAACCCAAGCCGCCGAGCGCGCGCTTCCAGGCTTTGCAAAATTTCCGCAGACAAAACCATGGGCAGCTGGGCGGCCTGCGCCGCGCATTCTGCCGTCAAATCATCCGCTGTGGGCCCAAGCCCTCCGGAAACCACCAGAACATCGGCGCGCGCGCTGATTTCCAACAGGGCTTTTGTTATCTCCTCTTTCTCATCCCCCACCGTGGTGGCGCGTGAAATGCGAAGCCCCAAATGCTCCAGCACATACGCCTGCAAAAAGGAGCCGTTGCCATCCAGCGTCAGGCCCGTCAACAACTCATCTCCTGTACAAAGCGTTTCAATCCTCAAGCATGTGTCCTGTGGTGCGGCGTTGTTTCGGAAGCGGCCTAGACCGTTTCTATGTTGAGTTGATCTGCCCTTCTCGTCGCCCCCGCGAAAGCGGGGGTCCAGGAGTGCAGTCGGAAAACCATTGACGTTATTGCATTTAGCCCCGCAGCTCTGGACCCCCGCTTTCGCGGGGGCGACGAGAAAAAAAGACTCACTTCAACCCAAAACCGGTCTAGACCGGTTTTACTTTAAAGTGATTCGATTTCACAGACCGGTTTCAATTGAGCTCGCTTTGCTCGCCCAAGTGGAAGCGGTCAAAAACAGCCGGGCATATGGGAGGGCGTCACCTGCTTGCTGGAGGTGTTGCAATTGTCTCTAAAGGCCTTGGGCCACTGCGCCAGGCGGCTTAGGCCCTGGCTTGCCACGCGAATGCCGCGTATTTCACCGCGTATGCCTGTCACCCATAAGGTGCCGCTGCCATTGGCATTGGCCACCAACACAGGCTGCGCGGTGGGGGAGATTTTCAAGGGCTCGCGGTCAGCGTTCCGCAGCTGCTCTGTCCACAGCAAACGCAGGCTTTCGGCTTCAAAGGCCAGCACCTTGCCGTCGGTGCTGACAAGGTAGAGCTCTGCCGCGCTGTCCGCAAGGGGCTCTCCCAAAAGCGGGCTGCCGACGGGCACAAATGTCCCTGAAGGCAAGGAGGTGCTTCCTTCAGGAGGGTCTCTTGGCTTTGCGTTGGCCGCATAGCGCCAAAGCTGGAGGAGGGAAGAAGAGGCAAACTTAAGCATATAAGCCCGGCCCCCGGCGTCGATGGCGACGGCACTTTCGCCGGCGTACAAGTCGCCTGCCCAAACGCTGTCCTCTCCCGTAACAGCCATGAAAGAAGGGTTTGCCATGCCATCGCCCGCATAGGTGGTTTGGCGCGTCCAACCCGCCTCCGCCTCCCAGTGCCACTCGGTGGTGTTGGTGGCATGGACGCCTGCCACAGTGCCGCTGGCTTTGTGGACCAGGGGCGAAAGAAAAGGACGGGCCACGGTTTCCGAGGGTTTGCAGCGCTCCGCGGAGGTTGCTCCCCAGGGGGCATAGGCCATCAATTGGGTTTGGTTGTTTGTGTCGTGGTTGGCAGGCGCCGCCAGATGCCAGGTGCCCGTTGCATGGCTTGGGAAACTCAGCAAAGCAAGGCCTTGGCTAAAGCGCGCGCCGGAAAAGGTGCCGGTGGCAGTGCCAACGACGCAGTCTTCTGAAGCGCTTCGTGGAAAAGCAAGTTGTGGTGACACCCTCACCAGGAGAAGGCGCGGAGCAGTTCGCCCTGAAGGCCCCCCCGTGCCTCGGGTTGCCATCGCCACCTCCCCCGTTTCCCCGAGAACCACCATGGGGCCTTGTGTCGCCCCCGTCCGCAGGTTGCCTGAAAGGATGCAGCGGGCTGTGTCCAACAGATAGAGGCTGTTGTTTCTCTCCAGAGTGTTTGTGCCGCCATCAGCGCCAATCAACAAAAATCTGCCGGACATGGCCAAAGGCTGTGTCGCCGCATCGGCCAATGCCGGGGTTAGCGCCTGCGTGCACTCGATGCGCGTCAGAGAAGTGGGGTGGCTTGGGCGTGCAGTGCCCATGAAATGGCCTGCTGTGTTTGCGATGTCGACGCTGGCCTCTATGTGTACATCACCGCTCTCTGCATTCAGCGGCAGCTGGAATTTCCGGCACATTCTGGACGGAGACTCTCTTGTGGCAGGCTCCGAAGTCAGCGGCACTTCCTGGGTGCTCTCCAGGGTTTTTTTCAGCAGTTTCTCCACGTCCATGTTTGCCAGGTGGAGATGAAAGAGATGCAAGGAAGAAGGAGGCGAAGGCAACAACACCTCCAGAGGGGAAAGCGTTGCGCACATCCGCATGGTATCGCCCGCCAAAACCGACGAAGGGTTGCCAACCAACGCCAACGAGGGCTTAGGCAGCGGCCCCACGAGGTAGCGCCACGTATGCTCTACTTTCGCGCGGCCAAACACCCAGCGAAAGGTCGCCAGGCGAGCTTTGCCGGTGCCTTCCCAGGAGGGCGGCAGAGGGCAAGTCCATTTGCAAGAGTTTGCTGTACATTGGGGGCGCATCGTCGCGCAAGCGGGGGCATTGTCCAGCCACAAGCTTCCCTCTCCGGAGCCTGGGCCTTGAGTCACCATGTATACAGTGGTGGGGAGGTTTTCCCCCTCCCGTACAAAACCGGGGTGGGGGTGAATTTCTCCCCCATTTACCTGCGCTGGAAGCAGGGCGTTGCCCTCTTGCAGCAACTGGAAGCTTTTGAGTGCTGCCACCACCTCTCCGGAGGGGAGGCGCCCCCCCGGCCTGCATATGCTTGGGCCCCCCAGCGACTCACAGACGGTGCCGAAAGTACAGCCGGCATCTGTAGTGCAGGAAGTCCCCAGGGTTTCTTCCCGGCACCTGCCCGGCATATGGAGGGCTTGGCCGTCGCAGACATGGCCTTCGTTGCAGCTGCCGTCACCCACGAGGCACTGGGGCCTGTCGCTGGGCGCACACTGGCCGAGCTCTCCTGGTTTGGCGTTGTCACGGCCTGCGCACACCAGGTTTTCTGGGCAACCGTCTTCGCCGACGCGACAAGCGCTCTGGCACTTGCGCGGGCCCTGGGGCGTATTCGCCAGGCACAGTTGCCCTGCAGGGCAGGCTTTGTCGTTCCTGCATTCATCCACGAGGAAGTTTTGTTTTTCACAGCGGGACATGCCGTCGGGCGCGGACACGCATACTTCGCCCGAGGGACAGCCGCCCTGCAGGCAATCCTCATCCATCGCAAAAAAACCGCTGCAACCTGCGCCTAGGGCCAAAAACACGCCCAGACTCCATTGCTTCCATGCTTTCATCAGCACTCTCCTTGGAGAAGTTTGGAGAAATTCCCATCGGCGCCCAAAGGCATTTTAGCAGCTTTTGTTTCTATGCAAAACACTCCATTGAAAATACGAAAGTCTAAAATGAGTATTGAAGCCTTAAAAACCCGAAGAGCACCTGCGCATTGCCGAGTTTGTCGTTTCTGGAGGCGGAGAAATACTGGGCAATGAAGGAGAAGTCCAGGTTTTGGGCAATGGAAAAGTCCAGCAAAAGGCCTGTGTACCAGGAGGCAATGTCCACAAAGTACATGGCACTCCACACAGCATTTAAGCGCGGCGTCAGCGGGAAGGAGGCCGAAGCAAACACATTCCACTCGGAGAAGGAGAGGGCTTTGGGAGAGAGCGGCGCGGCCTGCAGGCCCATAAACCCGCCGGGGGCTTTGCCTATGTTGTTATAGAGCACTTCGGCCCGCAGCATAAGGGCGTTGGGAAACACATAGTCAGTACCGAGGGAGAGGGCCACCACCGGGCGTTTGCCAGGCCCGGGGAGGAAGGGGTGGAAATAAGAAAATTCGCTCCGGAGGCTTAGGCCCCCAAAGTCCGTTGTCCATGCGCCGCCCAGGACAAAGTCCTCCTGGGCCAGGGTACCAGCGAGGAGTTGAAAGTCCATGTTGTTCCAATTCCAGCGGTGGAGGAGGGCGGCGGTGAGTTTGTTGCGCTGGTTAAGGGAGAGGGCCACCTCAGAAGAGGAGGTTTCGTCGTGGAAGCAGGTGAGGCGGAAGGCGTCGGCGCCGGGGCGCTCCGGGTAGTCAAAGTCCAGCAGGGAGTGGGTGTTAAAAATGTTATTGGGGTTCCACGCAAAGGTATGCCCCCAGTTGATGCGTTGTCTGCCAGCCTGCAGTTTCCACTGTTTTTTTTCGAAAGTGAGGCTTAGCCTGTCCAAGGTGGTATTCAGCAAGGCCCTCCTGCCTTCCGCCCAATTCCACGACAGGCGCACCCACCCCCCGTCCTGGCGTATGCTGTCAGGCTGAAGCAGTGCTTGGCTGCCCGCAAGGAAGCGGTTGCGTATGCCCATGTCCACACGCAGGGTTTGGGCCATTTGCCAGCCGACATTCAGCCTGTTGTGCGCAAGCATTTGCCCCCATACATGGCCGCCTGGCTGCTGGACGAGGAGGGAAGGCATGGCGGCGAGGTAGCCAGAAAGCTCCTGGGCAAGCAGCGGGGGGCTGCATAACAGCAACCCGAGGAGGAGGCGTTTTGCATTCATGGCCGTGTGTCGCTGACGACGCTTCCGTCCTCCAGCGCAATGACGCGCCGCGCTTTGGCGACGACGCGCGGGTCATGCGTCGAAAAGAGGAAGGTAATGCCTTCGTGTTTGTTCAGTTTCTCCATCATTTCCAGCAGGTTTTCGGCGGACTTGCTGTCTAAGTTGGCTGTGGGCTCGTCGGCCAGCACAAACTTGGGTTTGGAGGCAAGGGCGCGCGCTACGGCGACGCGCTGTTGCTGGCCGCCTGAGAGTTGTGCGGGGCGGCTGTGCAGGCGCTCCCCCAGGCCCACCGCCTCCAAAAGCTCGGTGGCCCTCTTGTCCATTGCCTCCCGCTTTTGGCCCTGCAACTCCATGACAAAGGCTACATTCTCTTTGGCCGACAGCACCGGAATGAGGTTGTATGCCTGGAAGACAAAGCCAATGTGGTGCAGCCTAAACGCCGTCATTTCTTTCTCTTTGAGCGAAGAAATGTCTTTGCCGTCCACATGCAGGCTTCCGGAAGTGGGCGCATCCAAACCGCCCATGAGGTTAAGCAGCGTGGTTTTTCCAGAGCCGGAAGGGCCGACAATGGCGGTGAATTCTCCTGCCAAAATGCTCAAGCTGACGTCGTTGACGGCGCGCACCTCCTGGGCTGAGTCTTTGAAAATTTTGCACAGGTTTTTCATTTCAATGAGGGGATTCATGGGGGTTTGCCTCTCGTAGACTGGCTCAAAGCTTTCTTTTCTCGTCGCCCCCGCGAAGGCGGAGCTCTGCAACTGCGTGGTGTAACGGCAACGCCCTCATTCCCGTCGCCCCTGCGAAAGCAGGGGTCCAGGCGTGCATTCGGAAACCTATTGACTTTATTTCCTTGAACCACGCAGCCCTGGACCCCCGCCTCCGCGGGGGCGACGGGAAGAGCAGCTCACTTCAACTTAGAAACGTTCTAATCCTTTCTTATCGCTTCCAGGGGTTTTAACTTCAACGCCTTCAGCGCCGGGTAGAGGGCCGACAGCACCCCCGCCAGCAGCACCATCAGCACAATTTCAATCAGCATTTCCACCCTCAGGATGGGGTAGAGCGTGGAGCCAAATCCAAAATCCTCAAAATGGTCCTCTATGAAAAAGCTTAAGTCTATCCCCGTCTTCAGGGTGGGCAGCAGCGCCGCCACCGCCAGGACAATGCCTACAACGCCGCCCAGCAAAGTCAGAAAAACCGTCTCCAACATTACCATGCTGAATATTTTGCCCTTGCTCATGCCGATGGCCCCCAGCATGCCTAGCTCCTTTGTCCTCTCCAGTACCGCCATCAACATGGTGTTTAAAATGCCAAAGGAAAGCGCCAGGAGAAAAATCCCAATAATGGTTAGGCTCATAAACTGGGTAGACGCAAACATCATCCCCAGCAGCGGATTGCGCTCAAGCCAGTCTTGTACGCTCATGTCGGGGAATATTCCTTTGAGTTGCGAGGCGACAGCGGAGGAGGCCTCCACCGCAGGAAGGAGGAGGGCCGCCTCGTGCACCGCGCCGGGGGGCAACCCCGTGGCGTCAAAAACATCCGCGTAGCGCATGAAGACATAGAGCTCGTCCAGCATGGCATTGCTCGTTTTGTAAATGCCGCCCACGCGAAAGGCTAGGCTTTGCATCTCGCCCTGGGTGTCCTGGAAGGTGAAGACGAGTTTGGACTTTAGCTTGGCCTTCAGCTTGTCGGCCATGCGCTGGCTGATGACAAGGGCATTGGGGGTGGTGTCCGTGAGGAAAACCCCCTGGGTTTCGGGAATGTCTTTCCATAGGCTGGACACCTTCTTCTCTTCTTCTTCGAAGACGGCTTTGGCCACCACCCCCAGGGCGGCGTGGGGGGAGGCCAGCATGCCTCCAAGCCTTAGGCGAAAAGCCGTCGCCGTCTGCGCTGGCAACTGCGCCTCCTTAAGTTTGGCTTCTGCCTCCTCCCGGAGGAAATGGGCGTTTATTTCCTCATTGGCCAAAAAACCCGCATGGTGAATTTGTACATGCGCAGAGTCTCTTGCAATGTCGTCATGGAGGGTGCCCCAAACCCAGCCTTCCGTGGCGGCTACAAAAAAAGTCCCGGAAAACAGCCCTATGGCAATGGCTCCCCCAATGACGCCGCTGCGGACTTTGTTTCGGCCTATGTTTTTCCAGGCTATGCTTGCAATTCTTCGCATGGTTTTCCGTTTTCAGCGTTGTTTTCTCAACCCATGTGCCTTTTGTGCAGACAGCACGGGCGGTAGGTGGCCGCCCCGACACACCTCCACAAACTACCTGAGTTTTAGGTTTAAAATTTTCCTCACCGGGTAAGCCGCCGCCACCGCCACCATGACAAAAACGGCCAGCACCTGCTCGCTGATATCCGCCCCATGCACCGACAGGCCCAGGAGGGGCTCCATGCCTACTTCGACATACATCTTCGCCAGCTCCCCTGGAATTTGGATGGGGTTTGCAGAAAACCAATGCCCCAACGGCATTGCCACCCCCAGGGCAAGCACCACCCCCAGGAAACCCATGAGCAGCAATTCCAATACAACCACTGCCGACAACCTCATGCGGGACATTCCCAGAGAAACCAGTACACAAAACTCGCGTCTGCGCTCGTTGGTCAGCATGATGACTGTCCCCAAAATGCCAAAACCTACCAAAATATAGAGGATATAAACCACCAGTTTTCCAAAGGCCTTGTCTGTTTTTGCTTGTTTTAGCAGGCGCTCCATCGTGAAATGCCATGCATAGGCTTCCAACTTTTCCATGTCGACGTTTTGCTTCACTTCCTCAAGGGCCTTGTCCAAACGCTTGTTGTTCTTTATGGAAATGAAAACCCCGCTGTAGCCGTCGGGCATGTCAATAAACCGCTGGGCGGCTGGCAAACTCATGTACACCAAGCCCTTGTCCATCTCCGGGAATACCAGCTTCACAATGCCGCGTATGGGAAAAAGCCCCACCGCACTCGCCCCCTGGTAGCCTTGGCCCAGCAGCGCAAGGCTGTCGCCTACATCCACTTTGAAATGCCGGCTCAGGGCTTCGCCTACCACAATACCCTCGTCGTTTTCCGACAAATATTCACCCCTTATGAGTTTGGAAGGCAGGGCGGACTTCTGCGCCTCCTTGGAGGGCGAAACCCCCAGGACGGCGACGCCCCTGCTAACCCAGTGGGAGGCGGCCAAGGCGAAGGTTTCTATGCGCGGTGAAACGTTGGTGACTTCAGGGAGGGTTTCCAGTTGGGCCAGGGTGGCTGCGTCCATGGACATGAAATGCTCCATGGTTTTGTCTTCCCAGTACCCCTTGGCATGTATTTGTATATGCCCTGCCTGGAGTTTGAGCGTGTTTTCCACCATCCTTTCCCAAGAGTCATTCTCCAGGCCCATCAACAGGAGGCAGAAGAAGACGGCAGAAAACACCGAGGCAATGCTGATGAACGTGCGGCGGCTGTTGCGCCATAGGTTTCGCCAGGCAAGCCTGAACACGCTATTTCACCCTTTGCATGTTTTGCTGTGAGAAGAAGCTGTCCTCCATCGCCATGTCAAAGTCATATTTCTCAACCTGTAGGACGGTTTTCTGGTTGGGTTTGTCGGCCGGCACCACCTCCAGGCGCGAAGCCAAGCGGCGGCTGCCGTAGGTTTTTATGTCATAGGCATTCAGGGTGCTCACCAACGTGTTGTCTTCGTCATAAAACGCCACCTTCATCTCGATGAAGTCCGCCACGGAAACCCAGGCCACCACCTTGCCCCATACCACGGCGGCCTTCTCCTTCGGGGTGAGCACCACCTGGTAGCACTCTGCCTCTCTTACTTTCTCCTTCTTCTCCACATGGTGCGTATAGTCATTCACCAGGGACGACTCTTTTATCAAGTCGTCATTCGTAAAGTCGCTTCCCATCCAGGACTGCCCCATCATGGAGGAGGACATTTTTATCATCCGCTGAATGCTCGGCTGCCAATTCCATAAGTCCTTCCCGCGCTTGAGGAAGGCTTGCCCCTTCTCCTTGGCCGGCGACACTATTAACGTCAGCGCGTACTCTCCCCCCTTCTCCCAGCTTTTTGTTTCTATCTGCCTTGTCCATGTCGGGCGTACCAGCGTCATCTTCATCTCGGAATAGACGCTCTTGCCCCGGCGGTTCTCCTCCACCCGCCTCACTATCTCCGTCGCACTCAAGGTTGGGGCCCCCGCCGGAGCCTGGGTTTGAGCCTGGGTTTGGGCCCCCGCCTGGGCCGCCCCCAGCAGGCATAGAATGAGCAACAGGCTTTTTTGTGCGTTCATAATGTTTGTTTATCAGCTCACTGGGGTTTCTTAAAAAAAGGAGCTTGCATTTAAAGGGCTTGGTGGCAAAACTCCGACGCCAAAAATAAACAGTTCAACAGGGCTCTTTGCTTCGAAGCTTCGTTTATTCTGTACGCCTGTATTCTACAAGTCGGTATTGCGCAAATCTGCATTGCTCACATTTTCAAGAGGGTAGGGAAATGTCTCTTCCAAGTGTCACCATCGACGCCAACGAGGCCGTTGCGTCGGTGGCCCATCGGCTGTCTGAGGTTATTGCCATTTATCCCATTACGCCTTCCTCCTCCATGGGGGAGCTTTCGGACGAATGGTCCGCCGCCGGACAGAAAAATGTCTGGGGGCAAACCCCTTCCGTTGCCCAATTCCAGTCCGAGGGCGGCGCCGCCGGGGCCGTCCACGGGGCCCTCCAGGCGGGGGCCCTTTGCACCACCTTCACCGCCTCCCAGGGGTTGTTGTTAATGGTGCCCAACCTCTACAAAATTGCCGGGGAGTTAACCCCCTTTTGCATGCATGTGGCCGCCCGCACGCTGGCTACCCATGCCCTCTCCATTTTTGGGGACCACTCGGACGTCATGGCCTGCCGCCAAACCGGCTTTGCCATGCTTTGCTCCAAGTCTGTGCAACAGGCCCAGGACTTTGCCGCCATCGCCCATGCGGCTACGCTCAGGGCCCGCGTGCCCTTCCTCCACTTCTTCGACGGCTTCCGCACCTCCCATGAAGTCTCCAAAATTGCGCCGCTTTCCGACGAGGTTTTGCTGAGGCTTATGCCGGAGGCAGAAATTGCGGCCTTCCGCCAGCGTGCCTTGTCGCCGGAGGCGCCTGTGGTGCGCGGCACCGCGCAAAACCCGGACTGCTTCTTCCAGGCGCGCGAGGCAGTCAACGGCTTTTATGAGGCCTGCCCGCGCATTGTGCAGGAAACCATGGACGCGTTTGCGGCGCTTACGGGGCGGAGCTACCGGCTTTTCCAATATGAGGGCCACCCGGAGGCGGAGCGCGTCATTGTCGTCATGGGCTCCGGGGCGGAGCCCACACACGAAATGGTGGAGTGGCTGCGCGCCCGGGGGGAGCGCGTCGGCGTCCTCAAAGTGTATCTCTATCGCCCCCTGGACGGGAGGGGGCTCTTGGAGGCCCTCCCCAAAACCACCCGCGCCATTGCCGTGTTGGACCGTACCAAGGAGCCTGGCGCCCTCGGGGAGCCCCTCTGGCAGGACGTCGTCACCGCCCTTGCTGAAAACCCGGACATCCTCCCCCAGCCCCCGCGCGTGGTGGGGGGGCGCTTTGGGCTTTCTTCCAAGGAGTTTACGCCGGCCATGGTGAAGGCTGTTTTTGACGAGCTCAAAAAAGACAAGCCCCAAAACCACTTCACCATCGGCATCCATGACGACGTCTCCCACCGCTCCCTGGCTTTTGACGAGGCCCTCGACATTGAGCCTGAAGAAGTCAAACGCGCCCTCTTCTTCGGCCTGGGCTCTGACGGCACCGTCGGCAGCAACAAAAACTCCATCAAAATTATTGGGGACTGCACCCCCTTCTTCGCCCAGGCCTACTTCGTCTATGACTCCAAAAAGTCCGGCGCTGTCACCATCTCCCATTTGCGCTTTGGGCCTAGGCCTATCCGCTCTTCCTACCTCATTGGCCAGGCCAACTTCGTCGCCTGCCATGCGCCTCAACTCATGCAAAGCCTGGACGTTTTGGGCAAGGCCGCCAACGGGGCTACCTTCTTGCTCAACACCCCCTGGGGCCCTGGGGAAATTTGGGACAAACTCCCCCGGGAGGTGCAGGAGCAACTCATTGAGAAGCAACTCAAATTTTTTGTCATCGACGGCTTCAAAGTCGCCCAGGAGGCGGGCCTGGACAAGCGCATCAGCACCGTCATGCAGTCGTGCTTTTTTGCCCTCTCGGGCATTTTGCCAAAAGAAGAAGCCATTGCCGCCATGAAGGACGCCGTACGCAAAACCTATGGAAGGCGCGGCGAGTCCGTGGTGCTCAAAAACTTCGCCGCCATTGATGCTTCCCTCGCCCACCTCCATGAGGTGGTTGTCCCCGCTTCTCCCTCTGCCGCCTTCGGGCGGCCCCCTGCCGTTTCGGACAAGGCCCCCCGCTTCGTCCAGGCGGTGACGGCGGCCATCCTCTCGGGCAATGGCGACAAGCTGCCTGTCAGCGCCTTCCCCGTCGACGGCACCTGGCCGCTGAGCACTTCCCGCTGGGAGAAGCGCGCCATCGCCGCGGAAATTCCCATTTGGGAGCCGAGCCTATGCATCCAATGCAACAAATGCGCACTCGTTTGCCCGCATGCGGCCATTCGCGTCAAGGTTTTCTCCCCCGAGTTTGGCGCCCAAGCACCGGCGGCCTTTCGCAGCCAGGACTATAAGGGCGCTGAGTTTGGAAAGGCCGAAGGCGGCCAGCCCTGGAAATACACCGTGCAGGTGGCGCCGGATGACTGCACAGGCTGTGGCCTGTGCGTCGCCGTCTGCCCCGCCAAGGACAAGGCCAACCCCAAGCGCAAGTCCCTCAACATGTGCCTGGCCGAAGGGCTTCGCGAGGCGGAGCGTGAGGGGTTTGACTTTTTCCTGGAGCTTCCCCAAGTGGACAGGAGCCGCGTGCGCATGGACGTCAAAGGCTCCCAATTCCTGGAGCCCCTCTTCGAGTTTTCCGGTGCCTGCTCCGGCTGCGGCGAAACCCCCTACGTCAAACTCCTCACCCAAATGTTTGGCGACAGGGCCCTCATCGCCAATGCCACGGGGTGCTCCTCCATTTATGGGGGAAACCTGCCTACCACTCCCTATTGTACCAATGCCCAGGGGCTGGGGCCCGCCTGGTCCAACTCCCTCTTCGAGGACAATGCCGAGTTTGGCGCCGGCATGCGCCTGGGCCTGGATGCACGCGCTGAGCAGGCGCGCTCCCTCCTGCGTGCCCTTGGGGACAAACTCGGCACACAGCTTGTGGACGCACTCCTCGGGGCCGCGCAAAACAACGAGGCCGACATTCAGCAGCAAAGAGAGCGCGTGGAGGCGCTCAAAAAGCTTTTGCCTTCCATTGCCCTGCCCGAGGCCAGGCGCCTTGCGTTGTTGGCCGACAACCTGGTGAAAAAGTCCTTGTGGATTTTGGGCGGAGACGGCTGGGCCTACGACATAGGCTACGGGGGGGTGGACCATGTGCTGGCCTCCAACCTGGACGTCAACATTCTGGTTTTGGACACGGAAGTGTACTCCAACACAGGGGGGCAACAGTCCAAAGCCACCCCCCTGGGCGCTGCCGCCAAGTTTGCGGCCGCAGGCAAGGTGACGGCCAAAAAAGACTTGGGCCTTATGGCCATGGCCTACGGCTCCGCCTATGTGGCAAGCGTCGCCTTTGGGGCGAAGGATGCGCAAACCGTGAAGGCCTTCCAGGAGGCGGAGGCTTTTCCAGGCCCCTCTTTGCTGATTGCTTTGAGCCCCTGCATTGCCCACGGCTATGACTTGCTGCTCTCGCTGGAGCAGCAGCGCCTGGCGGTGGAGGCGGGCGCATGGCCGCTCTACCGCTATGATCCACGGCGTACCCAGGCGGGCGAGCCGGCTTTGCAGTTGGACAGTGGCGCGCTGAAGGCGCCTATGAGCGACTACCTCCAAAACGAGGGGCGCTTCCGAATGATTCAGCTGGCCAACCCCGAGCGCTATGCCGACTTTGTCGCACGTGCCCAGGCGCAGGCTTCTAGGCGGCGCGGGCTTTATGAGCATTTGGCGCAGTTTAAATGAGGGCCGGCGCAGAAAAAATGCCCCCCCGCACACCCAATGCTTGAAACTCGGTGGGGGCATTGCTATGGCCCTGGCCTATGACTTTTGCCCAAGGACGTATTACCCAAGTGCTCGGCCCCGTTGTGGACGTGGAATTCCCCCCGGGGGGCCTTCCCGAGGTTTATACCGCTCTCACCGTTTCCAATGCCGCCATCTCCCCGGAGACGGACAACCTCACCCTGGAGGTTGCTCAACACCTGGGAGAAAATACCGCGCGCTGCATTGCCATGGACACCTCTGATGGCCTCATGCGCGGCCAGAGTGTTACCAATACCGGCAAGCCCATCCAAGTCCCCGTCGGCAAAGCCACCTTGGGCCGCATCGTCAACGTCGTCGGCCAGCCCATCGACGAGAGGGGCCCCATCAAAACCAATAAATATTATCCCATCCACCGGCCTGCCCCCCTCTTCACAGAGCAGTCCGTGGAAGTGCAAATGTTTGAAACCGGCATTAAAGTCATTGACTTGCTGTGCCCTTTTACGCGCGGGGGCAAAATCGGCCTCTTTGGCGGCGCGGGCGTTGGCAAAACCGTGCTGCTGACGGAGCTCATCCGCAACGCGGCCATTGAGAAGGGCGGCTTTTCCGTTTTCGCCGGCGTCGGCGAGCGCACGCGCGAGGGGAATGACCTCTACCGAGAGTTTCAGGAGGGCGGCGTCATCAACACCGAAAACCTGGAAAAAAGCCAGGCCGTCCTGGTGTATGGCCAAATGAATGAGCCGCCTGGCGCGCGCGCGCGCGTGGCGCTCTCGGCACTCTCCATGGCCGAGTATTTCCGCGATGAGGAAAACCGCGACGTGCTGCTTTTCGTCGACAATATTTTCCGGTTTACGCAGGCCGGCTCCGAGGTGTCCGCGCTTTTGGGCCGCATCCCCTCTGCCGTGGGTTACCAGCCTACGCTTTCTACGGAAATGGGCGCCCTCCAGGAGCGGATTACCAGCACCCAGAAGGGCTCTGTCACCTCCATCCAGGCCGTTTATGTCCCCGCGGATGACTTGACGGACCCGGCCCCCGCTACCACCTTCGCGCATTTGGACGGCACCATTGTGCTCTCCCGCCCCATCTCCGAGTTGGGTATTTACCCCGCGGTGGACCCGCTGGACTCCTCCTCCCGCATTTTGGACCCGCAAGTGCTGGGCGCGCGGCATTATGCCGTGGCACGCAGGGTGCAGGGCATTTTGCAGCGCTATAAGGAGCTGCAGGACATTATTGCCATCCTCGGCATGGACGAGCTTTCCGAGGAAGACAAAACCGCCGTCTCCCGCGCGCGCAAAATTCAGCGCTTTTTGAGCCAGCCTTTTTTCACCGCCGAGGTTTTTACGGGTACGCCCGGCCAGGCTGTCAGCCTGGAGGAGACGCTGCGCAGCTTTGAGGAGGTATGCGACGGCAAGCATGACGACTTGCCAGAGCAGGCCTTTTATATGGTGGGCGGCATTGACATGGCGGTGGCCAAAGCGAAGAAGATGGCTGGGGAATAGCCATGGCAAAACTCAATGTGGAGCTGGTGACACCCGAGCGCGTGCTTTTGTCCACGCAGGCGGTGGAGGCCATTGTGCCCGCACACTCGGGGCTTTTGGGGGTGAGGGCCGGGCATACGCCCCTGTATGCGGCGCTAAAGCCGGGGGCCTTGGAAATAAAATGCGAGGGGGCCACCCTTCGCTATTATGTACGCGGCGGTTTTGTGGAAATAGGCCCCTCCCAGGTGCGCATTTTGGCCGACGAGGCCGCAGAGCCTGCTTCTCTCAACCCCCAGGCCGCCCAGGAGCGCCTGGCCAAAGCCCAGGAAAAACTCAAGGGCATGCCGCTGGACAACCCAGAGCATGCCAAGCTTTCGGCCATTGTGGAAGAAGAGGTGGCGTTGTTGGCTGTGGCGGCGAATTAAGGGGGGGCTTTGGCCCCCTTGCCCCCCCTCTCTCTTGTCGACTCCGTCGAAGGGTTGTTTTGCCCTCCGGGTAGGGTTTTTTGCCTCCCGGCCCCCTCCCGTCGCCCCCGCGGAAGCTTCGGGCCCAGGTTGTGGGCCCCCTCCCGTCGCCCCCGCGGAAGCGGGGGTCCAGAGCTGCCTGGTGAAAGGAAATAAAGTCAATGGCTTTCCGCCTGCACGCCTGGGCCCCTGCTTCCGCGGGGGCGACGGGGAATGCATGCTGCACGGGCGGCAATCTGCCGCCCGGACGGTGTGCGTTTCCCGCACCGCGTTTGTAGAAACCATGCGGCGCTGCACGGGCAGCAAATAGCCCCCCCTACACCCCGTAGCGGAGCAGCAGGGGGGCATGGTCCGAAAACCGCTGCGCTTTGAAAATTTCGGCGCTTTGCACCCGGGGGGCCAGGCGCTGGTTGCACAACTGGTAGTCAATACGCCACCCGGTGTTGTTTTCCCAGGCACGCCCCCGGTTGGACCACCAGGTGTACTGCCCCTCCTCCTGGTTACACCGGCGGAAGGCGTCCACCATCTTCCACTCCCCCAGGGCCCTGTCCATAAAAGCGCGCTCATGCGGCAAAAAACCCGAGTTGTCCTGGTTTTGCCGCCAGTTTTTTAAGTCAATGGGCTTGTGCGCAATATTCATATCAGCGCACAAAAGCCAGTACAGCGGGCTTTCGCCCCAGGCTTTCAGGTGCGCGCCCAAAGGCTCCAAAAAAGCGTCCTTGGCCGCCTGGCGGTGGGGGCCCGCGCTGCCCGAGGGGACGTAGAGGGAGGCTACCCATAACTCGCCAAAGCGCGCGGCTATAAAGCGGCCTTCGTCGTCTACGCCGGGCAGGCCCCAGCCGGTTTGCAACGCGTCAGGCTGGGTTTTGCACAGCAGCGCCGTGCCGGCATAGCCCCGCTTTTGCGCGTCGGCAAAAAAACAGTGGTAGCCCCTGGGCAACAGCGCCGCACTCCTGTCCGCCTCCTGGCAGCGCGTCTCCTGCAGGCATACAATGTCCGGCTGCCGCTGCTCCACCCACCTAAGCAGGCCCTTCTTCACCGCCGCCCTCAGGCCGTTGAGGTTTAGCGTCAGTACTTCCAACATGGCGGCTCCTTTTGTGGTTTTGCGTTGTGCGTACTTCTCCTTGCCTCCGGCGGGTGGGTAGTGTGCGGCGTTTGGGCGTGGGTGTCCAGTTTTTGGGGCGGGGGTTTCGCCTCCCGGCTCTCTCTGCGTCGCCCCCGCTGAAGCTTCGGGGCCCCCTTCCCGTCGCCCCCGCGAAAGCGGGGGTCCAGAGCTGCGTGGTTAAAGGAAATAAAGTCAATGGCTTTCCGCCTGCACGCCTGGGCCCCTGCTTCCGCAGGGGCGACGGGAAGGGCAGATCAACTCAACTTAGAAACGGTCTAGAGAAGCTTTTTTGCCTGCAGCGCCAGCTGTGCACGCAGCATGCGGGGGAGCTCCGCCCCCCTTTCCCCCCTGGGGGGTGGTGCACTGCCCTTCCGTCGCGCAGTTGGGCCCTGCCCCGCACCCCGCAGCGGGCGCGACGGGCCCGCCGCATGGCCTTCTGCCCTCTACTCCACCGGGGGCGGCGGGCGGGCGCAGCGCCT
>Ga0209737_10000946_pt1 | contig 21870 bp, 17 predicted proteins | sample TergutCu122P3_FD_187284 | JGI IMG/M metagenome (GOLD analysis project Ga0209737, IMG submission 187284) | Cubitermes ugandensis P3 segment gut microbial communities from Kakamega Forest, Kenya - Cu122 P3 (SPAdes) (version 2) | ecosystem: Host-associated > Arthropoda: Insects > Digestive system...
CAATATCTTCATAATCCACTCTTTTTCTGGATTGCTTCGTCGCTTTGCTCCTCGCATTGACAATAAAGCTTTTCTGTTTGATCAACAACATCGTCCCAGTTGTATTTATTACAGATAAAATCACTACTGATCTGGCGATATTTTTCAACCTCTTCGGGATTTGACAATAAAAATTCTAGTTTCTCTTTTAAATCAGCCACATCACTCTTTCGGAAGCTGAGTGCCGCATCTTCCACTACCTCGGTATTTTCCGGTATATCGCTGACCAAGCAGCAACTTCCGTAGCTCATTGCTTCTAAAAGCGTAAGTGCCATGCCTTCTACATCACTGGGCAAAACATATAAATATGCATTTGAGAATAGTTCACCCAATTCCTTTCCTTGCACAAAACCAGTCATAATAATATTTTCATTGCCTGAAACACTAGTTAAAATTCTTTCCACATATTTGGTAACATGCCCAAAACCTCCGGCAATAACAAGTTTTTTACTAGTTGTGATTTTCTTGTATGCTTTAACCAAATAATGCAATCCTTTTTCCGGCACTATTCTCGCCAGGAACAAGATATATCCGTCTTTTTTCAATCCATGCTTATTTGTTATAATGTCAGCTTTTTGCCGTTCCGGCTTTGTGATACCATTAGGAATAAATTTGACATCCCGCTTATATGTTTCCTTGAAATAATCTTTGACATTTTGAGATAGTACAATTACTTTATTTGCTTTTTTTGCCGCTGTCTTCTCCCCATATTTTAACATTGCCGAAGCAAATCCTCCCCACTTGGCACGTTTCCAGTCAAGTCCGTGAATCGTCGCAACCACCCTGATACCAAAGAATCGTGGTATTCTGATTAAAATACAAGGACCCTCGGCATGATAATGAACAATATTGTAACCGCAAAAAAGCGCGTGAATTGTAGCTAATGTTGCGTAAATAATTGCATTTAGTTTATCACTTCTAAATGTCCTTACATTGATAATTCGAATACCATTATATGATTTTACTGGTTTCGACGGTTTTTTCTTCTGACGTGAGGGACGTTCATAACGATTGTATGCCACAACCTGATATCCCCGTGCGACCAGTCTTGTTGCCAGTTCATCAACAACAACTTCGACCCCCCCTTCCCGTGAAGGAATCCGTTTATGCCCAATCATGGCAATTTTCATACGCTTCTTATCAAACTCACCAGCAAAAAGCTTTTCATAACCATCCAAGAGTGCTTTACTGGTATGCTGCCAGCTAAGCTCATTAATTATCCGGTTGTAACCATATTCACCCATTTCTCGGCGTTTATCAGGATTCTCCAACAGGCTGATGATTTTCTCCGCCAAATCAATGCCATTATTATTCTCAGCATATAATGAAGCTTCCTGTGCCGAGTAACGTCCCTCTTTTAAATCAAACTGGACTATCGGTTTTTTTAATGCCATATATTCCAATATCTTATTCATTGTTGATTTGTCGTTCATGCTATTGTAAGTATCGGAATTCACACATACATCGGCAGTGTTTAAATAATTCAATAATACCTCGTCCGGTACACGCCCGGTGAACTCAACACAATCAGAAAGACCCATTTTTTCACTTAGGTTCTGCATCGCTTCGAGATGATTACCGCCACCGACAATACCCCAGAATATATCATCACGACCTAGTGTATCCTTACAATGTTTTGCCGCTTCAAGAATATACTCAATGCCTTCTTGGGCACCTATGACGCCAAGATATCCGACCATATATTTTTTTCCACGTTTGATGTTTTCGACCGGGGGTTGGATTATCAGACGCTCAAATCGTGGTCCGCTACGTAGGACAATTACTTTATCCGGCGACATTTTACCACGCTCTATGGCTATTTCTTTATATGATTCATTGGTTGCGAATGAAAAGGTACTGTGCTTAAATGATTGTCTTTCTAAATATATTTGGCTTAGATAAAGTAATTTCTTTATCAAGCCTTTTTTCCCGAACTTGGCTTCAAATAGTTCCGGGCAGATGTCATGATGGTCGAACACGTATTTTACGCCATATTTTTTGAATTTTTTTGCCACTAAATAAATATTATCCGGGGGATTACAGCCATGGATTACATCAAATCCAATTTCGCTATATATCAACTTAGCCAATCTTTTTTGTTCTCTTAAAGCAGTTGAGTACTCACGTAGATAACCAAGTGTTTTGCTTCCTTCATGGGGTAAATCATGACGGAATATATTTACCCCGTCAATTATCTCCCTTTCTTTGTCGAACCCGTTGCCTTTGGGGCAGATAACGGAAACAACATAATCGTTCTGGACCAAGGTTGTAGCTTCCTGCCAAACACGGGTATCAAAGGGAACGGGTAAATTTTCGACAATGATAAGGATTTTTCTTGACATTTTATCTCACATTTCAAAATAAATTAAATCATTGTTTCACTAATAATCTTTCCATTCACATCTTTCAATTTCGTCCCGGTTGTTTTACCTTTATTGTAATTGAATATTAACATATAACCTTTATCTAATTTAAGCTTGTCAAGATAGTGGCAAATCTGCGATTCCCCGTCCTCATGATAGGCAGCACCCCGCCATATTTTTAGTTCAATAACATGCTGTTTCCCCATGTAATCAACGACAATGTCCATTTGGGTATTGTCAAATGTCTGCGCTTCGCGGTAATAATTCCCAGTACCATTAATAATTTGTTTCAAATGCATTAGAAATATTTTACACCCGTTTTTTTCTAAGAAAGATTGGTCGTTATCACGGTAAACTTCTGTATAATATTCCGCGAATTTTTTAATTACCAAATCCATATTCAGATAACCGTTCTTGGTAAATTGGTTTATATTTTTAAGTCTTGTTAAATCAGTGGTTTTCTTAAACTCTGCCTCAGATAAGAAAAACATATTCAGCATCATTTCAAAGATTCGGTTTGCTATAACTACGGCATTATTTTTACTGTTTTTATCAATAAAACCAAACATGAATCCGAGATTTATCTCAAATGTATTGATATTGAAAGAGTATTTTTGATTTAAAAATAATATATCATGAAGCATTGTATAAAGCTCTGGGTACTCTAAAATCTTTTTTATCATGTCGTCAAACAATAAGTTGGTATCATTAACCAATAAACGGATTGCCTCAAAAAAACCTTCTTTGGTCCACGCTGAGCATAAATCAGGGAAAAGCTCGGAACCCGGGATATCTTCATCCATGATTTTACATATCATCGAAACCAGAACCGGATAACCGGATGTATAATCACGGATCAATCCTGATATTTCATTTGTTAACATTCCGGTTTGATTTTTCTTCTCATATTCTTCCAGCATACCGGCGATTCCGTCGGCAGAAAAACGCATATCTACATTAAATTTTGCCGCTATATTCCATGGGCTATTATAGTGACGCTCATCATCTTTTCGAATCTTGAGCTTCAGGTTCTTAATGTCATAAACACCAGCGAGGATTACTGATTGGAATGTCACTAAAGTGCTTCGCTCTAAGAATTTTTTCCTAAGCAGGGCTAAAAATGAAAGAAAAACTTGGTGATTTCCGGCACTATCGACTTCATCTATCATTAGGACTACCGGTTTCCCTGACTCTTTACACAATCGCGTAATAAACTCATCCAATACCCAAAAATCGAGTCCACTTTCTCCGGTATCTATCAACTTTTCACATTCTTCTCTTATATACAAAGGGATGCCACCCAACTCCTCATGTTGAAAAGTAGTATGAAGCATCAGTAAAAAACGCCGACAAAATGTATTTTCATTTTCAAATACCTTTTCTGTTATTGCCTCAAAGCTAAGCATTAAAACAAAATAATCCGATGTCAGCGCTTGCCTCAAACTATGCAATGTTGTCGTTTTTCCATATTGCCTGCCTCGGTTGATGACAAAATAATCACCCCGGTCAACCATCCTCTTTATTTCAGCCAACCTTCCATCGATATTTACCATATAATGCAAATCAGGAATGCAGACCCCAGTTATATTAAAATATTTTCCCATCTTCACACCTCTTAGTTTCTGTGTTTTCTACAATAATCCTACTTGATTCATTGGTTAAAGTCAATGTGCACTATTAAAGGCATTTTCCCCCGGCTGGTATATATCATATCATTGCTTATTTCGACCTTTATATCAATGGTAGAACCCAATTTTTTTTGATAATAGACCTCGATTGTTTTTCGTTCGTTTTCTATGATATCTATGAGTGGATTAATCAACAGGATAACCTTTCCTGCTTGCTTTTGGATAAATTGCAAGTTTGCGACTTTGTCCATAACATCATCATGGACATAAAGTGAAGCTGCTGAGATGATTTCGCCATTTTTTCCATATAAAATCCCGTCGCGGTGCCCGGTTATTTCGTATGAGTCTGTATCCGGTATCTTAGTGGCACTATCATCAAGTTCATAACGTATCAACGGCATTTTGCGGTTAATAAAACCAGTGGTAATGATGTTGCCGGAAACTCCGTCATCAAATTCCACATAGCAATAATCATTATTAAAATTATAACCATCTCCTGACTGTTCAGCGAATACTGCTCTTTCGGTATGCCCGTAATAAGCATATGATTTACAAGCAAGTGTTTTTTCGATGTATTCCCGCTGATACTGGTAGACATTTTCCGAAATAAATAGGACTGCTTTGTATTTGCCTTTAAGGCTCTGGTTTAATTGGTTTGCATATTTGCAAAAGCTGTATACAGCCGATGGCAGGCCGTGGATAAAATCTGCCTTAAACTTATTTATCAATGAGTAGTATTTATTTATGGTATCACCATTTATTAAACACGGGTTCAATTGAATTTCATTATATAATGGATTATATCTATGGATTTTACCTTTGTATTCAACTCCACCCCTGAAAGACGCTATCCTGGAGGTCTTATAGTCATATCCACACTTTGACCAAAAGTGGTAGATAAACGCTCTTTCGCGGTAAATCGAATCCTTGTCCAGCAATATATTTAAAGAAGCACCTGAGCTTCCTCCGGTAGTTGATTTATAGAAATCCGTGATATTATCCGCTTGCAAGCTTTCAAAGTTTTCGATAATATCAGCTCTTGTAAGCAAAGGTATCTTAGCCATTTCCGAAATCTTTGAAAAATTATATACATCAAATCCACATACATCAAATTTGTGCTTGTAATATACAGTATGTTCATAAGCATGAATAAGAGCTTCCTTTAACTTATTAAACTGTCTCTTCTTGACTTCATTGATGTAGGTATTATCTGCCTGCCTAAGATTATTTAGTTGTTGTTTGAATATCTTATTATTGAAAAGTTGCTTTCTAATATAAGGTCCCAACAATTTTTTCACCGGACCAGGTAAATTGGCATTTAATTTTTTTAATAAATTACTTTTCATAATATTATTCTGGTATTAATTAATTTCCCTTTGGTTTTTAATGTAATCTTGGGCGCTTCGCACCTGCTGCCATATCGAAACGAAACCATTACCTTTGTAATCGATATTGATAAATCGGCATCAGCATCAAAATTCATGGTGGCTATTTGCTTTTCATTCATTTTTATGTTTACCGAATTGGCATTTGGTTCAATTGTTAGTATGGCTTTCGGATTTAAAACAAAGTTTATTTGTTTTTCCTTATTTGAATTAATTTTGTCCGTTACACAAAAAGATTCATTGCCATTATACGCAAATATACGAGTCAGGGTATCTGGACGGTAACCATCGTGCCCTGCTGACAATATTGTCTCTTTTTCTTGTTCATTATACTCGAGTAAGTGGCAATCTGCTCTTTTCCCCCAAAGAAAGGCACCCAGCATCTCCGACTGCTCTTTGTCTTCAATTGTAAGGGTATTATGGTTTCTTGTCTTACGGAATTCATTTCTGCTTACTATATCAGTATGATAGATATATGTCCCGGGGTCAAGAAATAAAACTTCACTATGGAAAAACATCTGGAAGCTTAGGGCGTCAGCATGACCATGGGCGGCTATGCTGCCAAACCCCAACTCACCGTGATCGATTCCAATAAAAACTTGCCCATCCCGACCACGGATTAGTGTAACCCCCCCGGCGCGATAACAGGCACTTCGTCGGATAATATAAGTATCTTTTTTCTGGGCTTTATGAAACTCTGTTTCCGTAAAAAGCCAATTTAAGTTTTCGTTAGGGTTTTCATTCAAATTAATGTATGATGTTGGTAATAACAAGCTCATAAAACCGAGAATATAATCATAATGATTCCATGTTCCCCCTGTTAAATCAAGTATTTTTCCCTCATCATTATCACCAAACTCAATATATTCGCCATAACTCCCCCGGCAATCAGCCAAGTATCCGGACATTTTCATAAGCATGGGAAGCCATGTTTCAGGCACTTTAATATTATTTTTAATAAGCAAACGCAACATTAATCCCATCGCTTCCATGTAAAAGCTTTGGTAATGAAGCGACAGTTCTTTATTTACTCCATCAGGATAATTTTGAAGTGGTAGTTCATGGGTCAAAAGAGATATACCTAAATCCTGCCAAGGCTTGTGGTTAAGTAAAATCCCGCTTTGGGCGATGGTAAAAGCTTCCACAATAAGATGGTTATTTGCAGATGAATATCGGGAATAGTGATTAGTTACATAATCGGTCATGTTAATTATACCGATACGGAGTTTGTCTAATAATTCATCTTTAACCCCCCCTGTCTCTTTCAGAAAACAATAGGTATAATACCAATTGCTTGTCCGGATTGCAACTTCCATCACGCTTGTCCAAGATATTCCGATGAGGAAAGGGTTTTCTTTATTCCAATCATCAAACAGTTCTTCCAACTCATCAAAATATTTTTTATCCCCGGTTGCGGCATATGCTTTTGCCAACAAAGCAAATTGAAAATGGCGGTTTAATTCCCAGTTCGTCCTTGCATCACCGATATCATCACGTTGCTTGTATTTTAATGAGTACGAGAAAGTCTTTGGCCATTGGTTATCAGTTTGGAAACCAGCGTGCCAAATATTTTTATTTTTTTCATAATCATAATTACCTAATAAGGATATTGAGGTTGACAATGAGAATTTGGAATTATTTATATTAAGATGCATCCGCTTTGCATCAATATCCAGTTCTTCGAGTGCTTTATTAAATACTTTTGCCGTAACCGGAGTTGGTTCTGGGAAAAATATTTTTTTTTCATTTCGTTGGATATGCCTTTGCGACATACGCCAAAATATTTCCGGTATACTCATTGCTTTTAAGCGGTGGTATAACCATGTGGTGTTGGGCATGTTGGGCTCCTGTATGAGATTGCGGGTCAGGCCCGCAATGACGTATTTATATGCAATGATGTATTGGTATGCAATTGTATAATAACATCCAAAAACGGTTAGAAATCAGTTTTTGCCATATCTCGGACCAGGGAAGTTTCTTGTGCTGAATTTGTGTTAATATTTTTCCAGCTGATACCTTCGTAATTTCCTTGATAATCGAGTTCGTCGTATTGGCGTACCAAATCAACAATCACTTTGTCAGGGTATTTCATCGGCAATAACGCAAATTCTTTTTCCTTATTTGTAATCACAAAAACATCACATACAGATGCGACGGCATCCAAATCATCAGTAATAATCTCATGTAAATGCGGTAATTTTGCTTTGATAAAATCAGCATTTGTTCCGGTAAGTTGCGAAATTCGGACATTTTTGTCATAAATATGGATATCATATCCTCTGCCTAAAAGGTATTCGACAATATCAACGCTGGGGCTGCAACGCAAATCATCGGTTCCCGATTTGAAGCTTAAACCGAAGATACCAATTTTGCGTTTTCCTTTACTTTCGATTATTTCAATTGCCCGTTGTTTTTGTTGCTCATTACTTATGCTTATCGCATTAATGACTGGGACGTCGATGTATAGGTCATGGGCAAGTGTCTTTAGTGCTTTCGAATCTTTTGGCAGGCATGAGCCACCATATGCAAAACCGGGTTTTAAATAATAGGATGAAAGATTTAATTGGGTATCTTTACAAAAAATATCCATGACTTTATGGCTGTCGATATTAAGCTCTTTGCATATATTTCCGATTTCATTGCCAAACACTACTTTCAAGGCATGGAAGGTATTGTTGACATACTTCATTATTTCTGCGACTTCGATTTCCGTAGAGATGAATTCCCCGGGTATATCTTTATATAACTCTTTGATTTTTTCAAGCACAAGCCCATTATCTGTTCCAACCAAAGTATAAGGAGGATTCATAAAATCATGTACGGCACTACCTTCGCGGAGAAACTCCGGGTTGGATACAATCGCAAAATCTTTTCCACATAACTTGCCGGAGGTTTCGGCAACCAATTCACCGACTTTTTTATTTGTTCCAGGCAAAACGGTACTACGGATAGCAATGATATGGAAGGATTCTTTATCTTTTAAAGCTTCACCTATTTGCTTGGCAACGGCATATATATAACTTAAATTAAGATGCCCTTCTCTGCTGCTTGGTGTACCAACAGCAATAAATGAAATCTCTGAATTATGGACAGCATAACGGCAGTCCATTGTTGCTTCCAGATGGTTTTTCGCATGGGCTTCCTTGATTAGTTCCTCTATTTCGGCTTCAATGATGGTTGGCCGTCCTTGGTTTATCAGATTTACTTTTGCCTCCGATATATCATTACCGATTACATGATGCCCTAATTTTGCACAACATGCTGCTCCGACACAACCAACATAACCAAGTCCGAAGATGCTGATTTTCACTGTTTTCTCCTTGCTCTCAATGCTTACCTTATGATATCTTATCATAATCCATATAACTTAACAAGCAACCTTAATATTAGGCAGATTATTGGGTTATCTATTTACCATTTCATAATTCTCTCCGACAAAACGATTGACCAATAACCTCGCAATATTAACAGGATCAATCGGTTCGTCCAATCCTCCATACTTAGAAGGGATTCTGACAGCACTAATAACAGACAGGTTCATTTCAATCCTTTCAGCTTGAGTGTAACCAGCTTGTTTTAAATAATCATGGAAAGGATATTCACCTATGCCATGATCACCTTGCAAGATTATGATGGCATCCGAATTATGCTCGAGAACCATATCAATAGTCTTTAACATTACATTTACGGCATATCTATGTATAGGAAGATAGTATTTATCAACGTTATACAAATCATCCGGTTTGAGTTCAGGATTTAAATCAGTATACATCTTACACCATGGGCTATGAGCTATATCATTTGATATCCATAACAATTTAGGCGATGGTATTGAAAAGGAATCATATAATTTTCTATATAAATATATTTCATCAGTTAATGCAAATGAATCAATTAATAATGAGTTAACAATATCATCATGAGTTGGTATCAAAAACCAGTTTTCCTCTGTACTTCCAAAGAAAATCGAATGAATCATCATGCGTACAGGTTCTATGGATAATGGAGTAGTTTTCGTTAATAGTTGAATTAAACCTCTTACCCTATATTTAAAGCTGGTGGTATGAACATTTTCATTTGTTGATTTAATTAACAATAAATTAGTTTGTTCCTTGCGGTCTGTACCATATGTGCGATAAAAGTAATTGAGGGGTAAAATACCATAACCTACATACTCAGCTATTGCTATTTTATTATATCCTTTTTTTATGAACGCATGAAATAATTCCAAATATGGTGCAATATCGTCATCAATATTTATGCCGTCACGGCTCAATATATTGTACATCATATCCCAATGAGCAGAGCATGATAAATGAGCCTGTTCTTGCAAATGAATTCCTAGATAACTATCATAAAATGACGGTGATGTGAATGCCGGAATAGCATATAGAGTTCCTGTAGCCGGACTCATAGCCTCGGAGTTTATAACAAACCCACGATTTAGTAATTCAGTTTTAAGATCATCTTGCGAATCTCCAAAAAATTTTTCAATTGTATTAAATCCCATCATTGAATCCATATGAAACCAGTAAATATCTGGGTTAGGTAATGAATCATCTACCATAAACTCTTTTTTTATTTCGAACGGTCTGTCAAATTTTGTAATATTAATTTCTGTATAACATGCTTTTCCAAAATTAAAGCAAAAGAAGCCGCAAACTAATATTGATATTATGGTAAAAAATTCATAAGATTTTGATAGTCCGACATAAAATAGTCGCAATATTATTAATAAGATTGATAAAATAATAATAAATCCAAAAGTTAAATAGAACCTGCCATATGTAATGTCAAGCCATTTATTAATATTTTCAAAACTCCAGAAAAATAACCATGATACAAATAAAACCACCATCGCGCCTTCATTACTCCTGGTTATTTTGCTATATAAGAGATAGATTAGTAAGCTAAATATAGCCAGAATAATCGACAGCATTATAAAATGATTAAAATAGAGATTATTTCTTGCTTTGTTATTATTAAATAGATAAAATGAAAATATATTCGGGAATACCAAAGAGGCTATAATATAAAAAATGAGATTTTTCTTTTGAATCAAGTTGCTCATTAAGCGTTTCCTTTACATTTATTCAAATATATGTTAATATTTACATTGCAAAATGTGGCTTTGAACACGTTTATTATTATATAAGATAAACTGTTAAAGGTAAAGGAAATTTTATTGCAAAGCAAAATGAAAATACAGGCAAACCGCCTTGATAGAGGCTTTGAAAAATGCCAGTCCGAATTAGAAGAAGCCGCGTTAAAAGCGCTTCGTTCCGGTTGGTATATACTCGGAAATGAAGTCAAGGAATTTGAAAATGATTTCGCTGACTATACCGGTTCGAAATATTGTGTCGGTCTTGCCAGTGGGCTTGATGCCTTGTGGATTGCTTTTCGGTTACTGGATATCGGTAACGGGGATGAGGTAATAGTGCAGGCCAACGCTTATATTGCTTGTGTCATGAGTATTACCATGAATGGGGCGACACCTGTTTTCGTTGAGCCTGATGAGTTCTACAATCTTGATGTATCAAAGATAGAAGCAGCAATAACTCCAAAAACAAAGGCTGTTCTTATTGTCCATTTATATGGACAAGCTTCAAATATGCCGGAAATAATGCAGATAGCAGAAAAACATGGCTTGTATGTAGTAGAAGATTGCGCACAATCACACGGAGCACATTACGGCAAACAAATGACCGGCACTTATGGCGATATTGGATGTTTTTCATTTTATCCTTCTAAAAATCTAGGAGCATTTGGTGATGCCGGAGCAATTATTACAAATGATGAATCATTAGCAGAAAAATTCCGAATATATCGTAATTACGGCAGTGAGAAAAGATATTATAATAAAGTAATTGGAACCAATTCACGTTTAGATGAACTACAGGCGGCAATGCTTAGAGTCAGGTTAAAATATTTGAATGAGCTTAATGATGAAAGAAAAAAGCTATGTGATTTTTATTTGGCTAATATTAATAACCATTTAATTGAATTGCCACAAATTGCAAGTGAGGCAGAAACTGTTTGGCATCAGTTTGTTGTTAAAGTAAAAGATAGGGAAAAGTTTATAAAATATCTTGAGGTTAACAATATCGGCTCAATTATCCATTACCCCATTCCACCACACTTGTCGGAAGCTTATTCTTATCTCGGCTTCAAAAAAGGAGCTTTCCCAATAACTGAAGAATATGCTGATACTGTACTATCATTACCGTTGTATAACGGTATGACCGATAGTGAGTTTGAATACGTAGTTACAATAATTAATAAATTTAATTAATTTCATTCCGTCGGTTTTTTTCCAAAAGCAAAAACCTTCACACATAGATATGTTACCGGCATTCCTATACAGACAGAAATAATCAAGGCAATATATTCATGTATACCCATAATGTTATATACAATAATAAATGTCATATTATTGATTATAAAGTTTGGAATATAAGCCAGACAAAATTTAATCAATTTAATCCATTCCGGTTTTTGTTTAAATATAAACCATATGTTAAGATAATAAGCTAAAACCAAAGATAACAAGTAGCTTAATACATAGGCAATATTAGCCTGCATGAATAACATAAACAAGAACGCAAGAATCGTGCTTCCAAGTGTATTAATTCCGCCAATTATGACAAATTTTATGAAATTAATATTTAAAAATGTTTTACTAATTCTCTTCAACATTTTTCGCAAGTTCTCCCGCCTCAATAACCTCATCAAGAATATATGTCGGACGCCTGCGGGCGGCATCCAGTGTCCGCCAGATATATTCACCAAGCACGCTTAAAGATAGCATAATTAAACCGGATGAAAACAAAACAACTATCATTAATGTAGTCCATCCGGCAATGGAAGCTCCATTAATAAAATAATCAACTGCAAGCCAAATCGCCCATATAATCCCGACAGTAAAAAATGAAATGCTAATGGTAGAAATAAATTTAATAGGAAAATATGAAAAACCAATTACACTATCAACTCCCATTTTTAATCTTTTTGAAAAATTGAATCCTGATTTTCCACTGATTCGTTCTCTTCGTGGACATGTAAGTATTTCTGTTTTGAATCCCATCCACAAAATCTGCAGGGTTACGGATGAATCAATCTCATCCATCATTTTAAGCGTTTCTATTGCCCGCCTGTCTAATAAACCGACATCAATACCACTTTGCGGGATAACCGAATTTACATATCGTTTGGCGAACCAATAAAATAAACTGGAGGTCAATTTCGGATCTTTACGTGTTGACCGGGTCAGCATGACGACTTTGTAACCACGCTTCCAGCTTTCAAACATTTCCAACGCCATTTCGACCGGGGTTTGTAAATCTTGTGGCAGATATGCGGCACAATCACCGGTTGCTTCGCAAAAGCCAACATATGTCGCAATATCGGCACCGAAATTGCGTGATAATTTTACTAGCTTAACATACTTATCTTTTGCGGCGATTGCTTGCATTACCTCCCATGTAGAATCAAGTGAACCATCGTCAATCAATACTAATTCATAGTCCGATAATTTAGCAAAAACCTTTTCATTTAATTCATTATAACAATCCCATAATAGATTTTCACCGTAGTACACAGGTATTACAATAGATAGTTTTGCCATTAAGAATTACCCCCTAATCCAGAATATTTTCGGTGGCATAAAACATCGAAGATTCAGGATTTAATGAATCATCTTTATATATTATAAGAGCCGGCTGAAAAGGAAACAAATCATTTTTCCAAACAAGCCGCCGGGAATAGGTATAAGCAATTTCGATTATCGCAGCCGGATTATAATATGGGCTGTAATCATTGCGAAAATCTACTTTGTCACTTGGCATGTTTAGTGATACTGCGATATTTGCACATTCCCACATTTTGCCTAATAGACTTTGGAAACAAGCATAAATATTGTCATCGGTTTTGAAACCAAGAACACCTGAACACATTACATAATCGCTTTTTAGTTCATTCTCGTCCATTGATAGTATATCCCCGCAAATAAACCGGGTTTTATAATCAGCTGGTGAAGAAACGGATAATTTATTAGCTATATCAATTGATTCTTGAATAATATCTATACCGGTATAATTTAAGTTTTTGACACCACGTAATTCCGCAAAACGGAGAAAATCACCAAAACCGCAACCGACATCCAAGAAACTACCGTCATTTAAATCCCAGTCCGAAACCAGCTGATACATACGCTCTGCTCCCCTTCCTTTAGTAAGCCCCAAGGCAAGGGGGTCATGTCCATACTTTGCTGCCAGTTCAGAATAAATTTTCCTTTGTTGTTCTACAAAATTATGAAGCTTCGCCATATTAACCTCTTTTCCAATGGTATATTTTATTTTGTGAGTGATAGTCACTTAAACTTTCCTTAAACCTAATTAGTGATTCATTTAAAACCCGACCCATTTCAAAATTGGATGTTCCCCAAGAAATTCTGTTAAAACCTAATTTACGAGTTACCTCAAGCATTGAAAAATAGGTAAATGCAGTCGGGCTGGGTAAGTCATATTCAAGGTTTTGTGCCGTGGCAACATATTGCATATGGATAGTTTTCACCGGGAAAAATTTAAATAATAAACAGCCTGCCACTATTTTTCCATCAAGGTATGTGCCATAAAACACCGTTTCTTCTGGAATACGGTTAAATTTCAAGTCAATAAGTTCATCTACGGAATGAATCGGTTTCGCATTATAAATTTGCAAGTTTTCTACTAAAATATCATAAAAATCACTGATTTTATCAATGCTGTCCAGTTCTAAAAACTGTGCCCCGACATCCATCCATCTATTACGGTATCTGCGATAGGTTCTGCTGAAAGATGCCGCCAAATCCTCTGTACAATCGGTTAAAACAGAATAGGTACTTAATTCCCTATAACTGTTAAAACCTTCATACCAAAGACAGTATTCCAATAAATCTGATGATTTTAGCGAAAACAAGTCGGCTGTAATTTTGAGATAGGCTTCTGAGTAATTGTTTTCATATAAATATTGTTTTAGTAATTTAATTATTTCGATAACTTTTTCGGCTTTGTACTCGCCAGCAGCAAATATTAATCCGCCAAATGTACTGCCTTTGTGTGCCCAGAATGATTTCTGTTCATTTTCGATAATAGTGCAAGCGGGACATATGCAAATAAGCTTGTCCTTAAGATAAAACATTAACGAACTATCAATAAATTTTTCACCGTGATAACTAAGGAAACGTCTGCTTTGTAAAAATGTGCCGTTTATTGCAGCGTCGATAAACGTATCCCAAATACTTTCCATATCAGATGTATACGGTTTTATAACTAAGTCCATAATTAGCATTTTACACTAGTATTAATTTAGAAGCAAGGAATACCTTTACTTTCTGAATGAATTATGCTAATATTGCAAGATGAATAATATATTTTTTACTGTTAATGATGTAAAATTACTTGAATTTCCCCAAATAGGCGACCAACTCGGTCACCTTGTTATCATAGAAAATAATAAAGATATTCCTTTTGAAATGAAACGTATTTTTTATATCTACGGTTCTGACCCTGATGTTGTCCGTGGTAAGCATGCTAATCGCTCATCTTCTTTTTGCCTCATCAATGTGTGCGGTACAAGTAAAGTAAAAGTCATTGATGTAAATGGCAACGAAAAAATTTTTACGCTTGACCGACCCCATACTGGTGTTTATCTGCCACCGATGATATGGAAGGATATGTACGATTTTTCATCCGATTCCATACTTCTTGTTTTGTCAGATAATTTTTATGATGAAAATGAGTATATACGGGATTATGAAGTATTTTACTCAAGTAAATCGTAATTTGTAGTGACAATCATAATCGAATCCAACCCATAATGTCTAGCGTAAGAAATATTTATCCAATCATTCTTGTCTGCTCCAAGGTCTTCTATACCATACTGGGCATTCCATTTTGTATTTGGATAATAAACCATCTCATATGGTAAAACTACATCACGATTTCCTTGCTTCAATTGCTCGTTAATGTAGTAATCTCTGGAATTATAAACAACTTTCATTTTGACTAAATCATGCAATGTATTGATTAATGTTGCCATGTAATAAAATGAAAAAATTACTACAAGGCTATAGACAATGATTTTTGGCCCTGCCGCATCAAACGAATATCCGGCTAAACCATGGGCACAGGCAATAATCATAAAGATAGTTGCACCGAACATAGTCCTGCCTACATCAGTAGCCGGTGAAATTACCATCGCATATATAGTTACAATTGATGAAATAAAAAACGCTAATGAAATATAGATCCGCTGTAAATCTTTAACCATAATAATATGTGCTGTAATAATGATAATAAATAGAATTACCAAGAGTACCAGTTCATCTTTTAATACATTTGTATATGTATTAAACCTTCCTGCAAGAATAGCAAAACTGCTTCGTTCATCAACAAAATGTTGAGCCCGTGCATAGTTTCCCGGAGCGAGGATTAGCAATAAAAATCCTATTATGCTCCCAAGTAACCCACTATACATCCATACTTTTGTTTTTTTTCTAAATATCTTGCAATATAATAATGCTAATACAGCCAACATTATCATCCCCCCGGAAGTATTTTCCATGCCCCATCCGGCAACAATTCCCAAGATAAACATTCCGATAGTTGATAATGTTTTTTTTGTTCCAAAAACTTTCTTATCAGTTATATACATATAGTATGGAAGCAAAAACCACAACATAAAAACTAATCCCCACATATATATAATTGCCCCTGTTAACCAAAGTATTACTTGCCCATAATAAATTGTAAAAAGCCAAATCGAGGAAATTATAAATAAGTATGTTAAAAGGTTTCGTTTTAATGGATTTGCAAGTTTATACATTAAATGTATCATTATAATATACATACAAGTATTTGTCACATCATAAATGAATTTGGGGAATGGTAAAAAAATGCGGGTCAGAAAATTTACAATGCTTCTTCCGCTCCAGATATAATAACACTCGTATTCCCGCCGGATAGCATCAAATAATGATATTGAGCGTTCTGTATATAAATCATCAGCCAATAAAGGTGTTAATAGATTTAAAACCAACATCTTAATAAATATAAGAGCAAAAAAAATATATATACAATTATGATATATCTTCATTTTCATAACATCAAACCTCTGTCTTTAATCTATTTATTCTATGGCGATTTTGCAGCAGAAATATAGTCCTCAATCAAATAGTCGTATCTCCCCAGATTCATATCAATTATTGCCCTGATTCGTTCCGGAGCAAATAAATCTTCACTTCGGGTAATAAGTCGCAGGACTTCATAATATTCCCTTAAACTAGGGTCAACTATCCGGTTTTCGCCGGTTTGGATTGATTCCTTATACCCAGCGGGAAAGTGTCTTGTCATATGACCTATTCGCCAATTCGGTAACCGTTCGGCTGGCAGACGGGCAAGAAGCGGGTCACCTAAAGCAGCGTTATCACTCATATAATAATCTTTTGCTTCAAAAACGATTACGCCTGAACCACGGAAAACCAACGCTCCAATGTCACTTTCCTCACGCGCTTTTTCATATTCATCCAAAAGCCAAAATGATAAAGTGGCATCTTCACGGGAGGATATACCAAGCTCACGTGCCCTTCGCTCACGGCCAATTATTGAAGTGGAAGCGAAATAATATGAGCGGGTATTATTAATGCCATTATCCGGGTAACCAATATGGCGATTTCCTAATACAAGCTCCGTTGGTATCAATGGATGGAAAAAGCTGCTCATAATCGGTCCTTGTAACAATGCGCATACTAGTAAAACCATAATAACTGGTACATTATATTTTAATTCTATTTTATTAACTTTCCATATTTTTTCTGTTTTTAACAAATCAAATATGCAAGTGGCAGAAAGGAAGAAGCAAACGGTATAATGGCGCCCAAGCATGAAGTCACCACCAATATAGATAATATATGCGTAATAAAGTAAAAAGCCTGAAGCCAGCATAATATGTTTCGTATTTTTACGATAAATAGCAAAGAAAATATACACTAAAGGTAATATCAATACCAGCGGGTCATAAAGCAGTGTCATAACGAAATAACGCACCCCCCGCTCTAAATAATCAGTAAAGGGAAAACCTGTATTCAACTTGGCATAAGCGGTATTTGGAAAAGGGAAACCATAATAAATAAATGAAAACAATGTCCAAGATATAAATGGCATCATCCCGGCAAAACCACATAATATTGCCAGAATTTTCTTTTTGGATTTAATAAAGAAAGCATAAACGAGAAGAGGAAAAACTATCAACGCATTATCCATTCTGGTAGTAATCAGCAAGCTGGAAACAAAAGATAAAAGTAATAATGTTCTTGAATCAAATTCATCATGATTGAAAAAGATAATCACGGCGATTGCTGACCATAAGAAGAGCATTGGGTTTTCAACCCCACTCGTAGTAAATGATACAAAAGACATCGAGAAAAGTAATATAATTGTGGACAGTACTATTTCACTGTTGTTGGCAAGCCGCCTTTGCATAAGATAAATAGCAGCAATGGAACAAATAAAACTAAGAATCAATGACGCCCAATATACATCACGGATTATAACAAAAATCAAAGTAGTCATCAGGGTGAAAAGTGGAGCTGTCGAAGCCGTGACCCTTTCACCGGCATTATAAACAAATCCGTGACCGTTTAAGAGATTCCATGACATTCGGTGCCCATGATATGCATCATCACACTGCCATGCAAGTATGAAGATAATTATAAATATTATCCCCAGGCATATATAATGGATTTTATTTTTAAGTTCCATGGTTTAAGTATCTCCAATTATTATTACTTAAGTATTTTTTCTTTTTTCATAAACCGAATCCGAAATGCAGTCCGGAAATAAAGGAAATTTTCAAAGAAACTATTTTGAGATTCACCTTCTGTCCGTGCCTCCCACTTGCCCGGTACCTCAGTTAATTTTACCCCGAGACGAATTGGCTTCAAGACCGTTTCAAGGAAAAAGGGGTGTTTTTCCTCTTCCCAACTTATCGAGCGCATCAAATCAGTGGGAAAAATCCGGTACGCATATGTCAAATCAGTACATTTCGAGAAAAATAACCAGGCAATCATTTTTTCAAATATATAATTGGCAATCAATTTAATCTTTGAATACCCTTTAAATCCGCCACCTTTTATCCAGCGTGAAACAGTTACAATCCCATCCGGATTCTTTTTTTCATCTTCTATCATCTTAGAAACGACATTTGGGTCAGTTTCTAAGTCAGTTGACATCATGATAAAGTGACTACCTTTTACCAACTCAAGTGCTTCCCTTAAAGCCATTCCAATAAACGGTTTTTTTTGAAAATAAATTTCTACCGGAACACCACAATCACTATCTCTTATCGTTTCGGCGGTTTTTACGCAATCAGGAGTAGATTTACTGCACAATACAATAAAAAACTCGCAAACATCTTCTTTTTTACATGTATCCAAAATTATATTTACTGTTTCGGTCATCGAGTATGTTTCATTTATTGCCGGCAAAATAACCGAAACTGATTTGAATTTAGTTTTCATATCCGCTCCATCCAATCTTCGTAAACACCTCTTAGTGTTTCTTCCAGTTCATATTCTTGCTTAAACCCAAGTGCCTTTATCTTGCTATTATCACCAAGTAAAAGTGGTTCATCGGAAGCACGGAGCAGCGTATCATCTTGAATAACTTCTACACTTAAACCGGAAATTTTTATCAAAATATTAAGAACATCAGATATTTTATAAGCTCTTCCGGTACAAATGTTTACTGCTTGTCCAGCTTTTCCTTTATTTAATAAAAGTTGCATCGCTTGGACACCATCTCGCACATCAATAAAGTCACGTGCCGTCTCAAGATTTCCGACCCGCAAAACCGGTTCTAGTATTCCTTTTTTTATCAAAGCCAATTGACGGGCAAAATTTTGGATAGCTGTCGCAGGGGGATGCCCGGTACCGACATGGATAAACATTCGCGGCAGATATACCTGCAATCCATAATTAGAATAGAATTGATATCCAAGCAATTCTGTCCCAACCTTGGAAACACCATATGGTGTTACCGGGCGAAGCTCACGTTCTTCTTTCAGGGGACAATCAGCCGGATCAAAATCTCCATACTCGGCACTGCTGCACGCAAGCAGTACCTTAGTTTTTTTACCATTTCTAAGAGCACATTTTAAAACATTTAAAGAACCGATATAATTTGTATCATGGGTAAGATATTCACAATCCCATGACATCCCATTAAATGCCTGGGCCGCCATATGAACGACGAGATCAGGTTTTATCCTATCAAATACTTTTTCTAATCCGTCGCGTTCCAATACATCCGAGCGGATTATCCGCGCATCCTGGATTGCTTCCATCCGGCTTGAAGCACTGCTTCTTGCGATACCCCAGACATCAGCGCCTTGGTTTTTATAGACCTTATAAAATTCCGAACCAACCATACCGGTTATTCCGGTAATTAATACTTTCATTATTTTACGCTTTCATCATTTTCTTTGCTAAATCAATACCCTTGGTTACAGCAATATCAGAATTCATATGCTCCCATTCACCCCACCTGCCTAACCCAATAATATTGAACTTTGTCACTTCCTTAAGGAGTTTGCCAATTATGTCTGGTTTGCCATGCGTATTAAGGGGATAAGCATACTCATTTTCCCAATGGGCCTCACCTCTTTGTTTTCGCCGTTTAGCATTTGTTTCCGTCCAATATCCCTTTGACCCCTTTACAATATTATCGCGATTAATAGTCCGGTGATATGGTAAATCAAGATCGGCATAATATGTCCAATGGGTTTCATTGTCTATAGTGGGAGCTGAATAATAGTCGATGTCGATTGAGGTGAATTTTAGATGACTAATCAAAGTTTTAAGTATTACAGGAAGATTTCCGCAAAACTCCTGCCACGGCGCTGTATTGATAATATATTCTGCCTGATATTCATTATTTACTTTAAGTGAAGTAACATCTATTTGATTGACTTGATAATTATATCGAATTTGGTTTTTCATCGTTTCGGCAATCCGCAGGAATACTTCACCATATCCTGTTTTCTTGGGATAATAAAACTGGGCATGCGGCAAAACTCCACTTGGTTTTCTATTAAGGCAACTAAGGAGGGTTTCACGGAACGATACATCCGGCAACTTATGAAGCCAATATGTTCCGAGGTCATTTAAGTCTTCAAGGGACCAGAGTTTTTCATTATATGGGAGCATATAGTTTTCAGCTATCATGTCGCCAAATTTCCAATAAACCCAATCTTTAAACCGCTCCGGCATAACTTGATGCTTTCGGTATTGGACTTGTGATATGGACTCCAAATAATCAAGCTGCATCTCCTGGGGGAACTGCCATATATTTGCTTCGAGTGGGTAACTCACTGTATATTCGCCTACGACTGTTTTCGTTTTACGTTCGTAGGTATTCCATTCTTCTTCAGGCATATATGAAAATAAAAAATCAAGGGCTGGTTTATTTCGCACATCGAGAATATGCCCGCCACCGATATCAACCGGACCACCATTATAAGTAGTGCTCCGACATAAACCCCCGCTTTTTTCTTCTTTTTCGAGGATAATAAACGAATCCTCATTATTAGCCTTTAATGTAGCGGCAAAACTTAGTCCTGCTGCACCGGCACCAATAATTATATATTTTACTTTCATGTATTATTATCCTCGGTAATTATTTTATATTAAAAGTGCTATAAAATCAACCCTTCATTATCTATCAGTGTCCACCCCTGCCAAAGGGGAAGAAGGACAGACGGGTCAATCGGCTGGGTGTTTTTATGACGTGCAGGTCGAATCATTATTTTTTTTGGATTATTGTTTAACCGTGCTCCCCAAAAGCTAAAGGTTGAGTTTGCGCAGATAATATGTTTACAATTACTCATTAGATATAAATCATATATACTATCCATACCATAATTAAAATCAATATATTTATATCTTAGTCCTGTAAATTTTTCTCGGACATATTCCAGATCATCGGAAAAAAAGAAGAACATTGACTTCGGATGGCGTTGACTGATGTAGTCAATTGCTGTTTCATAATATTTATCCGTACATATATTACCAAATATTTTTTGGTTTTCCGGTGTTAAATAATCCCCGCGACGGATGTGTACGGCCACCGAATCCGTTACCCTCATTTCCTCAGCTACGACATAATTTAAAATCATATCACTGCGTTTAAACTTTATTTCCATACGAAGCTCTGGTAAAATATCGGCATAATATTTATCACAAGCAAAATATCCATATAGGTACATATTAGTAAACGACAGAATCTCCGGGTGGTATATATCTGATTCATGAAATATATTAACTGTAGATGGTAATAGTTTGCGGCGTAATTTACCACTCAAACCATCTGAACCAATCAGTTTTTTCTTTTCTTCCGCTGTGTTTACCTGATACTTTATTTG
>Ga0209737_10000947_pt1 | contig 21865 bp, 25 predicted proteins | sample TergutCu122P3_FD_187284 | JGI IMG/M metagenome (GOLD analysis project Ga0209737, IMG submission 187284) | Cubitermes ugandensis P3 segment gut microbial communities from Kakamega Forest, Kenya - Cu122 P3 (SPAdes) (version 2) | ecosystem: Host-associated > Arthropoda: Insects > Digestive system...
GAGGAGATATTTTCACAATTTGGAATGGTATGGACCAATGTTCGTTTCATATTTGCTCACGTGTTCTCGATTTTGTTAAAGTCAGGTGAATATGCCGGCAAAAATAACAATTTAATTCCGTGTCGTCTGCAAAGGTTTTTAAGTTTTTTCGGTGGATGAAACGAGGCATTATCTAAGATTGCGGTTATTCCTTTTGGAACTGATTTTACGAATTTTTTTCTAAACCACTCAACAAACAAAGTTAGGTTAATTATATCATACTACAAAAAAAATGTTAATACTTTTTAACTTAAAGCACTATAAGTCTTTTATAGAATCAATTTTATTTTCACAATTTAAATTTATTCCGTAAAATTTGAGTTTAAAATATTCTGCCAATTCTTTATCGCAAATTGAATCTCCAACTAAAAAAGATTTTTCTATAAAGATTTTTCTATTTCGATGCCAGAATATTTTTTAAGAGCTTTTTGAATCAATCCGGGTTTGGGTTTGTAACATTTACAATTTTCTTTTCTTGCATGAGGACAGTAAAATACGTCTAAGATTTTAATATTTTTTTGCTTTAGCTCGTTCAAAAATAATCCGTTAAACTCACTACTTATTTTATTTTAATCGTTCTATTTTTTTTACCTTTATGTACCCAACAAAATAATGGGAATACATTTGTTTTAAAGAATATAGATAAGTATTTAGATTTTTCTGATGTTCTAATAAATTTTGAGCACTTTTATGATTTAAATGGTACAGTAAGTGCAAAGGTTCCAGCAGAGCAAACGTTTTGTGATTACAATACATATTATTCTAATCTTATTAGATATGTAATAAATGATAATGGAATAGATAATACAATGTTATTTTCTAGTATAGATAACTTAATGAATAAAGATGATTTCATGGAAAGAAAGAAGAATGATGTTTTTGAAGGTGCAGAGCGGTTATACTATTACAATGACTTATTGAAAACATTAAAATCTTCTTACAAATACAAATTTATTTCTAAGCATATTCCGGAGTTGTTAACTAAAAGTTATCGTGGTGGGTATTTTGCTTCAAATGATGTCATGAGTTATATTAACGATACAGAAAATGTCGAAAGTATTAGCACTATGCTTAGTCACACAATGCAAACACTTGTACTATGCAATGACTACGGATTTTTACAAGATATAAACAAAAACGAAATTTTAAAGTGGATTAATTCTATCAAATATAAATCAAATAAAATTGTGGATCTTTATTACATAGACAAATGCTTAGAAATTTTGAATGTTCCACTTGCATTTTTAAATATTGACATTCACGGTAATTATAGTATACATAATCTAGGCGATGTTTTAGATATTGAAAGTTTTTTGATTCTTGCACAAAAGTATAACATTTCTTATGATAAATTGATTATAAATAAATATTTATCCCAAATTAGGAAAACTACAAAATTTGTTGATATAGGTAACCTTCAGATGTTGTATAGATATTTGCACATATATGAACTTGCTGAATATAATCCAAAAGAGTTATTAGACCATGAGATTACTACACTCTTAAATATTAATTCATACACAGATGGTATTTGTCCTGCTATATCAAAATATAATACAGACCCAAAACAAGTACTCATTTATACTGAAATAATGCTTAAACTTAATAAAGACTTTGATTTACCAAAATTTCTACGTCCTATTAAAACAGATTATAAGGAAATGGATCCATTTGATTTATACGCCACATCTAAAATAAATTATTTTTATAATTATAACATACAAGATATGGAGAAATATTTATTAAACAGACTCAGAAATTTAAATTTGAATACATTATCTCAATTTAATTATATTTACAGTGCACTAGTAGCTTTAAACTATAAAATAAAAAAAAGCGATGTACCAAAGAAAATTGCAGAATATTATAAAATAATAGTAGGAAATAATGAACGTGAGTTAAAGTATCAAGATATAAATTTAATCAATACTATTTCAAAACATGATATTTTTAAATATCCGGAAAATAATTTAATTGAACGAGTAATGTCAATTAAAACTGAAAATAAAGAAATTGAGGCCTTGCTGTTGTATAATAAGTTAAAATTTTTGTTAAATAAAAATATAAAAATAGAAAAAATAAATATGCTAGAACAGTTAAATAAATTTAGATGTCTTGGAGGGTACAAAATGACTGAGGATAAGGTTTTTTTTGATTTATATGTTACGTACCTTTTTATACAATTAATTTCTGAATATAATATATCGTAAGAAGGAAACTAATTTGAGTCTAATACTAAGAAATATTAGTAAGAAAGTTTATTTTTCTGGAAAGGAAATAAATATACTTAATTCTATAAATTTGGAAATTCAATATGAAAAAATTACAGTCCTTTCTGGAGATTCAGGAAGTGGAAAAAGTACATTGCTTAACATTATGGCTCTTATTGATACACCATCTTCTGGAGAATACATAATCGATGGCAAAACTGTTAATAATTTAAATTCTTCTGAAAGTGCGGACTTGAGAGCCAAGTATTTAGGAGTTGTGTTCCAGAATTTTAATCTTCTTCCTAAAATGTCAAGTTACGATAACGTGAAACTTCCGCTTTATCTAAATAAAGATGTTGACTCTAAAGAACGTCATGATATAGTTATCGATAAAATCGAAATGGTTGGTATGATAAATAGAACTAACCATTTTCCTAATACTTTGTCTTGTGGTGAGCAACAGAGAATAGCAATCGCTAGGTCGATTGTGAATAATCCTAGAGTAGTATTTGCAGATGAACCTACTGGAAATTTAGATAAAACAAATGAAGAAATCATTCTAAATTATTTTAAAAAAATAGCAAATAATGGAAAAGCAATATTTATCGTTACGCATAGTGAACGTTTGAAAAACGTCGCTGACCGTGTATACACTTTAAAAGGCGGCGAAGTTTGGGAGTAACGCAATGAATTTTAAAAATGAACTAGAATTAGGTACTTTAAATTTTTTAAAGCAATTTAAAAACAACAAAAGTATATTTATTATCTTAACATTGGCAATAATTTCTTTAAATGTTACATTTGGGTTGGTTGAGGATGTGAAGAACACTTCAAATAAAGAAATTGTTTCAAACCAAAATTTGCGGTATATAGAAATAGAGGCAGTAGGCGATGAAATATGTGAAGACCTACTAAAAAAAATAAGTAACTTTGATGGAGTAACTAGTGTATTTTATAACAACTTAATAAGCTGTGCAGTGGAAAGCGACAAAACAGCAGAAAACGTTCTTGCTTTGCCTTGCAGTGACAAAGATATTTTGGCAATAACTGGAAAAAAACTTTATTTACAAGATAACGAGGTTATTTTAAATAATGAATTAAGAGAAAAAGGACTTTTAGATAAAACAAAGATTTCCTATAATAGGAAGGTAGCTGAAGGTAAAGGGATCCGAGATAAATCTGATGTAAGAGTAGCATGGTTTTATGAACAGCCTATTTTAAGAAAATGGCCTCAAAATGTTATTTTAATATCTGAACATATGGCGAAAATTATGATAAGCAGAGCCTACGGAACAGACATTCAAAATGTAGATAGTCTTAAATTTGGAAAACAATCCGCATTTGTAGTGGTTGATGATATTAATCATATTAAAAATGTTGCTGATAAGATAGAAGAAGAGACGGAAGCTTTAACGATTTGGTATTCTTTAAAAACCTCTGAAGGTTTATCTGTTTTACCTAAAATAATTATGCTAATAGGAATATCAATTGTTGGGACTCTATTCATAATAAGTATGGCTATAATCAGTTCATCTATGCGAGTATCGATTAAAAATCGATTAAAAGAGTTTGCCATCATGAAAGCAATCGGATTTAAAGAAAAAGATATCAAAAATTTACTTCTCGTAGAAGTTTTGATGATAGCAGTTTTTTCATCAGCTGTTTCTTTGTTTCTTTCTAAGGTAATTATCACGTTATTAAATATTGCTTTAGTTGGAATTTTGTCATCTTCGAATGTAACAATTTCCTGGATTCAAGTTTTAGTATCCATAGTTTCTACTTTGTTGGTTGTTGGATTATCTACTATTCAAATCATAAGAAAAACATCAAAATTAGATATTGTAGAAGTATTACGTTATGAATAAAAAAATTACACTGATATTTCTTTTATTTGTGTTATTAATATTAAGTTCGTGCAGTAAATTTCATAATAACCAAACGGTAGTTGACGGAATCATAATTTCTTATTTATCCAGCAATGACAAGGAAGCAAATATCTCTTTTTATAACTTGGACAACAAAGAAAGTTCAAGTATTTCTGTCGGCAAAACTTCAGATATTTTTTGGGCTTGCACAGATGTATACGAGAACGGAAATATTGTTGCATTGAACGATGATAGAATTATATTAATAGATAAAAATGGTTTTGCTAAGCATAAGACTATATCTGATAGGATTGTAGCAGTTAAATATTTATGTGATTCTTATTTAGTTATTTCCCAATATGAAGAAAAGTGTGTTGCCAGAATATGGGATTTAAATTTTTCTGAAGAAATATATTCAAAAGAGTTAAAAGGTCACTATAGTTCACTTTGTAAATCTCAAAATTCCTTAATTATTTCAACATATGATGAACAGATACAAGAAACTTATCTGCATATTTTGAATTATAAAAATACCAAACATGATTTTATATGCAAAACTTTCAAAATTTTTGATTTTGCTGCCCATATTGTATTAACAGAGATGGATAATCGTATATTCTTTTGTGTGAGAAAGTTGAGTTCTTTGAGTAGCAACGAACAATTAAATGAATTATTTGAGCTAATTGACATAAATAACGTAGATTTAAATTTTTTATATAAATTTGATAAACAACCAATTGAAATTTTCACAATTCTAAACAGTAAGCTTGGAATTGTAACCGATATGAATGCCTCAGTAATATATATTTATGATACAATAGAAAAAAAGGTAAGTCTTTTATCTAACCTTAAAAATGAATCGATCAAGGGTGTTTATAATTTAAAATCACAACTAATTTTCATATCTAATAAAGCAATATATATACTGGAGGATAATTCAATTAAAAAAATACATACTATTAAATCGCCTTTAGAAAATCAATATAATTGATTGTTTCTTATTAAGAACCTGTCTTCAACACTAAAAAAATCGCTTTTTTTGATCTTTTTCCACAAAACATCATTAGACTTCCTTCGTAACTCCAAAAACATCACTTTTTTATATTTTCCCTAAAAACAACATAAAATTTTCTTGAAATACGTAAAGTATTCCTTCGAAATTTTTATTTTTTTTTAAAAAAATCTATAAAAAATTGATATTTTCAAGTCACGAAGGAAGTCTATTAAAAATACTCGAAATACAGCAAGTATTTCTACGTTTTTTGCTTTGTTTTGAGAAAAAATCTCTCAAAAATTCGATATTTCTCGCTATTGAAGACAGGTTCTAAATCCTCCTTCTTAATTTAACAGAGATAAGTTTTTATTTGAATGTGCATGTTCCTAATTTTAAGCTTCATATTTTGAGTATATCTGTTTTAAGACAATGAACTTAAATACTTACCAAACCTTAGTTTTTCATTCCCTAAAATTGTTTCTGGCCCATGACCTGGATAAAGAGTAATGTCATCATCATATTTTTTAATTTTTTCTAAACTTTCTTGCATATCTTTATTGTTGCCACCAGGCAAATCTGTTCGACCAATGGTTTGATAAAACAAAAAGTCACCTGTGAACATGGTTTTTTCATTTGGAAAATAAAAAGTAGAGGAATCTTCTTTGTGTCCAGGAGTAGAAATAATTTCATAGTTAAAACTTTCAATTTTAGTTGGATTTACTGGTGCTTCATAATCATTTAACAGCTGTTCAAGAGCACCATTGTGGTCAAAATGATTGTGTGTTAAGAAGACAGCTTTAAGATTAAAATTGCCGATTTTATCTTTAATTTTCTCGTAGTCATCACCTGGATCTACAACAATTAAATCATTATTTTTGGTTATAAAATAACAATTAGTTTGGAGATAACCAACTTCTATTTTATCTATTTTCATACGTTTACATCCATCAAAAATACATTTTCTGGAGCATCGTGTTTCTCTCCAGACGAAAGCGTGAATTTTACAGCGTTTCTTTCAGATGCGGCAACCATATGAATTTTTGTGTTCCAACTACCACGTGATTTTCCGATCCATTTACATCCGTTTTCAAGCTCATAAAGCATAGCATTTAGAACTTCTAAATTGCTGTATCTTGGTGTTTTTCTGTGCTTCGGAAAGCAATTTTTTATTTTGTCGTACATTTCGTTTGTAATTTTCATCTCTCTATTTTATCATATGTTAATTTGGCTGTACAGGCTCTAGTTGTCATCAAAAAGATCAATATATTTTTTATATATAAATATTAGACCTGTTCTAAACCCTCAAAATAATATATAATTTCTGTATGGATAATATAAAAAGATTGTTAGAATTGCCAGAATCCAAATATCAAATAATATTTGGCATACAAAAATTTACAAAGGAAAACAGCACAGTTTCAATAGCTATAATTGATGTGACTGAACAAGAAACCGAACGTCCAAAGCATAAACAAAAAGTATCAACTATCAAACATTGTTTCATTTGACAAAAATCTATAGTCGAGAGATAATGTCATAGATGTTTTCTTAAATTATCAGGTTCCTTTTATTAGAAACCTACAAATCTTATAAAGGTTATAAAACATAAATAATTTCTAGAATTAGAATTAAGTGTTTTGATGTTTTATCTAGATGTATGCCTAATCCTGTTATTAATTCTTCTCATATAAAGTGTTCTTCAAGTTGTGGACTTCCACCTGGGGTTCCTATACCGAAGGCGCCGTCTTATCCACCAGGAATACCTGGACAACTTTTAGTTTCACCTGCAAATAAAGTATTTTCGAATAATCAGTGTGTTGCTAATATTTCGGATAATAAAATTGTGCCTTTTCAACTATCATGCCAATCACAAGTCAACCCTACTGTGCAATCTGCAAGTATCGCCGCTACTGCTGCCGCACTTGGGGCAGCTATGTTTGTCCCGGCACCATGTACTCCTGTTATTGCTGGACCATGGTCACCAGGTTCTCCCAAATGTTTGATAAATAACAAACCAATTTTAGATAATACTTGTAAATTAATTTGTTCCATGGGCGGAACCATAGAAATTATAAACACATTGGCTGTTACGGTTAAAGTTTAGAACATATGTTAGGATTCCTTCGTAACTACAAAAACATCACTTTTTTTATATTTTCCCTAGTAAAAATAAACTGATCGTGTTTTTTAGTCTTCTCTTCTCCGAGAAAGTAAAATAAGTCTTATCAGTGATAATATTGATGTGAAAGCAGCTGCTATATACGTTAACGCAGCAGCCTTTAATACTTTTTTAGCACCTTCTATTTCTTCATCCGAAAAACTACCAAGATTCTCAAGTGCAACTATGGCGCGTTTACTAGCATCGAATTCAACCGGAAGTGTAACAATTTGAAATATGACTGCAATACTAAACAGAATTATTCCGAAATTCAGAACAAAATTATATTGAGTCGGAAGCAGTAATCCAATCATAACCAATGGCATAGCAAGATTTGAACCAATTTGCGTTATAGGTACCAGCGATTGTCTAATTTTTATAGGTAAATAAGCTTTTGAATTTTGGACTGCGTGTCCGGCTTCATGAGCTGCAACACCTATGGCAGATATAGAATTTTCAGAATATACATTTTTCGATAAAAAAATGCTATTTTTTCTTGGATCAAAATGATCGCTAAAGTGACCAGATATAACATGAATTTCTACTTTGGAAACACCATTTTCACTCAATACTAAATTGGCAGTTTCTCTACCTGTCATTCCATTCCTACATTTAATTTTAGAATATTTACTGAACGCAAACTGTACTTTAAAATGCGCATACATTGAAATCAAAACTGAAATTATCATGTATACGAAATAATTACTGTCATAATACCCGTACATAAATCCACGCTACATAAAACATAACCAAACATCCATTTTCTAAACATTTGCTTATATTCTATGACCTTTCTAAATTTTCAGAGTTCCTGCTTCAATCTTTATTGTTCTTGTACAAACATCGGTGCTAATATTTTTTAAGCACACTTCCTACTATTTTCATATATGATTATTATGTGATTATATCATACTAAATGTAATATAGCTTGTAAATAGAAATCTTAGATATTGAACACCCTCAGGCCTTTATTACGTGGATAAGTATTAGTCACCGTAAGAACCGTCAGGTATATGATTCATTGTTTCTGCATTATGTCTGCCCTCGTCCATTGTGCAATCTGTAGATAAATCTGAATAATCATTAGTTACATTATCTATGACCGTAATAATTAATGGTTCTTCAAAAAACCTTAATGGTTTTCCAAACCTTATGTGCATATAGACTTTACGAACAACTTCATCATGTCTAATTTTATCATGTCTATCACAATATGTTGAAAAAGCTTCAAGATGATCATCTAGTATATATTTATATAAAGCCTTATGACAATCTAGTATATCTTTATATAAAGCCTTACGATCATCTAGTATATCTTTAGGTGTACAGTCTATTACAACCGGACATGACAAAGAAATAGCAGATCTTAAAACCCTACTTGATAAAGAAATAGCAGAAAAATTTAATTGGACTATATTATCGATAACGTTCCCTATTCGTTCACGTAAAAAGTTTGCAAGATTTTCATGCTTTAAAAAAGTTTTATTAAAAGTAAGTTTGCCTTCTTCGAATGCTGCTATCTTTAAATCACTTATAAATTCTTCGTATTTACCGTTGTTTCTAGCACGATAATGAACTTGAAGCATAAAAGAAATACTACGCTCATCTGAAAAATTTGATACGAACTCCTCAATATCAAAAAAATTTACAAACTGACTATCAAGTACAGAGCTAACATCGTCAATTTTTAAACTCACTGAAGTGCATTCGTTCTTTGCTAGTCTAACTTCAAAATCTTCTATTGTTGCAACCATATTTTCACTTTTATTCATCATATCGCTGGCCCTCTTTCTACAATCCAATTTTAATGGCTTATGAGCAATGATGGTAGAACATGACATGAGTATAAAAGCTAGACAAAAAGAAAATAAACAGGAAATTCTTTTTTTCAACGATAACCTCCATTGATAATTTAAATAATTTTGAACACTGAACGTTATTAGTATACTAATATATTAGCAACTATATTATTATATTATAAAAGATTTGTAAACCACGTTTTGTGCGTTTACCATTAGTGTAAAGTCCTGTGTTGAAGTGGGACGGATTATATGAAATTTCTTTGGATCTTCAGCCAAAGTTTTGACGATAAATTCGTAAGGAGTAAGACCGAGTAAAGTTTTAAGACGTTTCGCAAAATTGTAAGCCAAAATAAATGTATCAAGATGTTCTGACAATTGCTTGTGATTTTGATAAAAACGGTTCACTGTCGCTTAATTAATTGTACGATTTATTCGCTCTACTTGACCGTTTATCCAAGGATGGTTTAGTCAAACGATGATTCAATAAATACTATTTTGCTTGCAAACACGATCAAAATGGTGTCCTCTAAACAAGGCCGTCATTTTATTACGATTTTTCGGCAAATCAGCGAATTGTATACCATTTTGCCATTTAACAGTAAACGCATTTTTTGATTCATTTTCAAACAAAATAGCCATTTCATTTACATGAGAATAGATAACAACCGTGTCAGTGCCTCTCTGGATACAATCATAATTTTATAGGTTTTAAAGGTTAAGGCCCGCCACCAACTAAAACTATTATTTCTGAAACAACGTTTTGTTCGTTAAAGGTATATTCAACCCATGTGTCTTTATCTATCGCACCAAATTGATTTTCTGGTAGATGTATTATTTTTTTTATATGTTTATAAACACTTTCTACTTTTTTTCTTGTAGAACCGACACCGATTTTTTGTCTACCAAAGCGATACTGTTTACCTGTTATTTTTGCATAGCTCATAATGTTTGGTGGATCTTTAATATCTGGATGTTTGTCTGCAAATCCTAGTTCAAGACCATCATATTTTGCTAGGAAAAAACTTTTATTAATTTCTTTTTTTATTGGTTCTCCCTTGTTTGCAATAACATTTTCATAGTTACGTCCTCCTTTGATTCCGATTTTCTCAAAATAGTTTTTTTCGTATAAAAATAAAGGATGACGCAAAAAATAATATACTGCAGAGGAAATTATTACGATCAATATACTAAAAATAGTTAACCATACTATTGTTGTTTTTTTCATCTTAAAAACACTTCTTTCTAAGGTTTATATTCCCCGTTTTGATATTCAACCTGACCTAAAGGTTTTGCATCGCCTAATTTACAGTCACGCGCAATTTCGTTAAATCCACTTTGATTATTTGCTAGGCGCGGTTCGCCTGCTCCTCTGTTTTCCCAGACAGCCATCCCTGCTATAGGATTTCCAAACGAAACATTCCCGTCATAAGCATAAACACTGCCGTTAATGACTTTCTTTGATAGTACGCTTGCTGTGTTTTCTTTTGTTCTTTCGTCTTTGTAAGTAAGTACATTTCCACCATTACACGTAAATAAATAGACTTCTCTAATCTCTTTTGGCTGAAGATCATTTATATTCCCCGTACTATGTGTACCGCTAGCATTTTTGCCATTTACAGTAAACGCATTGGTTTTTGATTCATTTTCAAATAAAATAGCCCTTTCATTACCGTGAGAGTAGATAACAACTGTGTCAGTACCTACGTTTTCCCCGCTTATAATTCCCAAATTATTCCAAGCGTTCATAAATTCTGCCACATCGTTTGTCTCGATCATTATCACGGTCTTACCCAGCTTTTCTAAATGTTCTTTCTGCCATTTTGCTTGTTTTGAAAAGTCGTTATTGCTGTTTGCTCCTTTATTTGTCGTGGTAAAAAGCACATAGCTTCTAAGAATTTCCATGCCTTGATCTTTGCCAGACATTACATCTTTGTCTAAAGGAAAACTTACTCCATTTTGAGAGAACATAAATTCTTTAATCTGATCAAAAGTCCAGTTTCTGGGTAAAGGGTAACCATAGTTACCGCTGTAGCCCGGTGATATGTCGCTTACAAAACTACATTTTGCGTAACCTTTTTATGACACTCTAGTGCATATATTTCTTGAACCATAAACACCAGCAACGTAATTATTTGGGTTACTTTTACTTCTTATAACCTCGTCAATGCTTTGAAAATATGGAATAACCTTAGAAGTAACCTGGGAGTCCATAAAATCGTAATCAACAGCAAAATATATTATAGACCTTCTAGGAATAAATAAATTATTTGCTGTTTCAATTGCTTTTCTGGCATCTATGTATCCTTGCTCTTTAGTGAAATATTCTTTTGTGAAACCACCGTCTTGATAAATTGGAAATACTTTAAGGCCAGCATTAGCAACTTCACGTAGCTCATCAACTGTTAAATTTTTAGCTTTTCTTTTCTCACCTGAACCTACGTATCCAGTCAAATACCTTCCAACACATTTGTAACCTGCGTTATTTAACTCTTTGGCTTTTCGAAAATCTAGTTGAGTTGCGCAGTCACAGTCTTTTGTTTGTCTCGAGGGGTCACCTGTGCTTATCATCAATGACATTATTGTTTTTCTATCAGCAATACCATTTGCTGGCTCTAATTTGGCAAATATTTGAAAGTCTGTAACATAATACCGCAATATTTATGACAATCTCTATTCAACGTTTGCTGAATTTCCCTAATTTTAGGATCTCCGTTATTGACACACATGTAAGCATCTGAATTTAGTATCGCTTTCATCCACATGGCATCTACGTTTGAATCCTTGGTGTCTTTAAAACCGGCGTCACGCTTTAGTCTTAAAACAGCATCTGCAGTTTTTTCTCCAAATTTTCCCGTAACTGCCGTAGGACTGGCCTTTACAAAATAGTGCGTACTGTAGAATTTTTATGTAAGGTTTGCCTTTGTCCTCGTTGCCTTGTTTTAGTACACCACACTGTTTGTTAAATTTTTCTTCTGTTTCAGGTCCAAAAATACCTGTTATCTTGGATGTTCCTAGTTCTATTTGGAGTGCAGATACTAAAGTTTCTGACAAGGCCACTCCAGGACGTCCGTCTGTGCTTATTCGAGTATATCCAGATTTGCCTGCATACGTCTTATTTAGCCATTCTTGAGCTTCCAATACCTTAGGATCTGAACAAGCAGCATTTGTACCTGTTATGTTGCCAAATAATAGAAAACCTCCGATTAAAAAACTAAACAGTCTTCTTAACAATTACAATCATCCTTCCAAAAATCACTTTAATTATTTTCTCTTAAAGGTTTTTTCATTCTCACATATTTCCTACTATTTTCTAAAGTTTAAAAGTAATTTGAGTTGAAATCAATACTACATTGTTTTTGGGTAAATTTATTTGAAAAATAATTTATTCCTAAAAATAATGAAAAAAACACAGTAATAATGGAAAATATAAAAAAAGTGATGTTTTTGTAGTTACGAAGGAAGTCTAATAAACTTTGAAAAAATATTTGAACAAAATTAAAAATGTGCTATAGTAAAGTATGTTCAGTATTTTTTAAGGAGATTTATTTGCGCGGACGTCTAATTGTTATTTCTGGTCCTTCAGGAGTTGGAAAAGATTGCGTTTTGTGTGAAATGCGTCGATTAAATTCGGATACATTAGTATCTGTTTCTGCAACTACAAGACTTCCTAGATCTGGAGAAGTTGACGGCAAAGATTATTATTTTTTTTCAAAACAAGATTTTGAGAATAAAATTAAGAACAACGAATTTATTGAGTATGCTACGTATTGCGGCAATTACTATGGTACTTTGAAGTTTCCTCTTGAAAAAAATTTAGTCTCCGGAAAAGATGTTATACTAAAAATTGAAGTCCAAGGTGCAACGAAAATTCGCATGGTTATTCCAGAATGTTTAAGTATATTTATTGTTCCGCCTTCAATTGAAGTTCTAAAAAAAAGGATTTTAACGCGTGGATCAAATAGTGATAAAGAAGTTGATGATCGTTTAAAGCAAGTAAAAATTGAAATGATTGAATCTTCTAATTACGATTACGTTGTTGTAAACGATAAAATCGATGTTTGTGCGAGAAAAATTTTGAAAATAATAAATAATATAGGAAAAGGAAATTTATGAAAAATTATTCGGATGAAGCTAAATTTGCTATGACAATTGCGATAGCTAAGCGGGCTAGGAATATTATCGCTGAAAAAGAAGTTAATGGAGAACTTTTGGAACAAAATGCTATAAAATTAGCAATCGAAGATTTTAAAAATAATGTCTGCAAGATAGTTTCTGATTAATTTTTGGAGGATACTCCTTTAGGTTTGTTGTGTGCAAAAGTTGCTTTAGAAAAGACAAAATTTTATTTTGATACATTTTTTTCATACAGTGTTCCTTATGAATTTTCAAAAAATGTAAAAATTGGTTCCAGGGTTATTGTTCCATTTGGTAAATCAAATATTTCTAGATGTGCATTTGTAATGGAATTAATTATTTTAGAAAAAAATGATTTTGATTTTGAGTTAAAAGAAATTATATCTATAGTTGATGAAATTCCGTTAGTTAATGAAAAAATTCTTAATATTGCAAAACGTATGAGCAGCAGGTATTTTTGTACTGTTTTTGATATTCTTTCTTGTTCTATCCCGTTACGCATAAAAAAAAATAAAATTAATATAGAAGATCTTAACAAAAAAAAAAAAGAATATGAATTTTGTGAAATTTTTTTAACAGAATATCAAAAAGTTTCGTTTGATAAACTGACAAACTGGTTTGGTTTTTCAAAAAAGAATGAAGCTTTACTTTTCGGAATAACAGGTAGTGGGAAAACAGCTTTATTTTTAAAATTGGCTCAATTAGTTGTTTCAAAAGGTCAAAATGTGTTAATTTTGGTACCTGAAATATCGCTTATTCCACAAATCGTTGCGTCGTTGGAAAAATATTTTGGTAAAGGGGCTTCTGCCAGTTTCCATAGTGGTCTTACGCCTAAACAAAGAGAAATAGAGTGGAAAAAAATAAAATCTGGAGAGTTAAGTATTGCAGTTGGCACACGAAGTGCTGTTTTTGCCCCTTTTGAAAAATTGGGGCTTATAGTCATTGACGAAGAACAGGAGCCAACTTATAAGTCTGAATCTTCGCCTAGATTTCATGCACGCGACGTAGCAAGGTTTCTTTGTATTCAACATAAAGCCAAACTTTTACTCGTTTCTGCAACACCTTCTATTGAATCATTAAATAATATCAATTCAAACAAGATGCTTTTGTGCAAATTAGAAAAAAGATACAGCAATATAAGTTTGCCAAAAGTCGAAATTTTAGATATGAATAAATCAAAAATGGTTGAAAAAGAAACGTTTTTAAGTATTAGACTTATAGAATTAATATCAAAGAATATTTCAAAAAACAAACAAGTAATTATACTGCTTGACAGACGTGGATTTTATACTCTTGTTAGGTGCATCTCATGTGGAACCGTTTCCATATGTAAAAATTGCAACGTTACTCTTAGTTGCCATTTTGAAAACGAGAATAAAAATTTAATGTGCCACTGTTGTGGGTTTACATGTAAAATACCAAAAATCTGTTTAAATTGCGGATCTAAAAAAATAGTGTTAACAGGTGTTGGAACACAAAATATTGAAGAAAAAATTAATCAGTTAGTCAAGTCAGCAAAATGCCTGAGAGTCGACGCTGATACTACAATTTGTAAAAAATCTTACGAGAAAATGTTCAAAGATTTTAAAGATGGAAAGTTTAATGTAATGGTTGGTACACGGATGATAGCAAAGGGATTGGATTTTGAAAACGTAAATCTAGCAGCTGTAATATACGCTGATCAAGGACTTTTTAGTCCAGATTATAGGGCAAATGAACGTACATTTTCATTGATAACCCAAATTGTTGGTAGATCTGGAAGAAGAGAGGAAAGAGGTACAGCATTGATTCAAACTTTTTCGCCTGACAGTATTGTACTTAAATTAGCATCTGAACAAAATTATGAAAAATTTTTTAAATACGAAATTATTTTAAGAAAAAGATTTTTATATCCACCATTTGCAGATGTGTGTACCATCGGCTTTTTGGGAGGTCAAGAAAAAAATACTTTTGAAGCATGTTGTTTTTTTTATGAAATTTTGAAATATATTGCTAAAAATTACTTTTCAGATATTCCTTTGCGAATTCTTTTTCCAACACCTGCTATTTTGAAGAAAGCTTTTAAAAAGTTTAGATTTAAAATAATTATAAAATGTAAAAATGATGAAAATTTTAGAAAATTTATAACTCAAGTATTGACTTTTTACGAAAAAAATAATAATATCAAAAGTATTAATACTTCGTTAAGTGTGAAAAAATCTGTTTTGATTTTTGTTGACATAAACCATGAGTCTTTATTTTAGAACCTGTTTTCAATACTGAAAAAATCGCTTTTTGGATCTTTTTCCATAAAACATCCTTAAAAATACTCGAAACACAGCAAGTATTTCTGCGTTTTTTGTCTTGTTTTGAGAAAAAATCTCTCAAAAACTCGATACTCCTCGCTATTGTAGACAGGTTCTTAGAATAACTTGTAAGGTGGTGGTTTGGTCACAGTCTGTAGTCGTTTTTCAGTCAAAATAACGTGTACATCGTATTTCTAAAACTTTATACTAAATAATAGTGGAGGATTTTTTGAATTTGAAAAAGTTAATAGTTTCTTGTTTTGTTTCTGTTTTCTTTGTTTTTTCGTTTGCGTCATCATATGTTTTTGCACATAAAACAATTAAAGCAGTTAGAGGAACTTTTGAAAGGCTTAACGATATTATGAATAGGGACCTATGCGAAACATTTAAAGAGTTTACTGATAATCTTCAAAAAAATGACATAGCTCACATAAAAATTAATAATGATGTGCTAAATTTTCCACTTATACCTTATTTGTCTTCAAATTTTATCTATGAAGGTGGCCTTGCCATTCCAATAAGGTCAGAAAGCATAACTGAAATCTCAATATCGGTGCATTTAATGGTTAAGGAAAATGGTGTATATCAAAGCTACATAAAAACTTTGCCTATCCTTATGTTTGATGGTTATAAAGACGACCAAGGAAATACTAAATCTTCACATCGCCTTCATTTAAAATTTGAAAAATATAGGGGAACTGAATATATTACTATGGATTTTATTCGTGATCAAATATTTAATGATTTAGAAACAAGTGATATTATTCAAATGAATTTATCAGTTTCGTTTTTCCCATATGATGCTTACAAATCTTGTGGAAATGGAAAGTATATGAAAATTATTCACGAAAGGATTCTGCGAAAGGTGTTTAGAAAATAATGGTGTCCTAAAATATACTGTCATGGATTTTCTTTGCAAACGGATGGGAAATCAGTTAGAAATAAGTTATATTTTTCAGATAAATTTAGTAGTTAGTTTCATCAGATAGAATCAAGACTGCAGCCAGGACTGCGACTGGTTTATTTCCCAATGCAGAATTTTGAAAAAATAGAATCAACTATAGATTGTTCAACGTTTTCGCCATTGAATTCTGCCAAAATTTCAAGAACTTCTTTTATCAAGTCAGCTAATATGTCGGATGGAATTTTTTCGGCTTTTAGATCAACATCTCTGATGAGATTTAACGCACGAGATAAGATATCATGATGTCGCTCGTTTGTAATAATTAAGTTTTCATCTTCAACTGAACTAAAATTAGCAAACTCTACTATTGTAGATTCTAATTTTTTTAATCCCTTTCCAGTTTTTGCTGAAAGAAACACTCTTTTTTTAAAATGTTTTTCAAAAATTTTATCATTAAAATCTTCATTTAAATCGGTCTTATTGATTATCAATATAGTTTTGTTTTTATTTATACTTTTCGTTATAAATTCAATTTCATCATTTGAAATGCTACTTGAACAGTCCAACATAAATAAAACTAAGTCAGACTGTTTTGCAATGTCAATTGCTTTTTCTACACCAATTTTTTCGATTTTATCATCTGTTTCTCGTATACCTGCAGTGTCTACTAAAATAATAGGAATATTTCCAAATATTACAGTATCTTCGATTGCGTCGCGTGTAGTCCCTGGAATATCGGTGACAATAGATTTTTCTTTTTTTGAAATCAAATTCATAAGTGTTGATTTTCCTGCGTTAGGACTACCTATTATTGATGTTCTTAATCCATTTTTTATGATTGATCCTGTATTGTAACTGTCTAACAATCCTTCAATATCGTAGATAATTTTTGATATTTTTTTATCTATAACTTTGTCAGAAGAAAATTTGATACCTTCGTCTGGATAATCAATTTCGGCGTTCAAATCTGAAACAACATCAATAAGTAAAAATTTTATATCTTCAATTTTTTTGCCTAAACTACCAAAAAATGTAGAAGAACTCATTTTTAAAGCTTTTTCATAATTTGATGATATCAAATCAATTACTGATTCTGCCTTTTCAAGACTAATTTTCCCATTTAAAAAAGCGCGCTTTGTAAATTCACCAGGCTGAGCCAAAGTGGCACCTAATTCTAAAAATGAACGCAACAGACAACTTGTCATACATACGCCACCATGGCAAGAAATCTCAACTATATCTTCACCAGTATAGCTTTTTGGTTTTTTAAAAACTAAAGCTACACCTTCGTCTATCGGTTTGTTCTTATAAAGAATTTTGCCAAATTTGGCTCTATAACCTGACAAACTTTTTAAAATTGTACCATCGTAAGCCATAAAAATTTTATCAGATATTTCAATAGCTTTTTCTCCTGAAACTCGAACTACACTTATACCACCAGTTCCACATGGTGTCGAGATTGCCGCAATTGTATGTTCGAAATGATTCATGAAAGTGTTTTATAAATAATTTTGTTACACTTATAAATATCTCCACCACCCATAGTTATAACCATATCCCCTAATTTTGCATTTTTGTATATATAATCAGCTACATCTTCAAATTTTCTAATGACTATAGCGCCATCAATCTTTTCACACAAATCTTCTGATTTAATTCCATAAATATTAGTTTCTCTAACTGGCAATATGTCAGTCAATATAACTTTGTCTGCAATTGAAAGGGACTTTGCGAATTTGTCTAAAAACATTGATGTCCTCGAAAAAGTATGAGGTTGAAAAACGACCCATACTTTTGTAAAGTTCATCTGTTTGGCTGTCTTAAGGACAGCTTCAATTTCAGTTGGATGGTGTGCAAAGTCGTCAAATATAGATACTCCTCTTTTTTTGCCAACAAATACAAAACGTCTATCTGCCCCTCTAAAATTTTCTAATGAATTTTTCGTAACATAACGATCTATTCCAAAATCATCACAGACAGCAAGTGCAGCAAGTGAATTTAGCGCATTATGCTCACCTGAAATGTTTAAATAAAGGTCTAAATACTTCTCACCATTTTTTAAAACATCAAATTTAGGACAACCATTTTGATCCACAACAATGTTGGTTGCGCAAAATCCAAGATTCTCTTTCGATCCGAAAAAAACTTTTTCCAATTTTAAATCTTCCACGACTGAAACAGAGTTAACATCGTCTCCGTTTACAATTAGCTTTCTTTTACATCTTTGAGCAAATTTTTTGAAAGATTTTTTTACGTTGTCAAATGTTTTAAAATAGTCAAGATGATCACTGTCTATATTAAGTATTATGCCTATTTCAGGTCCTAAGTAAAGAAAATTATCGATATATTCACAAGCTTCACATACACAAAGTTCTGTATTACCAAGACAACTGTTTCCACGAAGTCTATGAAATCTTGCTCCAAGTATCGATGTCGGGTCTTTACCTGAATCTATCAAAACATTCGTCAACATAGCAGAAACAGTTGTTTTGCCATGTGTTCCAGAAACAGCAATCAAGTTTTTATACGCAGAAGTAAATAATCCAAGAAATTCTCCTCTGTTAAATGTTTTTATCTTTTTATTTTTAGCTGATTTTATTTCAGGATTATCTGGACCAATTGCGTCAGAATAAACTAACAAGTTTACATCTTTTTTCACATTTTTAGATGAGTGCCCAATAAAAACTCTAGCTCCAAGTGAATTCAATGATCTAATATTTTCAGAATAAGATATGTCTGAACCACTAATTTCATAACCTTTTTCAAACAAAAGTGACGCTAAGGCACACATTCCTGAACCACCTATTCCTACGAAATGAATCTTCTTACCAAAATCAAACACAATAAATCACCACTTTTTAGATGTTTTGTCGTAATAATTTCTACCACGGTTGTCAAATTTTTCTTTTTCCTTTTCACAGCCTTTTATAATCGATAAAATTAGTGCGATAATACCTGCGACAACAAGAATCAGAGAAACTATACCACGAACCAAATAACTTTTACTCTCACGTTCGTCATTTGGTGTTGTACTTTCAAATTGTTCTATTTCATCGGTACTAACTTCAGGTAAAACTGTTTCATTTGTTGTTTGCAAGCTGTCTTCCTCTTTTTGTTTTTGTTTTTGAGTTTCCTCTCTCCTTTGTATTTTTTTTTCTTCTTTCGGAACAATAACTTGAGTACTTTCTTCTGGTTTCACAGTTTGAACATTATTTGAATGTTGTTGGTCATTTTCAGGTTTCTTCACCTCTACTCTCGGAGATACATCTAGTACTGTCTCATTACTCCTATCTGCATTTCTTTTTGAAGGTGATGTCGATTGAGAACTACTACCTCCAGTCGAAGGTTGCTGCTGTACAGATACATGAGGTTGTTGTTGTTGAGACGGTGCATTGTTTTCGTGTTGTTGCTGGTTATGCTGTTGCAAGTCATTTTGGGCAAAACAAACCGTGTTTGAAACAACTACAGATGTTAACACAACTAATGTTACAATTTTAAATTTTTTCATAAATTACACCTCATGTCAAAATTTATCTAATTAATTATATCATTTTTTATCAAAATTTATCAAAAAAATCTATAAAAATGGATATTTTAAAAATATATGCTAAAATGTTTACCCATAAAAATAAATTTTATAAATTTTTCTTTAGATTCTATATCATACTGAAAAAAAGAACTATCGTAACCGTAGATTATATTTCTTGTGTTATGTTCAGCTATAATTAGTCCTGATATTAAAATTATGAACAAAAAAGTTACATACATTGATACAAAAAAATATTTAAATTTGAAAATTTTAATAAAATTCAACATAAAACCCCAACTAAATATACAAAAACCAATACACAACTGTTATCATAAGCAAATTTAAATAAATTAAACGTTCTACTGAATAGTTTTTATATTTGCACTTTGTCATAAATGTTGTATACTTAATAAATGAATTTTATCGAAATATGTAAGAATCTGTTCTAATAGATTCCAAAACACATGTTTCTCATAGTTTTACACCAAGAATCTAAATTTTAAGTCTATGAGAAAAGATATCTAAATTGGAGATTTAATATTGCTACACAAAATAACCGTTATGGTGCTTCTTGCATCTATTTCATCAAATAGTTTAGTAGGAGCCAACTACAATAACAATAATAAAAGTAATGCAAATCATAAATCAATGTCAACAGTGTCGAATTCAATAATTGATGCCACTGTTGCCTGTACCCTTGGTGCTTTAATTTGTATTGCGTCTTTATCCATTTATTTTTGCAGTAAAAATTACAGTAAAGAAGAAATAGACAATTTTTTAAAATGTTTTTATTTTTCAGGAAGAAACAATTCTATAAAACTGATGGGACCAAATTTAGTTACAAAAAAACTGAATGAACTAAACTTATTAAAAAATCATAATAAGTTAATATCATTAATCGAAAATTGTATTTTATTGCCTGAAATATTAATTTTATATTCAGACAAAGGATTATATGAATCTATTGTAAATTTAAGAAATTTAATGTTTGGCCTAATTGAAAAACGAGACAATACAAAAAAAATTTATTATTCAAATTTAGACGAAAAATTTAATATTATCCTCAATAAAATTAATAAAACCGAATTCGAAAAATTGAGTTTGGTCAAAAAATTTCTTAATGACAACGAAAAAGTTTATTCTAATTTTTTTAAAGATATAATGAACAGTGATGTTTACGATGAGAATGTTGATAAAAAAACTTTTAAAGAATATTTGGATAGTTATTTAGAAAAAAATAAAGCAAACAATGCCTTTTTGGAGAGAATAAAATTTATTTCATTTATTCATGCATATAAATACGAACGCAAATATGACAAATATCTCGATGAAAAATCTAAATTAAATAAATTTATTAAAAAAGTCACCGAAATTGATATAGGGTACCTAATCGATGGAGGACACAAATCACTTAGTTCACGCGTTGACTTTTTAGCGTATGGCATGTTTTTTGAACCAGAAGAAATATTATAAACTTAAAAATCTTCGCTACTTACAACTATATAAGCTGAAGCGCGAGTTTCTCCGAATTGTCGCTTGTTTGTCGCTTAAATATACTAAATTTTACTTAAAGATACTCTGAGAAAGTCGATGAAATTAAGCGTCGAACTTTCTGTACGCAAAAATAAAGCAATTACTATTCTGTTGCACATCTTAATGCAAAAAATAACAATATATATATATATATTGTATAATGCACAATCTGGAAATACGAAAAAACTGTAGAATAGGTAGAATTTGTCAAAACAGTTTCGGTAAGTATTGCTTTTTTTATAAATAATTTATAACCAAATTATAGTTTAAAGTCTTATTACATATTAGACCTCCTCGGAAATTGATTTTTGCTGCTTAGATGTGTTTTAATAAAGTCGGTGATGAAAATTGACAAGATATGAAAAAACAATGAAATTAAAAGATACGGATTTTAAGCAGTTAATAGGCATAA